>ERZ773181.2010-NODE-2010-length-14465-cov-3.907981_pt1 | contig 14465 bp, 9 predicted proteins | sample MGYA00581001_ERZ773181 | MGnify/ENA primary metagenome ERZ773181 (study PRJEB29015, sample SAMEA2737780) | human gut metagenome | biome: human gut; feature: human-associated habitat; material: faeces | place: China | collected 2012 ... | reverse complement strand
TATAACGTCTAATCTAAATCCCTTTACTCCCTTGTCTAACCAAAAATTAGCTACCTTAAATATTTCGTTTCTTACTTCTTCATTATCCCAATTTAAATCACCTTGTGTAACGTCAAATAAGTGAAGATAATATTCATTAAACTCTTCTACATACTCCCAAGCATTACCACCAAATTTTGAAACCCAATTAGTTGGAGGTTCATTATTTTTCCCTTCCTTAAATATATAGAAATCTTTATACTTCTTATCACCTTTTAAAGCTTTTTTAAACCACTCATGTTCAGTAGAAGTATGATTAAATACCATATCTAACATAATATCAATATTTCTTTTTTTTGCTTCCTCTACAAGATTATCGAAATCTTCCATAGTCCCCATTCTTGGATCTATTTTGTAGTAATCTGCAACGTCATATCCATTATCTTTTTGAGGAGATACATAAACAGGAGTTAACCATATATAATCTACACCAAGTTCTTTTAAATAATCTAGTTTTTCTGTTACTCCGTTTATATCTCCAATTCCATCTCCGTTTGAATCATTAAATGACTTAGGGTATATTTGATAAACTACACTTTCTCTTCATTTTTTCTTTGTAAGTATATCATTGCAAGTACAGCTGATCCTTGAGCAATATTTGATAAAGCAATCATTGGCCATAATAATGTACCACCAACTTGTGACATTAATTGAAGGTCAATTGCATTTGTCATGTGATGTAAACCAGTAATAACTAATGGAGCATAAACAAATCCAAATATACCTGCAAATAACCAACTAAATGATGAAGTTAATCCTGAATAAACAACTGTTGAAATCATATCTCCAATTTTCCAACCAATAGGTCCAAGTACTGTATGTGCTATAAGTACTGATGGTACTAATGCAAAGAATGGTACTATTATCATTGAAATTGCAGCTGGTGATATTTTTCTAAAGAATTTCTCTAAATAAACTAATACAAACCCTGCTAATATCGCTGGAATAACTTGTGCTTGATATCCAATCATATTAACTTTAGCAAATCCAAAATCCCAGAATGGAATATCAGCTCCACCTGATACCGCATATGCATTTAAAAGTTGTGGTGATACTAATGTAATACCTAATACTATACCAAGTATTTGAGTAGTTCCCATCTTCTTAGTAATTGCCCATACGATTCCTACAGGTAAGAAGTGGAATATCGCTTCACCTATTAGCCATAAGAAACTATAAGTTCCTGCCCAAAATTGTGATATTTCAATTAATGTTTTTGTTCCATCTTCGAAGAACTTTACATCACCTATGATATTTCTAAATCCTAAAATAAGACCTCCAACTATAATTGCTGGAATAAGTGGTGAAAATATCTCTGCTAAATTTGCCATTAACTTTTGAATAAAGCTCATATTTGATTTAGCTGCATCTTTAACACTATCCTTACTTACTCCTTCAATACCAGAAACCTTTACAAAGTCATTGTAAAAATCAGTAACTGTATTTCCAATTATTACTTGGAATTGTCCAGCTTGAATAAATGTTCCTTTTACACATTTTAATGCTTCTATTTTTTCTTTATCTTCATCATTAAAAGTTGCTGATGAATCAAAATCATAATAAAAACCTTCATCTATTGCTGGACCTATTGCAAATTTTGTGTCTGGAAATAGTCTCATTACAGCTTGTGCCATAATATGTGATGTTGTATGCCAGTATGCTTTTTTTCCTTCAATACTGTCAAAAGTTAATATTTCTAGTTTGCAATCTTTATTTAATTCAAATCTTAAATCTTTAACTTTTCCATCTACTTTTCCAACCATAGCCATACGAGCTAACCCTTGGCTTATTTGTTTTGCAACATCTAAAATACTTTTTCCTTCCTCTACTTCAATTATAGAGCCATCTTTTAATTCTACTTTTATCATAAAAATTCCCCTTTCTTTATAGTCTTTTGAATTTTTATTTTGCATACAAAAAACTCCTAAAGACCATAAATAAATATAATCTTTAGGAGTGCTTTTATAACACGGTTCCATCCTATTTTTAACTTAATTAATACTTTTAACGCAAGTTATACGTCCAAATTAATGGCAACAATGAGGTAGTTTTTTCAAATATTTTTTTAAGATTAGCTTTCAGCCTAAGTGACTAATCCTCTCTGATAAAAAGTGGTATTTTACTTTGTCTCATTTATGTTTTTGATGTATTTATTATACTATTTTTTTTTTGTTTGTCAACACTTATATATCTTTTTGTGCATTTAATGTATGTACTACATTATTTTCTTTATCTATCACATAATTCATATAATAATTTTCTTCATTGTTTTCAGATTTTTTAAATACTTCTCCCAACGAAATTGCAATTTTACTTCCATTTTCTGCATTATATATTCCATATAAAGATTTTTCTTTATTATATAAAAATACTATTCCATCTATATTATCTTTTATATTTGGAATTACTGCTACTGAATCTCCACTTTGTGCTACAGTACAACCTATATCTTGAAATTGAGGATCTATTAATTTTTTACCTTCTATACTATATAGACCCCATTTCCCATTTTGTTTTACTGGAATATATTTATTGTCTATAATATATTTACTTTCTATATTTGTATATAAATCTTCATCTATTCCTATTTGTTCAAATAAAGGATATAATATTATTTTTCCATCTGAATTTATGATACCATATTTTTCTTTATCTTTTATCAGAAAATATTTAAAATCATTATCAATTTCTTTTATATCATCATATTGAGAATCCATATTTTTTTCTACTGTTTGATTATCGGTATTTAATCGTAATACACATTTTTTATTGTCACCACTTGTTGTTACTTCTAATGTTTTTGTGGCTTCATTAAATTTTATAGATGAATATTTACAACTTGCAACAAATGATGTTAATTTATCTTGATTTGTATAACTTCCAACACCCAAATTTCCATCTGAGTTTTTTACAATACTCATTCCATATTTTAATAATCTTTTATTTATATATTCATATTCTGTTGATGGTACTGTATCTGATCTATTTGATTTTGCAAGAGTTTCCATATAATCTGGCGAATATATTGCTATTGTATTCTTTTTTGTATCATATGATATTGATACATCAAACCCCAACATTATCGCTTGTGTGCTTGCATATATTTCATCATTTACATATTTTATATTATTGTCTATTGTAAAATATTCATATTCTTCATCATTATTATTTTGATTTACTTGTTGTTCATCATTTGTGTTCGTTGTATTAGATGTATTATTTTTATCCTTATCATCAGTATTTTTTGTTACAATTGTTTTATACATTTTATTAGAATTTGCAATATATGATGTATATTCATTTTGTATTCTTACTTGACATTTTGTTTTATCTTCACCTTTTTTCTTATATTCACTATTATAGTATTCGTAATTTAACATTGTTGCCAATTTTTGAACTGATATATATATATCACCATTTTCTTCTAATATTTTTCCTTTTTCGTTTTTTAAAATCAATTGACTATCTAAGTTTGATTGTTCATTTCCATCTACTAATACTTTTAATTTTCCTGCATCTTTTGTGCTTATATAAACCAATAAAACAATTACTATGAATACTAGTATTGCTATTATCTTTATAATATTCTTTATGATTTTTTGTTTTCGTTCTTGTTCGAACATTACTTCGCGTTCATCTATAAGCGTCATTTTTACATCCTTTCTAAGAAATAATTAATTTCTTTTAAATTACTCTGTATAGCCATATTTGCTATAAAATTCATTTTTAAAGTTTAACAAATTGTCGTTTTCTATTTCTTTTCTTACTCTTTCCATTAGTTTTGATAAGAAATATAAGTTATGTATTGATAATAATCTTACACCTAATATTTCTTTTGTTTTTACTAAATGTCTTAAATATGCTTTTGTGTAATTTCTACAAGTATAGCAATCACATTCTGAATCTAGTGGTGTAAAATCTCTTTCATATGTAGCATTTCTTACTACTACTTTTCCATTCCATGTCATTGCAGTTCCATTTCTGGCAATTCTTGTTGGTAATACACAGTCACACATATCTATTCCTGCAAGAGCCGCTTCTATTAAGTAATCTGGTGTTCCTACTCCCATTAAATATCTTGGTTTATTTTTTGGCATTTTAGGTGTTGTATATCTTAATATATCTAAAAATTCTTCCTTTGGCTCTCCTACACTAATTCCACCTATTGCATATCCTGGAAAATCCATTGCTACTAAATCTTCCAAACTTTTATCTCTTAAATCTTTATAAAATCCACCTTGTATTATTCCAAATAGACCTTGTTTTTCTGTATTTTTATGTGCTTCTTTACATCTTTTAGCCCATCTTGTTGTTCTTTCCATTGATTGCTTTGTATATTCATATGTTGCAGGATATTCAACACACTCATCAAAAGCCATTATTATATCTGCACCTAAATCATTTTCAGTTTCCATTACGCTTTCTGGTGAGAAGAAATGTTTACTTCCATCTAAATGTGATTTAAACTCTACACCTTCTTCTGAAATAGTACGTAAATCTCCTAAACTAAATACCTGGAACCCCCCGCTATCAGTTAATATTGCTCTATCCCAGTTCATAAACTTATGAAGTCCACCAGCTTCTTTTACAAGTTTACTACCAGGTCTTAAATATAAATGATATGTATTTGATAATATTATTTTTGCATCAATCATATCTTTTAATTCGTCTGGTGTCATTGATTTTACAGTTGCTTGTGTTCCAACCGGCATAAATACTGGAGTTTGTATATCACCGTGTGGTGTATGAATTACACCTCTTCTAGCTCCTGTTTGTTTACATTCATGTAATAATTCATATGTTATTGCTTGACTCATCTTTATTCTCCTTTTGTTTTATATTTTTACTTATTATTCTATATACATTGCATCTCCAAAACTAAAGAATCTATATTTTTGATTTACAGCTTCTTTATATGCATCTAAAATATATTCTCTTCCTGCTAGAGCAGAAACTAACATTACTAATGTTGACTCTGGTAAATGGAAATTTGTTATTAAACTATCAATACATTTAAATTTGTAGCCTGGATATATGAATATACTTGTATCTCCTTCAACTTCTTTTACCATTCCATTTTCGTCTGCAACAGATTCTAGTACTCTACAAGATGTTGTTCCAACAGCAATTATTCTTCCACCATTTTTTCGCGTATTATTTATTTTTTCTGCATCTTCTTTTTTTATATAATAATGCTCTGTGTGCATATCGTGCTCTTCTATATTTTCTTCTTTTACAGGTCTAAAAGTTCCTATACCTACATGTAATGTAACATTTGCTATTTCTACACCTTTATCTTTAATTTTTTGTAATAGCTCTTCTGTAAAATGCAATCCTGCTGTTGGTGCTGCTGCTGAACCATCATATTTAGCATATACTGTTTGATACATTTCCTTTTTTTCTAGTTTTTCTTTTATATATGGTGGTAATGGCATTAATCCTATTTGATCAAGTATTTCATTAAATATCCCATCATAATGGAACTCTACTTTTCTATTTCCGCCTTCCATTTTATCTAATATATCAGCCTTTAGTAATCCATCACCAAATGAAACTTGTGCTCCAGGCATTAGTTTTTTACCTGGTCTTACCATTACTTCCCAAGTATCTCCTTCTATTCTATTTAATAGTAAAAATTCTACATTTGCTCCTGTTTGCTCTTTTTTACCATATAATCTGGCAGGTATTACTTTTGTGTTATTTCTTACTAGACAATCTCCTGGTTGCAAATAATCAATTATATCTTTAAACACTTTATGCTCTATTGTTTTATTTTTTCTATTTAGCACCATTAATCTTGCTTCATCTCTTTTTTCTATCGGAACTTGTGCTATTAGTTCTTTTGGTAAATCATAATTAAAGTCTGATAATTTCATTATAAATTTCATTTCCTTCCATTTTTATATTTTTACATTTGCTGTATTTATTATTGATTTTATTTTTTCTACTGTTCCTGTTGGTTCATCAAAATAATTTAGTTTTGTACTATTTATAAAATTGCTTTCATGTACTGGTTTGTACATATATATTTGCTTATTTAATCCTATATTTTCATTTTTAATATTACAACTCATATAATCTTTATACCAATCATATAATCCTATTATTTCATCTTTTATATATCCGTAATTTTCATTATTATGTAGCTTTGGACATTGTAAATTATATTCATTTGAATTTTTCTCAAGTGTATGTAAAAATTCGTGAACAAAAACCTCTTCCGGAAATTTATTCAGATTTTCGTCGTATTTTAAGGCATAGCTTTTACTTGATGTTGGCATTCTTATATTTGAATATCCAATACCTTTATATTCCATACTACCTAATCCAATCCAATTATTTATTAATTCTTTTGATTCATCATTTGATATTCGGGCACATATAAATATATGGTCAAATTCATTTTGATCTAAATAATTGTCTATATCTTTAGCAATATCTTTTGAATCAATATAATATCCCTTTTTCCCATCATATGACATGCTTTTTATAGGATTTTCTATTTCAATTATTTTGTATGATATTGTAATATTGTTGTTTGAAAACTCTTCACATGTTGATTTAAATCTTTTCATACAGTCATTTATTTGATTAATATCGTCTTTGCTCATTTCATATTTATATTGTTTTTTATTTATATTTACATCTGTATTTTTAAATACAAAACATGCTACATTCCAATTATTATTTGAGTTTGCCGTTCCTTCTTCAATTTTAAAATCTGCAAACCATACTATTCCTTTTGCAGATCCTTCATTTGAATTTCCACCTAGCATAAAAGCTATTTGTAAATTTTCTTCATTTTTTGAATTAAACATTAAAGTAATTTTTTGCCATTCATTTGTACCTGTTATTGCTGTAGATTCTTCTTCAGAATTTAATATACTTATTTTTGCTCCACTATTTTTTGTATTATTATTTATTTCTACATTACTTGTTTTAATCATACATGATATTTTATATGGTGTATTTCTTTTTACTTTAATTGTTTGATAATATGCTGAATTATTGTAGTCTTTATTTTCAATTTTGTAACTTTGTAAATTTGAATATTTAACATCGTTATCTTTTGTAAAAACTGTAGTATTTTTAACAGTTGACAATTTTGAAAAATTGCCAGTACTTAACATAGCATATGAAATATTGAATATTGACATTGCTATTACAATTAAAATTACTATAAATATGGCATTTTTTACAATTTTTTTCATATTTCCTCCAATAACCAATTATGTTATCTATTATACTAAATTTTTACGTAAATTACAAGATTTTTACACTAATTTATGACAGCTCTTACTTTAATTCATTTATTTAAAAGTTCCCATAAAAAAACTTATTGCAAATGGCAATAAGTTTTTTTATGTTATTTAGTTATTGATAAAATTTTATATTTTATAACTCCAGCTGGAGCTTGAACTTCTACTGTTTGATTTTTCTTTGCTCCTAATAAAGCTTTTCCCATTGGAGATTCATTTGAAATTCTATTTTGTGTTAAGTCAACTTCTGTTGAACCAACTATTGTATATGTTACTTCTTCATTAAATTCCATGTCTAATAATTTTACTGTATTTCCAACTTGTACTGTTTTTGTATCTATTTCAGATTCATCTATTATTTTAGCATATCTTACCTTATTTTCTAATTCAACTATTAAAGCTTCATTTTCTGCTTGTGCATTTTTTGCTTCATCATATTCTGAATTTTCTGATAAATCACCAAATCCTAATGCTATTTTTATTCTTTCTGATATTTCAGCTCTTTTTTCTGTTTTTAAATATTCTAATTCTTTTTCTAGATTATCAAACCCTTCTTGTGTTAATATAACCTCTTTGTTTTCTTCCATATATGTTCATTCCTTTCCGTTTTAAAAAAGTTTATTTTTATCATATTGAATCCCAAATATCTTAATCCTTTTTACTTAATTTGTCAAGCTCTGTACGAACTTTTTTCAGCTCTCTATTTTGTATAAATCCATTCTTTCCTATTAAGTTACTTATTATGCAATTATCTTCATTATATTTTTCTTGTATTGAAAAATAATTTAAATTGCATATATATGATTCATATAATTTTGTTTTATTATAATTGCTTTTTTCATTATTGTTATAAGCAATTTCAATATTTTCAATTATTACTCCTTGATAATAATTACCTAATTTTAACTCATGGTCATTCAAATTTATAATTATTGCATTTCTATTAACCTTAAATTTTTCAAAAAATTCATCTGTATAATCAAAATTTATTATTGTTTTAGCTCTTTTTAATCCTTTTTTACAATTATTTGAAATTGAAAAAATTATATTTTCTTCTTTTTCTAAGTTTATTGATAATCTTCTCATTTTTTTTATTGTATCTGTAACTATGTTAATTGATTTTGCTTCATTGGCTATATCTTTAATTGTTTCCTTATTTTTATCATCTTTTATGGTAATAAATATATCTTCAAATCTAAAATCTGTATTTTGATTTTTAAAAATATATTTTAAGATATTCTTTATAATACCTTTCATTAAAATTTTTTCACTTGATTTTATAAGATTATTTAAAATTATTTTACTTTCACAATCTATTTCGTTTGAAATTACTAATTTATTTATATTGTACGTTTTTAATGTTTTTTCAATTTTTTTTATTCTTCTTTTATTAAACTTATTGGAATTTACTTTAATATCGAATTTATTTTCATCTATTCTAATTACTTTAATTTTGAAATAAATATAACCAATAATTTTTTGCAATTTTTTAAATTTTAGAGCTTTTTTACAATTTATGTATCCTATTATATAATTCATAAAACACCTACATAATATTTGTATGTAGGTGTTTATTTTTTATTCCATTATTTGTGATTTAACAATCTGCCATATATCGTCTTTTTCAAAACCTTTTTGCCAAAAAGCAGCACCTGTTAAATTATATTTTTTTATTAAATTTAATTTTTGTCTTATAGAATCTTCATCTTCTATCCACATTTTATATGTTATATTTTTATCTGTATATTCAACATATTTTTGTTGTGCACTTTCAAGCCATGTTGTTTCTGATTTTATATATTTATCTTCATTTTTCATAGCAACCACTATGCTTGTTACTTCTGAACCATTTTCTTTCCATAAGCGTGTATATAAAGGTATTCCTAATATTATTTTATTTGCTTCTACACCTTCTTGTTTTATAAATTTATTTATATTTTTTTCTACCCAATCATAAGAAGCTGTACTTCCTGCTTTTTTAGATGAACTTCCATATTGATCATATGCCATAAATACTATGTAATCCGAAACATCTCCTATGACATTTCTATCAAAGCATAAAGACCAACTATCAGATCCATCTGGTTCAGTAACATCAACAGATAATGTTACATCTATATTTTCTAACTTTGGTTTTAGCTCTATTATAAATCTAGACAAAGCATCTTTATCTGTTTTGTATATGTTTTCAAAATCTATATTTATTCCATCTAATTTATATCCTTGAGCATAATTTACAATTTGATTTATAATTTCTTGTCTTTTTTCATAATCATTTACCCATTTTGAAAATTCATCTTTTTTAGCTTTACTATCATTGTTATTTTGAACCATTGCCCATACTTCATAATTATTATTTTTAGCCCAATTAATGTAATTTATTCCGTCTATTCCAACATTTTCTTTAACTTGACTATCTTCTAAATAAAAAAACGAAGGTGCTACAACATTTATTCCATCATATTTTGTTGTTATATCATTTTTTGGAGCTTTGGATACTTTTGAAAAATATTCCCAAGCTATACTTATAGTTTTTTGTTCTTCTTTTTCTTCAGATCTTTCTGTTTTAAAATCTGTTAAATTTTCACTTTTTATATATCCAATTTCTCCATTATCAGTTTTTACTAATGTCCAACCTTTATAATCCTTATTTTCATCATTTGGAACAATTGAAACAGTTGTGTCAGCTTGCAATTTTTCCAAAGTTCTTGATAATTCTATATTTTTAGATTTTACCCAAACTTCTTTATTTGTTTTTGCTGTTTCTAGCTGTTTATCTAATGAATCAATTACTACTGTGTTATAATCTGAAACATATTTTACATTTATATTATATACACTTTCTAGAGCTGTAATTGGAATATAATACTTATCATCTTGATTTATAATTTTGCATTTTTCCTTTTTATCATTAATTGTTAATGTTTGATTTTTTATATCAAAACATGCTGTTTTTCCATTTGCTGTTGCAATTATATAATTGTATTGTTTTTCAAAAAATATATATCTATCATAATAATTTTCAATATCATCTAAAGATAAATATATTGTTTCATTATCATCAATTATTACTTTTCCATTCATTTTTCCTGTAACATTAGTATAATTTATAACAAGATTTGTTACATTTTCGTTTGGATCTTTTTTGTAATTTGGTGCTATATATAATGCAAATCCAATTAGTGCCCCAAAGATTATTACTAAAATTATATTTCTTATTGTTTTCATATGTACTCCTCATTTCTAAAAATATATATACATCATATCATAAATGGATTTTTTAGTGAAGTATTTTGTCGATATTTGTTTAATAAATTTATCTTAAATAAACTTTCATGATAAAAGAATTTTTTTATTTTATATTTCACAACTATCAAAATAATAGTATTTCTAGTAAAAATACTATTTAAGTTCAACAAGATAGAAAATTCCTCCTTGGTGCTTTACTTCTAAATAAAAATCCTGTATAAAGAAATTAAAGTGAACCATCCTTGTTTAACAAAAAAGCTTAACAAAAATAATTCACTTTCTATTGGATCTTTTTATTCGTATTTTCCTAATAATCTAAACATATTTTCTTTATATTTTTCAACTCCCGGCTGATCAAATGGATTTATTCCCAAAATGTTTCCAGACATTGCACATGCTTTCTCAAAAAAATAAATTAAATGTCCTAAAGTATGTTCATCTAATTTATCAATGCTTATAATTATATTTGGTACTCCTCCATCAACATGAGCCTTAACAGTACCTTCCATTGCTTTTTTATTTACATATGATAATTTTTTTCCAGCTATATAATTTAATTCATCTAAATTTTCTTCATCAAAGCCTAAAACAATATCATCGTCAACACTTTTTATATTTAATATTGTTTCAAAAAGCTCCCTTCTTCCTTCTTGTACATATTGACCTAATGAATGTAAATCTGTAGTATATGTTACACCACTTGGAAAAATTCCACTATTATTTTTTCCTTCACTTTCGCCAAATAATTGTTTCCACCATTCTATAAAATAAGATAATTTTGGTTCATATGTTCCTAAAAGTTCTATTGTTTTTCCGTCATCATATAATATATTTCTTACAACGGCATATTTATAGCAATCATTATATTTTAAATTTTCCTCATTATATTTTTCTTGTGCTAATTTTGCACCTTCCATTATACTATCAATATCTATTCCAGCAACAGCCATTGGTAATAAGCCTACAGGTGTTAAAACTGAATATCTTCCTCCAATATTTTCTGGAATAGATAATTTAACATATTTTTCTTGCATTGCAATCTTATATAAAGCACCTTTTCTTTTGGTTGTTGTTACAAAAATTCTTTTTCTAGCACCATCTATTCCGTATTTATTCTCCATTAAATTTCTAAAAATTCTAAATGCAATTGCTGGCTCTGTTGTCTTACCAGATTTAGAAATTACATTTATTGATATGTCTTTATCTGACACATAATCAATAATTTCATTTATATAATTTGCATTTAAATTTATATAAAAACGCTTGACAAAGTTATAAGGCGGGTGTACAATGCACAATGTAAGAAAAAAGAAAGCGGTGACCAACCGATGAAGAAAACTCTATACAGCCTCATGCTCAACGAGGAGGTCGTGCGCGAGATCGACCGCATGGCTCACCGCATGGGCACGAACCGCTCGGCACTCATCAATCAGATTCTTGCCGACTATACCTCGGTCGTGACGCCGGAGCGCCGCATCGAGAACATCTTCCACGAGATCGAGCAGCTCGTCGCGCCGGCGCGCGACCTGGTGCCGTTTTTCGCGCCGCACACGACGAGCATGTCGCTCAAGAGCAGCCTGGAGTACAAGTACCGCCCGACGGTCAAGTACGAGGTCGCGCTCTACGGCGACAAGCAGGAGGGGCTCGGCGAGCTGGCCGTCATCTTCCGCACCCAGTCGGCGCAGCTGCTGCAGAGCATGACGCAGTTTTTCCGCCTCTGGAAGCGGATCGAGGACGCGCACCTGTCCGGCGTAGAGCCGGATTACGCATTGTACGACGGCAAGTTTGTGCGCACGCTCTCGCTGCCGCCGGATCACGACTACACGAGCGAGGAGATCGCCCGCGCGATCTCGGACTACGTGCAGCTGTTTGACCGGCTCATGAAGGCATACCTCGCCGGGAAGTACACCCCGCCCGAGATCGAAGCGCTCTACTGCGCGCAGCAGCAGCGCGCGGCGATCCTCATCTGATCCATTCGCAACCATCCATGAAAGGAGGCGCTGCGTGCCGGAACACGCAGCAACCCGACTATGAACGCTGATAAATTCACGCAAAAGACAATCGAAACCATCCAGACCGCCCAGAGCATGGCGCAGGAAAACGGCAACCAGTATCTCACACCGGAACATCTGCTCTATGCGCTCGTTGACGCCGACGGCGGCCTGATCGGCACGCTGCTCGGCCGCATGGGCGTGGACTGCAACGCCGTGCTCAGCGAGCTGGACACCGCCATTGACCAGCTGCCGAAGGTCTCCGGCGGCAGCGGCGAGGTGTACGCCTCGCCGGAAACGAGCAAGATCTTCAATTTCGCCGAGCGCGAGGCCAAGTCCGGCGGCGACGCCTACGTCTCCGTCGAGCACCTGATGCTCGGCATCTTCGCCAACGAGACCGCCACCATCAAGCGCATCTTCAGCGCGCACGGCATCACGAAGGCGGGCTTTGTGGCCGAGCTGAAAAAGGTCAAGACCGGCCCCGTCACGAGCGACAACCCCGAGGACACCTATGACGCGCTGAAAAAGTACGGCACGGATCTCGTCGAGCGCGCCCGCGAAGGCAAGATGGACCCGGTCATCGGCCGCGATCAGGAGATCCGCAACGTCATCCGCATCCTCTCGCGCAAGACGAAAAACAACCCCGTGCTCATCGGCGAGCCGGGCGTCGGCAAGACGGCCATCGCCGAAGGGCTGGCGCAGCGCATCGTGCGCGGCGACGTGCCTGAGGGGCTGAAGGACAAGACCATTTTCTCGCTCGACATGGGCGCGCTGGTCGCGGGCGCAAAGTACCGCGGCGAATTCGAGGAGCGGCTCAAGGCCGTGCTCGAGGAAGTGCGCAAGAGCGAGGGCCGCATCCTGCTGTTCATCGATGAGCTGCACACCATCGTCGGCGCCGGCAAGACCGAGGGCAGCATGGACGCCGGCAACCTGCTCAAGCCGATGCTCGCCCGCGGCGAGCTGCACTGCATCGGCGCGACGACGCTCGACGAGTACCGCAAGTATATCGAAAAGGACGCCGCGCTTGAGCGCCGCTTCCAGCCCGTGCAGGTCGATGAGCCGACGGTGGAGGACACCATTTCCATCCTCCGCGGCCTGAAAGAGCGCTACGAGATCTACCACGGCGTGCGCATCCACGACAACGCGCTCGTCGCCGCGGCCACGCTCTCCAACCGCTATATCACCGACCGTTTCCTGCCTGACAAGGCCATCGACCTCGTCGACGAGGCCTGCGCCATGATCCGCACGGAGATCGACTCCATGCCGTCGGAGCTCGACGACCTGCGCCGCCGCATCATGCAGATGGAGATCGAGGAGATGGCCCTCAAGAAAGAGGACGACCAGCTCTCGCGCGACCGGCTCGAAAAGCTCACGCAGGAGCTCGCCGAGCTCAAGGACCGCTTCAACGAGCAGAAGGCCCGCTGGGAGGCCGAGAAGAACAGCGTCGAGGAGGTCAAGTCCCTCAAGGCGGACATTGACCACCTGCACGCCCAGATCGAAGAGGCCCAGCGCAACTATGAGTATGAAAAGGCCGCGCGCCTGCAGTACTCCGACCTGCCGAACCTCGAGAAGAAGCTCGCCGAGGCCGAAGCCGCGGCCGAGCGCCGCAAGAGCGACAACTCCCTCGTGCACGACACCGTGACCGAGGAGGAGATCGCCGGCATCGTCGCCAAGTGGACCGGCATCCCGGTGGCAAAGCTCATGGAGGGCGAGCGCGAGAAGCTGCTGCACCTCGACGAAGTGCTGCACCGCCGCCTGATCGGTCAGGACGAGGCCGTGGAGAAGGTCTGCGAGGCCATCCAGCGCTCGCGTGCCGGCATCAGCGACCCGAACCGCCCGATCGGCTCGTTCCTGTTCCTCGGCCCGACGGGTGTCGGCAAGACCGAGCTGGCCAAGGCGCTGGCCGAGTTCCTGTTCAACGACGACC
>ERZ773181.2007-NODE-2007-length-14490-cov-21.770419_pt1 | contig 14490 bp, 10 predicted proteins | sample MGYA00581001_ERZ773181 | MGnify/ENA primary metagenome ERZ773181 (study PRJEB29015, sample SAMEA2737780) | human gut metagenome | biome: human gut; feature: human-associated habitat; material: faeces | place: China | collected 2012 ... | reverse complement strand
CATTGCGACACAGAAATCCATCCTCACGGATTATGTGAAAAAGCAGGGATGGCACATAGCAAAAACGTATGTGGACGATGGTTATTCTGGTACAAATTTCCAAAGACCAAGTTTCCAGAATATGATAAAAGACATTGAAAGCGGTCTGATAAACTGCGTGATTACGAAAGATTTATCCCGTCTGGGGAGAAACTATCTTGATTGTGGGTTATATCTGGAAGTTTTCTTCCCAGAGCATAACGTGAGGTATATAGCGGTCAATGACGGCGTAGATACCTTGAATAAATCTGCTATGGACATCACGCCTTTCCGCAACATTTTAAACGAAATGTATGCCGCTGACATATCTGTTAAGATAAAATCGGCATATCGGGCGAGGTTTCAACAGGGGAAATTCATGGGAACTACCGCCCCTTATGGCTATATCAAAGACCCTGCCGACCACAACCATCTGCTGATAGATGATAAAGTGGCACATGTTGTAAAAGAGATATTCGACCTTGCATTAAAAGGGAATGGAGTTGCCAAAATTTGCAGACATCTTAATAAACAGCATATCCTACGCCCTGCCGCTTATGCGGCGGAGCGTGGCGAAACAGGCTTTGAACGTCATTTTGAGGGGAACGAGGACAAACGCTATATTTGGAGTGGGAACAGCGTGAGGAGCATTTTAAGAAGCCCGATATATGCGGGAAATCTTGTAGGCTACAAACGGATTGCCGCCAATATGAAAAGCAAGAAACGCCCCTCTAAGCTGCCCGAAGAATGGGAAGTGATACCCAATACCCATGAGGGAATAGTCACGCAGGAGGAATTTGATATTGTCCAACAGCTTATTACAAGTCGTAGGCTTCCACAGAACAAGGGAGGATTTGTAAATATTTTTGCAGGCGTTATCAAGTGTGTGGACTGCGGATGTGCTCTGCGGGCAATGAACGTACACAGGAGGAAACGCCCAGAGATTATCGACTGTGTACAGTATTCATGTAATAATTATGCAAGAAACGGAAGAAGCGAGTGTAGTGCCCACAATATAGAAGCAAGGGATTTATTCAATGCCGTTCTTGCCGACATCAACTGTTTTGCGGATATGGCAGTGAATGATGAAAAGGCGGTCAGGGCCATAGAAAAGCGGCTCACGGAAACAGACCAGAGCAGGGCGAAAGCATTAGAGAAAGAACGTAAGAAGCTGAACAAACGCCTTGCGGAACTGGACAGGCTGTTTTCCTCTCTCTACGAGGATAAGGTCATGGAGCGTATTACCGAGCGGAATTTTGAGATGATGTCGGGGAAATACCAGAAAGAGCAGCTTGAAATTGAAGCAAGGCTGAAAGAGGTGACGGAAACTCTTAATGAAAGCTACGAGAAATCACGGGGAATCCGTGACTTCCTCGCCCTTATCCGAAATTATCAAGGCTTAAAAGAACTGGATGCAACAGTTATAAACGCACTCATAGACAAGATACTTGTTTCGGAGCGTGAGAAGATGGCAGACGGAACAGTGAAGCAGGAAATCAAGATTTACTATAAATTCATCGGCTTTGTCGATGAATTACATATCATACCTACAAAACGGTGGGCAGCAATGCCCGCTAAAAATTGTACGGTGTGCGGCGTTGAATATGTCCCGGGCTCTGGTGCATCAAGGTATTGTCCTGCTTGTGCCAAGAAGATACGGAGGGAGAAATCAAACGAGAGCAAACGCAGGAGCAGAGAACAGAAAAGGATAGCATGTATGAACTGTCCGCAAAAAATGACCGACTGAGGAAAAAGAACATGTGTTATTTGATGATGGTCTGCATATTTTATATGTAAACGGTGAATATCGTAATGTAGATACGCCGGTTGGCAGACTGATGCATGATTTCCATTGTACAAAATCAGAGGATATGTATAGCAAAGTGTTGGCAGATGAGGTAAAATATTTAAAAGAGACGGAAGGAGGTCGAGGACGTATGTGCAGGATTTTAGAAGAAATGTGTGAGGAAGTCGAGAAAGAGACGGCGGAACGGGTTGAGAAAGAAACAGCAGCAAGAGTTGCAAAGGAAACAGCCAGATCCCTTCTGGCACTTGGAAAACTTTCGTATGAAGATATTTCTCAAGGAACAGGTCTTCCGTTAGAAGTGGTTGAAGAACTGGCTGCGCAGAAGACGGCATAAGGATATGTTGGTGGAACAGGTGGAAGCGATTGGGAAATCGGCATGATGCCTGTCTGGATAATGTGGCGGACAAGGTGTATACGAGAGATATATTTAGGAGAGATTAGGGATGGGAGACCGTCGGGAGTTTGGTGCTTTCGGCGGTTTTTGTGTGTTTAAAACCATAAAAATAAATCGAACGAATATTCGATTCTGATTGAATAAATATGGGATATATGGTATTCTAGATATGCATGGAAACATGTATTGGAGTCCCCATGACAGGGCGCATGATGTCCGGGGGACATCAGTTCTGCGCCGACCGTAACGGAGTGAAGAGGTAGCCTCCCGAACTTATACCAGAAAACTGGATTACATAGGAAGGTCGCTAGGTGTCCGGTGGACACCTGTTCAGCGAGGACCGAAGCGGGAGCGGAGACGGTGCGTTATAATGACGGCTTTTGAGATTATTTCGATAATTATAGGTATTTTGAGCTTGCTCATTGCCTTTGGAAGTTTGATTGTAGCGTTTCTTGCCTTTCTCGATAAGAGAAACAAGAAGAAATAAAAATGCCTCACCTGTCTGATCCACAGGTGAGGCGATGTCCGTAAGGACAAAACACACTCTTGGGAGCATCCACTTTGGAGTGGGTACTCTTCTTACTTCATAATATAACACGAATACTTAGAATATTCAAGTTTTTAGAAATATAATAGGGCACTGAAATTAGTCGAGACGAAAGTAAAGTGTTGGTAGATGAGGTAAAATATTTGAAAGAGACGGAAGGAGGTCGAGGTCGTATGTGCGGGATTTTAGAAGAAATGTGTGAGGAAGTTGCAAAGGAAACGGCGAGATCGCTTCTGGCACTTGGAAAACTTTCGTATGAAGATATGCCGGAGAAAACGTCGAGAGTTTGAGACTTTCGGCGTTTTCTCCGTTTATTACGGTAATTATAGATATTTTGAGCTTGCTTTTTAATTTTGTCGTAAGTAGTTACGCAATTCATCAAAATTAATATCTGCTTTCTGCGGCAATCCCTGATATTTTCCTTCGAGATATTGCTTCATGCGATTAGAATTTGCATGAATCTGTTGATTAGTTTCTGTAATACATTGTACATGCTTATTATAATCATCGTCCTCAGAAATAATATAAACATATTCGCTCAGAACATCAGAATCAAGTAGATTGATGTTATGAGTAGTGAGGATTAATTGTCCAGTGATATATTTCTGCAAAGAGTTTAGTAGTGATTGTGACAGTATTTCGTGTAAACCGTTATCAAACTCGTCGATTACAGAAGTGATTCCATCGAGAGAATTAAGCAACAGTGGGAATAGAGAAATTAAAGCTGCTATTCCATCAGCTGCTAACTTGTAATGTATGAGAAATGGAATTAACTATAGAGAATTATTATAACAAGATACCTAATAAAGAAACTATAACGACCAGAGAGTTGTTGATTTATTTAGCATACTATTTAGAAAATAATTTACAGCCGGTTTCAGCTGCCAATTTAAAGAATTGTTGCTTGAATTTAAAAATTAGACCGTATAGTAATATACCAGCATGGCTAAGTGATAATAGTAAAGGGAAAAATGCTATTTTAATAAAGGAAAAGCCAGGTTGTTATAAACTTGAAAGAAAAATGTATGTTAAAATAAATGAGTTTATAACGGGTGAAAAAAACAGATTTGTTGGATTTAAAAACAGATTTACGACAAGCGATACAGGAGCTTGGATTGATTATAGGATATTAACAAAGCAAAATACCGTGTGGATTCCCCAATCCACACGGTATTTCTATATAAAACACACATCTGAGCTGCTTCCGAACATCAGCAACTCATCCTCTCCCCAAGATGTCCAAAGGTGTTTGCTTTGAACAAATTTATCGTAACATAAGTGGAAGAAAAAACAAGGGGGGTGGCACAATTGACGCGCTGGAGAGCATACTTTTTCACTTTCGTGCATTTTCTGCTATATTTCATGCAGAATCGTCAAGTCCGGTTTTTGTAATTTTGATTAAAAATACAGGTTATATCTGAGGATAAAAACTTGTGCTATACTACACAAGGAAAGGGGAAACATATGGATCTCAATCAGATATTTATAAAATATTATCCAGAGTGGACCGCGTTTGAAGCGGTTGTATTTTTCTCAGTTTTGATAGGAGTAACAGCCATTTTATTGATACAAGTGCTACGCAAGCATATTCGTTGGGTGCAGGCCGTTTCTGTGTTATTGCTTGTGACATATCTGATGCTTGTATTTGGTTCGACTGTGTTTATGCGGCAGCCAGGGACAAGGCAGGCGGAGTATGAATGGTTCTGGTCGTGGAAGGTAGTGTATCATGCCTTTGAAGAGGGATATACACATAGCTTGTTTTGGGAGATTCTGCTGAATATTGCGTTGTTTGTTCCGATTGGTGCATTGCTGCCGCTTGCGAGTGGACGGAAACGAGGTATTTGGCTGGCGTTGGTTACTGGAATTCTGATTTCTACAAGTATTGAAGGCTTGCAGCTTTGGCTGTGCCGGGGCTTGTTTGAATTTGATGATATCTTTGATAATACACTTGGGTGTGTGTTGGGACAAGCAGTGATTGGAAATCCTGTTACATATCTTCTTATGAAAATTTCCGCCCCACCCAAATGTAAAAATTAAATTATTCCAATCAAATACCCCCTGCTATTTTATTGCAGCTGCACGTATTCCATCGGATCAACAACCTCATCATTTACCCGCATTTCAAAATGCAGATGTGGTCCGGTGCTGTTTCCGGTGTTGCCGGAAAGTCCGAGCAGATCGCCTTGTGCGACGGTCTGTCCGACTTCGACAGAAGTTTCAGACAGATGTCCGTAACGGATGACCATGCCATCGCCGCAGTCCACATAGACACTGATGCCGTAGCCACCGTTCCAACCGGATTGTATGACGGTTCCGGCGGTGCTGCTCTTGACAGGCGTGCCGACATTGACCGCGAGGTCGATTCCGTTGTGCGTTCTGCCCCAGCGCGGACCGACGTAAGAAGTGATGACGTAATCATCGACTGGAATCAGAAAGTCCGGTCGCTCCTTTGTTCCGACATGTACCTCGCGGGCAATCGCGGGCGTGATGACGCGGGAATCGATGATCTCCTCGGACACAGCGTGTCCATTTAAATAGGTGATCAAAGCAGTTGTTTCCTGCTGGCCAGCGGTGCCTTCCTGTGTGACGACGATCTCGCCCTGATAGAGGGAATCATCGTAGACGGTGTTGCAGGAATCATAATAAGGAACGATTTCCTTTACACTTTGCAGGGATGTTCCGGTTAGTCGGTATTCTTTTTGCGGTAATTTGATCGATGGAAATTCGCGTGCCTGATTCATCAGACAGACGAGCAGACTGCTTCCCACCAAAGTAAATGTCAGTAATTTTTGTCTTTTGTAGGAAAACTGAAATTTATGTTTCATGATTTGCTCTCCTACGGAATATGTACTTGCAGTCAGTGTTCCCATATATGGCATACGCTATTCAAATATATGGAAAATGTGACGATATATTGAAATGTACGATAACAAATTCGTAACAATTTTATTGTAGTGTTACAAATCTGTGATGTAAAGAAAATGTGTGTACAAAATTCTGACAGACAGCGGCAAAATTCTTGTTCGCACATGCGCTTTGTGATAAACTAAAACATGAGTGAGTACAGAAGATGGATGCTGGAAATGCGGCATTGGATTACGACAGAGGGAGTTGCAAATGGCAAAAAATTTGATTGATATAGAAGATATTCCACCACAGCTTGCGAACAAGGTCAAGCAGGATCTGCGTTTTAAGACGGGGAATTTTGTGTGGCGCGTGCGGTTCAATATTCCGCTGGACCCGCATACGGTGAACAAGGAAACGATGTATGTGATGAATTCGCAGAACCAGAAGCTGCAATCCTATATCCGTTATGATACGAAAAATGAGATTATCGAGGTGGAACCGCTGGAGCCGTATTCGACGAACGAATACTATTTCCTGACGATCACAAAAAATGTGAAGTCGAGAGGCGGACAGTCGTTGAAGGAGCCAGTGCAGATCAAATTCAAATTATAATAGCACAGATAATAAATTACAGGGACCGAAACAAATCGGTCCCTTTTTATAAAAATGCAACCGCGCGGGTGGTATCTTAGCAAGGGGGAGAAATGGATGGTAAAACTCGAAAAGACTTGTGAATAATCGGTTGCATGCGTGCCTATCCATATCATACGCAAAAAGCATGTCTTGTGTTCTTTTTTCCTAGACATAGTATGGTCGATGTGCTATTATTTTATGTGATTTGAAATGAAATTTTTTGAGTGAAACTGCACGAAAGGTGCAGTCTTGAAAAGGAGGAAAAAACAATGAGTTATTCCGCAGAGATTATTGATTATAAAGGGAAAGAGGCAGTTGCACTGACAGCAGGAAAGTACAAAGCAATCGTGGCACCTTTTTTAGGCAGTAATGTCATCCGTATGCAGGATGTTGAAAATGACATTGAGATTTTCCGTTATGACGAATCCCTTTCTGTTGAGGATCTGAAGAAGAGCCCGGAGGTGTATGGACTTCCGACTCTGTATCTTCCAAACCGCCTTGCAAATGGCGTGCTGAAGGTAAGCGATGCAACCTATCATTTTCCATTGAATGATCCGCTTGGCAACCATATTCATGGTTTCCTGCATAAGCGTGAGCATACACTTGTGAGTGCAGCCGTGGACGGCAAGAAGGCAATCGCAAAGACAGAGTACATATATGACAAGAACGATGAATTTTTCGAGACATACCCAGTCAGCTTCAAGGCAGAGTTCACATTTACTTTGTCCGATGACGGTCTGGAGTATGCATTTACAATGACAAATACATCTGACAAGCAGATGCCATATGGTATGTGCAACCATACAACGATCAACGGACCGTTCACAAAGGATGGAAATGGTCTGGATATGCGTCTGTATATCCCGGTTGGCGAGAAGTGGGAGCTTTCAAAGTCCTGCATTCCGACAGGTGACATGCTCGTACAGACAAATCACGACAGACAGTATCTGACTGGTTCACAGGTTCCAGTGCTGCATGATATTGACAATGACGTATTCTTTGCAGAGGAAGGAAGTCTGGATGGCAAGCCATTCTATGGCGCAGTGGCAACGGATGCTGCAACAGGCAAGCGTATCTGCTATGAAGTATGTAAGGACTTCAAATTCTGGGTTGTATGGAACGATCATGGAGACAAAGGATACTTCTGTCCAGAGCCTTGCACATGGATCATCGATGCACCAAACCAGCCGATTCCAGGAGAAGAGTCCGGCTACAGAGAACTGGCACCGGGAGAGTCCCATACGGTGACAGAGAAGATCTATACCGCGTAAGCGTGCGGTGACAAGGGAGGGGTTATTTATGAATAAGAGAAGAGTATGGGCACTTGTGCTTTCAATCGTGATGGTGCTGTCTGTATTTGCATATGCCCCGGTTCAAAATGTGGAAGCCGCAGGGGTTTCGGTACAATACAAATCACACGTTCAGACATTTGGCTGGGAATCTGCCTGGAAGCGTGATGGAGAAGCCTCCGGAACAAGCGGAAAAGCAAAACGGCTGGAAGGAATCCGGATCACCGTCTCCGGAGATAATCTGGGGGTCCGTTATACAACACATTGCCAGACATATGGCTGGCTCCCGTGGGTTTCGAATGGTGAGATGAGCGGAACACAGGGCGAAGCAAAGCGTCTGGAAGCGATTAAAATTGAGTTAACCGGTGCAAATGCACAGAATTACGATATTTATTATCGTGTGCATGCACAGTCATATGGCTGGCTTGCCTGGGCAAAAAATGGACAGGCAGCCGGAACAGCAGGGCTTGCTAAGCGGTTGGAGGCAATTCAGATTGTTGTTGTCGCAAGGGGAACAACGGTTCAGAATAATGTCAATGGTATCGTAAGCAGGTATGGGAGAAACTACGTATCGCTCAATGGCGCCTCTGATGTGAATGTCGGAGGTCAGGAGACGACCAACATTACATATCGTACGCATGTACAAAGCTATGGCTGGCAGGGATGGAAGAACAACGGAGTGATGGCAGGTACAAGCGGACGTGCAAAACGCCTGGAAGGTATAGAGATAAAACTTACCAATCAACAATATACGGGAAATATTGTGTATCGCACACATGTACAAAGCTATGGCTGGGAGTCCCGCTGGAGAATGAATGGCGAGATGTCCGGAACAAGCGGGCAGGCAAAACGGCTGGAGGCAATCCAGATTTACCTTACTGGAGAACTTGCCAATCACTATGATGTTTATTACCGCGTACATGCACAGTCGTATGGCTGGCTTGGATGGACAAGAAATGGAGCAGCTGCTGGAACGGCCGGATATGCAAAAAGGTTAGAGGCAATCCAGATCGTTCTTGTTCAAAAGAACGGGGCGGCTCCGGGAAATGTTGCAGGTATCGTATCTACAGTTGGAACGGGTTTTGTGAACCGGCCTGAAATTGCTTTGCCGGAAAATCCGGTATCGAACGGAAGCACCGGTTCAAACGGAAGCACCGGTTCAACCGGAACATCGGGTTCAACGGGCTCAACCGGAACAAACAAGAACGATGTTACCAGATATTCATATGAAATCGTTCCTCTGCTGGAGCCTTTCAATGAGTATTTCTATGTGAAGACGGATAATCCGGATGTTTCCTATGTTCGTTTTGAGGATAAAAACAGTAAGTATAAGGCCGGAAAAGGAGCTTATCTTATCCCAACGACACAGAGATTCTTCGATGTCAAATACGAGAATAAAGAAACCGGCCGCGTAAAGGGCGGATATATATTCCAGATGTCTGAATCGGGTTCCGATGGCGGAGCATATACATTGCAGCAGGCTGATCGTGCCTATAAAGTTACTTATTCGGGAAATGTGTCGTATTCAACAATGCCGGTTTATACGGATACACCGGTTCAGGTTTCCTGCAAATCGGTGGAGAGTCTGACCGATTATCTGATTAACAATTACACGGATAAATCAAAAGGCTTGTTCGACAATCTGCAAAGTGTGAACTCAGCGTTGGGGCGGCTTTCTGTCTATCCGAAAAACATCGTTGACACATCGAAGCCGGATCCGAATCGCCCGTATCCGCTGCTGGCAACATCTCCATACCCGGAATTGTCTTTGAATGAACACTATTCGATGTGGCAGTCGGCGGATGAGATGATGTTCCTGGAATACCTTCATCCGATGGTGTTGTCATCCGTAGGAGTTCCGGGCGTTATGGCGAATGTAGCGAAAGCGTTGCAGCCGGATTGTACGGTTTCGTCAGGCTCGGCGCATTATCTGGTCGATGTAACATGGAACGGAACAACGAAATCATATGGTGGTGCCGGACGCGGAAACACCGATCCGGTTATGTCCAAATATATTGAAAGTTTATTTACCTTTGACGGTGGAGCGAATGATTACGCATTTTCTTCGTCCCTCGATAAACTGGAAAAGAAAATTCATCAATATGAGAAACAATCGACCGATGAGTTACAGACATACCGGAATCAGTTGTCCGGAGATGAATTTGAGAAAAACATTGGCGCAGGCAGTTGGCTGAAGGTTGCTGCTGAGGGCTGGGGATATGGAACGGCATATACGTATGTGAGTGCATATACAGGTGTTGGAAACGGCGTCCACCATATGGAGGATGTATGGGTGGACGGAAGATATGTCAATAAGAATAACTGTATTGACCTGAAGGCAACTTATGCACAGCATCCGACTTCGGATATTCTTGTCCGAAATAAAACATTTACAAATGCATCCGGCAAAACCGTCACACAGGATGTCCTGTATGAATATGATGCGCAACGAGGTGGCTGGTATGCAGTGAAGTCGTATTACGGAAGAAACTGGTGGTATTCAGAAGATTATGATAAGCTTCCGGCTGACATGAAACTGTCCAAAGAACAGGTTGCAAATATGCGGGTCGATAGCAATGCAGGGAAGTTGCCGGAAACCGGTCTGATCTATGATGGGACGGTAGCACCCGGGACACCATTTTTCAATTAAATGATGAAATATTATACATGTGCTTGTACTGGTAAGTAGTAACAGATGTGCATGAGATAGTAATGAAAAAGCATGGTTGGTTCATAATGAGCCGTCCATGCTTTTTCACTTTAATCATATGCAATCTTGGAGCTTTACGTTTCAGATATTGTGCTTCAGACACCATGCAGCTTCTTAATGATTGGGCGGACTGTGCCGATATAAAAGACAGAGAACCGGTTCGGGCAACCGGAACGCAGGATCGGAACGATGCAAGATAGGAACAATGTAAGATAGGAATAATATCATACAAATTAATGATGCAAGGAGCATTTTATGCAGAATATCAATATAAAAAATTCACAGGATGCCATCAAAGCGTATAGTGACAGTGCAAATACTTACAGTGGAACAAAGATGAAGACTGCTTCAGTTGATCGGCTCGATGCCTTCGAGAAGGTCGGGCAGGTGCAGTACGACAGGAATTCATCGGTCGACACGAACGCGCAGACGGTCATGGATAATTTTAATGAGTACCGCAAGGACATGCAGGAGAAGGCGAAGCAGGAACAAAGGGAGGAGACAGACAGTCAGGAACAGGCACGTGCAGATGCACGGGAGATTGCGAGTTCCCTTACTCCCGAGGAGATAAAGAAGCTTCGCATGATGGGCGTGGATGTCGCTTCGGCATCGCTTTCGGACATAGAAGGGCTGGTTACTTCCATGCGCGCAGATGCGCATAAGGACGTGCTTGCAAATGTGCTCGCACAGGCGCAGATTGGGGAGGGAGACGTCTCGAATCTGGTTTTTACGAGCAGCGGGGCGCAGATAGCGGGGACAGATGTGAAGCTGCAGGTGGGGAACAAGGACATTTTGTATCTGCTGAGGAATCGGCAGCCACTTACACAGGAGACGCTCTACAAGGCGCATTACAGTGGACAAAGAGAGATTGCCACGGTGGAGGAATTCGGTGGGGATACCGCATATGTGGCGAAACAGGCTGCACAACAGACAATATCCAAGCCGCAACAGAGCGCTGAACAATCGGTGCATGCTTCCGGTGAAAATGGAAATGCGGATTCCGGCATGCAGGCGCAGCTCGCACATGTGATTATGCAGGCTGGGTTTGTTGTGGATGAAACGAGCATGGCCGGGGCAAATCTGCTTCTGGCAAATGATATTCCGGTCACGACGGATTCCGTGCGGGCTTATATGCAGATGCAGACGCAGATCGGGAAAGATATCGGTGAACTGCCGACGGCGGGGCAGGCAGAGAAACTGCCGACACAGGAGCTTGAGACGAGAGCGGCAAAGCTCAGACAGGATGCGGCTTCGATTACGGCAGAGGATGTGGCGCAGGCAGTACATACGGAGCGGCCGCTTACAATCGCTGCGATGGTGGCCGCGCAGTATGATGGTGTACGGGATGGACAGTCGGTGGGAGCATACGACGAAACCGCGGATAAGAGCATACAGTTACAGGATAGTCGGATTGCAGGTACCGACATACAGAATCAGACGCTGCGGGAGGTAACGGCACTGCGGCAGTTAGAAGAGATCCGGCTCTCCATGACACAGAGTGTTGCGGTACGGATGCTCTCTGTGGATATCAATATTGATACCCGTGAACTGGCGCAGGTGGTGGCGAAGCTGCGGAATGCAGAGGAACAGCTTATGCAGGAGATGTTTGCGAAGCAGGGCGTTGCACCAACAGAAGAGAACAAGGCAATCTATCAGCAGATGCAGGCAGATCTGCAGACGATTGGCGCGGCACCGGCAGCAAGGCTTGGTGTATTGGCAGGTACGGATGCGCCGCAGTCGGTGACGGTACATGGATTTGCGAAGCTTGTACAGGAAGAACGCCAGATCGGTGGACAGGCGGGTGATATGCAACGCCGGATGTCCGATAACAATGTGCCGGATGGGGTGGCAGATATATCGACACAGACGATCCGACGTTCAGCAGATTTCGCAGCGATGGAGCGCGGGTATGAGGCACTTGGTACAGCCCCGCGTGCGGATATGGGAGATAGTATCCGCAAAGCATTTTCAAATATCGAAGATATACTGACAGATATGAATCTGCCGGTGGATGAGGAACATACACGGGCGGTACAGATTCTCGGGTATAACCGTATGGAAATCACGGAGAAAAATATCGCACAGATCATAGAGTATGACAGAGCGGTCAATGATATGCTTGCCGCATGCCATCCGAATGCGGTGCTGTCTATGATCCGGGATGGTATCAACCCGCTTGATATGACCGTCGATGAACTCAATCAGACACTACGGAACAAAAATTACAAAGCAGGTGTGAAGGAGACAGACGATTTTACGACGTATCTGCGTGATGTAGAGAAGCGTGGACAGATCAGCAGTGAGGAACGCGCAGGGTATATCGGGTTATACCGGGTGTTTAAACAGTTAGAGAAATCCGGCGACCGGGAAGCCGGGTATCTGTTCGCGAACAACAGCCGGCTTACCGTGCGCAATCTGATTACTGCGATGCGAAGCCGGAAGGCCGCCGGGATGGAGGCTGTGGTCGATGATTCGTTCGGTATGCTTGCGGATCTGCAGACACGTGGGGAGAAGATGGATGATCAGATCGCGCGTGCATATGCGGGACGGGTTGGTGCGGATGGTACCTGGACCGGACAGCTCCGCATGGGAGAGAAAGATGAATATATGAGCCGAAATGAACCGATGGCTGCGCAGGAAGAATATAAAAACCCATGGGAGAAAATCTCTGATTCTCCGATGCTTGCACAGGCAGAACAGCTTCTGCAGGCAAATGATATTGAAGAGAGCGCACAGAATCTGGAAGCGGCGGATTATATACTGCAGGAAATGTCGGTAGGACCGGAAGCAGAAGCTGTCAATCATCAGGCGTCCATGAATTTCTATACATTTGCATCACAGGTATGGAAGCAGATTAGATGGCAGGACCATACGAAGGAGGATGCAGTTGACGCAGAGACGGATGCTATGGCGAAGTCCCTCACAGGAGAGGAGATTGCGTTGCCGTTTGAATCGGAGATGCTGCTGAAACAGATCGAAGCAGACGCAGATCTGGCGCAGATGTATGCGGATATCCGGCAACAGATGGTAGAGCAGATGTATGATCAGGCAGAAGAAGGAAATATAACATCAGATCAGCTGCAGGGCATGAAGGTCGTGCAGGCAGGATTCCGAATATTGGGAGCCATGGCGGGCAGAAGGCAGTATCAGCTCCCGGTTGAGACAGAGTCAGGTATGAAGGTAGTGAATCTGACGATGCAGACGGGCGGAGTAGAAGCCCGCGGCATCACGATCCGGATGGCGGCAGGGGTGCATGGTATGCTGCAGGCGCAGATCCGGATGGACGAAGCGGGAACATGCACGGGTGAGATTCTTGGCGGTTCCTCGGAGGCGAATACATGGCTTGCTGGACAGACGGATGCGTTCCGGAAACTGCTTGCCGGAAGTGAATATGCGGATGCGGCAGTTGCGCTTGGAGAAAGCCGTACAGCGGCGCGTGGAATGAACGGGGGAGCGGACACACAAAAACTGTGTCGGGCGGCAATATTCTTCGTTAAGGCTATGGCGAAACTTACCGATATATAACATAGTAAAACCGGGATGCGGACGTATAATGTGCCGCGGACATGATGCCGGATAAGAAGCAGACATTTGGATAGCTGAAGCATAACGAACGGGTTTAAGGAGGCAGACCATGAGAATTAATTATAATGCGCTGGCGATGAATGCCACGACGAATTTCGGTAAAATAAATAATAAAGTTGCAAAGTCGATGTCCAGACTTTCTTCTGGTTATAAGATTACAAGCCCGGCAGATGATGCGGCAGGACTTGCGATTTCAAAGAAGATGAGTGCACAGATCCGGGGACTTGACCGCGCGGCTTTGAATTCTAACGATGGTATCTCTGTGATCCAGTCCGCAGAGGGCGGCATGGAGGAGATGCACAGCATTTTAGGACGTATGCGGGAACTGGCTGTGCAGGCGGCAAACGATGTCAATGATGAGGTCGATCGTGATGCGATTCAGGAGGAGATTGATTCCCTGGCGGCTGAGCTGACACAGATTTCCGATACGACCGCATTTAACGGACAGACACTGCTGAATGGGGATCTGACGAGACGTTCTCTGTCCAGCGTCAATGGTGTGAAAGCAACATACATTTCATCAGAGGTAAGCACGGGTGTTTATTCGATCAATGTCACAGCCGATGCAGAGCAGGCATCTATGACGACAGGATTTACCTATTCTACAGCCGTGATCACAAAAGAGCAGGCAGGAACTTTGAAGGTAAATGGATTTGCAAT
>ERZ773181.2005-NODE-2005-length-14495-cov-8.350416_pt1 | contig 14495 bp, 10 predicted proteins | sample MGYA00581001_ERZ773181 | MGnify/ENA primary metagenome ERZ773181 (study PRJEB29015, sample SAMEA2737780) | human gut metagenome | biome: human gut; feature: human-associated habitat; material: faeces | place: China | collected 2012 ... | reverse complement strand
AACTCGTGGCAGGCACTGCGGAACTCAGAGACGCTCATGGCCTTGTGGTTCAGCTTGTTCTGCTTGATGATGGCGGACTCGATGGGCATACCGTGGTTGTCCCAGCCGGGGATGTACGGGGTGTAGTACCCGCGCATGGCCGCCGAGCGGATCATAAAGTCCTTGATGCACTTGTTGAGCGCGTGGCCCATGTGCAGCGCGCCGTTGGAGAACGGAGGGCCGTCGTGCAGGGCAAAGCGGGGCTTGCCCTCGTTCTTTTTGAGCAGTTCGTTGTAAAGGTCGAGTTCCTGCCAGTGCTTCAGCATATCCGGCTCGCGCATCGGAAGCCCGCCGCGCATCGGAAAGCCCGACTTGTTCATGTTGAGTGTCTGTTTGTATTCCATAATTCCTCCTGCAAAAACAAAGCGCCCCGAGCCTTGGCTCAGGGCGATAAATGACCGCGGTACCACCTGAATTCCCGCGCATCAAAACGCGGGCACTCGCCTTCTGTAACGGGAAGTCCCGTCCGGGCTTACTTGCGGTTCAGCCCGGCTGCTCCAAGGGGATCTTCGGAGGCTTCTGCCGCTGCCTTACACCGACCGGCAGCTCTCTTTGCGCGTCAAAACCCCGTACTTGTCCTTTTCATTGCATATATCAGCTACAGTGTACCCATTTATTGTCCCCTTGTCAAGAAAAACCCCGGCAGAAATTCAAAAAATGTTTAAAACTGAACGCCGCTGCCGCGATTGCAAACCGCGTGCTCATGTGGTATGCTTAGGGGACACCAACAATATGGGAGGCAATGACACACATGGACGATAAGACCAATCAGGCGCCGGAGCAATCCGGAATGCCGGACAATGAGGAGTATTCCTCTTATACGCTTCCGACCGAGGATGCTGCCGCGCAGGAGGCGCATACCATTCCGCTCGAAGACGCTGCCGCGCAGGAGTCACGTACCATTCCGCTCGAAGACGAGCACACGCAGGGCGCGCAGGACAGCGCCGCGCAGCCCGCAAAGAAAAAATCTCCGCTGCCGTGGATCATCGGCGGCGCAGCCGTTGTGATCGCCGCGGCGATCACGCTGATCCTCACGCTGAAGCCGAAAACGGTCAGCCCGGATGCAGAGCAGCCCGGCGATGCGACAATCTCCGAGCCTGCCGGTACCCCTGACGGCACTGACAGTACCCAGCCGGACGATCAGACACCGGCGGAAGACGGCCAGACGGGTGAGCAGGCGGACGGCGAACAGACAGAGCCGGCCGGCAACGGCGTGAGCTACACTGTGAGCGCCGAGGAGCTGACCGAGGACGTTCTGAACCGCGAGATCGCCGTCTGCGGCGACGACCATCTGACGAACCGGGAGCTTCCGTATTACTACTGGCAGCAGTATTATACGCTCATGAACAACTACGGCAGCTACGCTTCATATTTTATCGACACCAGCACGCCGTTTGACCAGCAGATGTGTATGTTTGACGACACGCGCACCTGGCAGCAGTATTTCCTGCAGGCGGCCATCACGAACTATGAAAACGTCACCGCCATCTGGCAGGAGGCCCGGCTTGCAGGCTTCCAGCTGAGCCAGGAGGATCAGGACTACCTCGACGAGCTTGACGGCCAGATCACCGTAGCCGCCGCAAGCTACAGCTACGGCAGCGCGGACGAATATCTCCAGATGGCCTATGGCCCGGCAGCCACGCTGACGTCGTACCACGCCTTTGTCGAGCGGCAGATCACGGCCTCGGCCTATCTGCAGGTGCTCGTCGACGAGAAGCCCTACACCGAGGACGATATCAGCAAATACTATGACGACAACGCCGATTCCTACGCCGGAAACGGCATTGAAAAATCCGATGTGAAGATGGTGAACGTGCGTCACATCCTCATCCAGCCCGAAGGCAAGAATGACGACGGCACCTACACCGACGAAGCATGGGCAGAGGCCGAGAAGAAGGCCAACGACCTGCTGACCGAGTGGCAGAACGGCGAGCACACCGAGGATTCCTTCGCGTTCATGGCCGCGGAAAACTCGCAGGATCCCGGCAGCGTGGAAAACGGCGGCTTGTACGAGGATATCTATCCCGGCAAGATGGTCGACGAGTTTGACGCCTGGTGCTTCGATCCCGCCCGTCAGCCCGGCGACACCGGCATCGTCAAGACCAGCTACGGCTATCACATCATGTACTTCTCCTCCACGGGCGAACACGCGTACTGGTACGTCCGCGCAGAGGAGGACTATCTGAACGAGCTGTCCGTGAGCGTTCTGCAGGAGGTCGCGGCAAAGTTCGAGGTCACGGAATCCGAGCAGAACGCGGCCATCGTCGACATCATGCAGCAGAACTGACAAGCTGCCGGGAGGGAGTCCGCACATGAAACGCTTACTGTTTTTCATCAACCCGAACGCGGGCCACGCCGAGATCCGCAGCTCGCTTATGGAGGTGCTGGCGATCTTCTGCAAGGGCGGCTATGAGCCGACCGTACACATGACGACCGGGCCGCGCGATATCACGCGGCAGATCGCCGAACGCGGGACGCAGTATGACCTGATCGTCTGCACCGGCGGCGACGGGACGCTCAACGAGGCCGTCTCCGGCCTCATGGCGCTGCCGTATGAAAAGCGGCCCCCGCTGGGCTACATCCCCGGCGGCACAGTCAACGACGTGGCCTCCACGCTGGGCCTTTCCAAGGACCCCATCCGCGCCGCGCAGGAGATCGTGGGGGGCAGATTATACCCGCTGGACATCGGCTCGTTCGGCCCCGACCGGTACTTTACCTATGTCGCCGCCTTCGGCATCTTTACGGACGTGCCGTATGAGACGCCGCAGGAGGACAAGCGCATCTGGGGCCGGCTTGCGTATATCATGAACGGCGCGGGCGCGCTCGGACGGCTGAAGCCCACGCACGTGCGCGTCTATTATGAAGACCGGAAGGAGGAGGCCGATGTGCTCGTCGGCCTCGTGACCAGCACGACCTCCGTCGGCGGCTTCAAGACCACGAAGGATCTCGGCATCTCGCTCAACGACGGGCTGTATGAGATGATCCTTGTGCGCGCGACAAAAAATCTCGCAGAGTTCAATCTGGCCGCGACGCGTGCGCTGCGGCTGGATTTTGACAACGATTCGTTTATTTCCACGCAGACCGGCGCGCTGCGCTTTGAGTTCGACGAGCCGGTTTCCTGGACGGTCGACGGCGAATTCGGCGGCAGCGTCACCGAGGTCGAGATCCACAACGAGCACCGCGCGATCGACATCGTAGTTCCGTAAGGGAGGCGGCAGTATGAACCTTCGCTTTGCAGACGAGCACGACGCAGCCGCCTGTCTCTCCATTTACGCACAGTATATCGACACTTCTATCACGTTTGAGACGGCGCTGCCGTCCGAAGACGAGTTTGCCGGACGCATCCGCAGCTACGGCGCGGTCTACCCGTGGCTGATCGCGGAGGAGGAGGGAAAAATCCTCGCCTACGCCTACGCCCACCGCGCGCAGGAGCGTGCCGCCTATGACTGGAACGCGGAGCTTTCCGTCTACGTTTCAAAAAACGCGGCGGGAAGGGGCCTCGGCACAAGGCTCTACCGGGCGCTGCTGGCCCTGCTCAAGGAGCAGGGCGTCCGCACGGCCTACGGCGTTGTGACCATGCCGAACGACGCAAGCGCTGCCCTGCACCGGAAGCTGGGCTTCGGGCTGCTGGGGACGTATCACAATACCGGCTACAAAAACGGCCGCTGGCGCGATGTGGTCTGGTTCGAAAAGCATATCGGCTCGTTTGACGGCGTGCCGGAGCCGATCCGCCCCATCGGCCAGCTCGCAGACCGCGAAGCGGTCCTGCGGACGATTTGAAAAACAGCCTCCTGTTCAGCACAGGGGGCTGTTTTTTGCGGGACTGCTTTCAGCTGTTACGGCTTCTCCAGACCGTCTGCCAGCTTTTGCAGCGGCAGATGGCGCAGGAGCAGGCTGACGGGGTTGAGCTCGGAGGCCGCCGTTTTCGCGCCTGCCGCCATGAACAGGCGCAGCGTGCTGCCCAGCGCGCTGCGCGTGGGCTTGTCCAGCGTCCGGTATTTTTTGAGCATGGCCGCCGCCGTTTTGAGTCCGCCCTCCTTGAGGTCGGTCAGCGTCCCGGCGTCGGTGCAGGTGAGGATGTCGAACAGCGCGTCGGTAAAGGCCACGCGCTGCTCCGGACTCAGGGAGAGGATGAACGTGCGGATCGTCTCGTCGACGAGCTTGCCGCCCTCGGTGAGATCCGGAAGATGCTCGAATTTCTCCCCGCGCACCTGCCACGAGAAGCCGTCGTGCTGCCACAGACCGCTCTGCGTGCTGCGCACGACCTCATAGCGCTCCTCATGCTCGAGAAGCATTCCGACGACGGACGATTCCGGCAGGATCGTCGTGATCTTATCCGCGACGCGCCTGTGCTCCGGCAGGCCGAGCAGCGACGTGCGAAAGCCGGGGCCGTCGTTATTGTACACGCGCATGAGCTGGTTCTGCACGGCTTCGCCGCAGAACACCGCGCTGTAGACCGCGAGATTGCCGCCCTTGGAGTGTCCGCCCACGCGAAGCGGGTGCGACGGAAGCGCTGCGGCTGCCGCGGCCAGATACTCCGCCGCCATCCTCTGCGCCGGAACGACCGGCAGAAAGGCCAGATTGAAATCCTCCTTCCAGCCGACGATGGTGTCGTCCGTGCCCCGGAAGGCGATATAGGCCGTCTTGTCCGGCAGAAGCGCCGTCAGCGCGGAAAACTGCGTCTGCGTTTCTTCATCGGTACGGCTGACATAGGCGCAGAGCGTCAGATCGGAAAAGCGGCGGCTCGCGGCCATTTTGTGCCCCAGCTCCGGGATCTGCTCCGGCACGAGCACGCCCATCGTCTCCTGCGGCCTTGCCGCGTCGTACTTCTGCATGGCCTCCGGCAGAGAAACGGGCGCGGAAAAGTCCGCCGGGACGATACCGGAAAAGTCCAGAAAGCAAAGCTCCGCCATCAGCAGATTGTCGACCTCGTTGAACCCGCGCTCGGCAAGCGTCAGATCGCCGCGCCAGTCCAGATAATCCAGAATGTTTGCCATGGAAATACCTCCGGAGTTTAGTGTACCCATCATACACAAATTTTACCGGAAAAACAACCAAATCGGGCAGAAAAAAGCCTTAATTTTTTCTGAATTTGTATAGCCTATAAACCTATTGACTTTATGGGGAATATATGTTATGCTCAAGCCACAAGAAAGAATTCCCTGCAAAGGAGCTGATATTGATGCAAGTCTATGCGGACAACGCAGCGACCACCAGAATGCACCAGACGGCCATCGACACGATGACCTATCACCTGAACAACACCTTCGGCAACCCGTCGAGCCTCTACACCATCGGCCAGCAGGCCAAGGAGGTGCTGGAGACGGCGCGGGCCGATATGGCCGCCTGCTTCGGCGCCCAGCCGCGCGAGATCTATTTCACCTCCGGCGGCAGCGAGGCCGACAATCAGGCCATTACCTCCGCCGCCTATCTCGGCGCGCGCAAGGGCAAAAAGCACATCATTTCCACCACGTTTGAGCATCACGCCGTCCTGCATACCCTGAAGCGGCTGGAAAAGCAGGGCTTTGAGGTAACGCTTCTGGACGTGCACGCGGACGGCCTTGTCTCGGCGCAGCAGGTCGCGGAGGCCATCCGCGATGATACCTGCCTCGTGACCATCATGTTCGCCAACAACGAGATCGGCACCATTCAGCCGATCAAGGCAATCGGCGCGGTCTGCCATGAACGCGGCGTGCTGTTCCACACCGACGCGGTGCAGGCGGCGGGCCACGTGAAGATCGACGTGAACGCGATGCATATCGATCTGCTGAGCCTGTCCGCGCACAAGTTCCACGGCCCGAAGGGCGTGGGTATGCTCTACGCGCGGCGCGGCATCATCCTCACGAACCTCATCGAGGGCGGCGCGCAGGAGCGCGGCAAGCGCGGCGGCACGGAAAACGTCCCCGGCATCGCGGCCATGGCGGCAGCCTTGACGGAAGCCTGCGCCAATATGGACGAGAACACAAAGAAGGTCACGGCCCTGCGGGACAAGCTCATTGACGGTATTTCCAAAATTCCGCACTGCGCGCTCAACGGCGCGCGGGAGCCGAGACTGCCCGGCAATGTGAACTTCTGCTTTGAGGGCATCGAGGGCGAGAGTCTTCTGCTGCTGCTCGACGCGAAGGGCATCAGCGCGTCGTCCGGCTCTGCCTGCACATCCGGCTCGCTCGACCCCAGCCATGTGCTGCTGGCCATCGGACGGCCGCACGAGGTCGCGCACGGCTCGCTGCGCCTGACCATCTGCGAGGACAACACCGAAGAGGAAATCGACTATATCCTTGCCGAGCTTCCGCCGATCGTGGACGATCTGCGGAATATGTCGCCGGTCTGGAAGGACCTGATGAGCGGCAAACGGCAGTTTACGCTGTAAGGAGGGCTTTTATCATGGCACTGTATACCGAAACCGTCATGGATCATTTCATGCACCCGCGCAATGTCGGCGAGATCGCAGACGCGGACGGCGTCGGCGAGGTCGGCAACGCCAAGTGCGGCGATATCATGAAGATGTACCTGAAGATCAAGGATAACAAAATCGAGGACGTGAAGTTTGAGACGTTCGGCTGCGGCAGCGCGATCGCCTCAAGCTCCATCGCGACGGAGATGATCAAGGGCCGGACGCTGGAGGACGCGCTGGCGCTGACCAATCAGGAGGTCGTCGACGCGCTGGGCGGCCTGCCTGCGCACAAGCTGCACTGCTCCGTTCTGGCCGAGGAGGCCGTCAAGTCCGCCATTCAGGACTATTACGAGAAAAACCACATTGAGTACGACCACAGCAAATTCCCCAAAAAGGAAGACTGCGAGTCCTGCTGCCGGATGGTATAACGAAACGCACCGGGCGCGGCCATTGGCCGCGCCCGGTGCGCGCTCAATCAGCTTCGTTGACAGGGGCCTCCGCCTCATTTGCCTGCTGGATGGTGATGCTTTCCTGCGGGGCTTCGGAGAATTCGAGCTGGATGACGGCCTGCGGGAAATTGACCGAGCAGGACGCGCGTTTTCCGCGTTCGGCTGCAAGCCGCCCGGCAAGCGCCAGCAGCTGCTGCAGGGTGTCCCGGTTCAGGCCGCCGCCGCGCCAGTGGAACACGAACAGGGGCTGCTTTTTGCGCAGTGCCTGCGCAAGCCGCTTTTCCAGCTCCTCCGGCTTCGTGAACGAGACGCTTCGATAGTAAAATCGTTTCCCATCCGTGCAGGCGGGGACGGGCAGGACGAGCGGGGTGTGGTCGCGGAAGAGCCTGTCGTCGTCGAGGTTATAATAATCGTACCGCTTTTCGCCCCGCTGGAGCGAGTTGTCAAACGTCGCGTCGAGGTGGTAATACTGCCCGCCGACGCGCACGACGTTCCATGTGTGGCGGTATTTGATCCCGCGCGCGGGGTCCGCCTCGCTGAGCGCGACGATGCACCACAGGCCGAGCTGGTCGCACAGCGCCTTGACGGTCTTCGCGATGCCCTCGCACACGCCGATGCCCTGCGTCATGGGGCCGAGGATTTCATGAGAATACGGTTTTTTGAGCTTGTCGTAGCGCACGTTTTCCAGAATGAAATCGTGCACGGCAAGCTCTTTTTCCGCCTCCGCCTTCCCTTCGAGCGGCTTCGTCAGCCGGGCCAGACGTGCACTGACCGCCTGCTGGTGCGTGCGAATTTTTGCTTTGTCAAACAGATACTCCGGCAGAAGCTCCATATGCGCTGCGCCGGTCATCCACCGGCAGCGGTAGCCGGTGACGTAAAAGAGCAGCGGCTCGTCGAGCTTCAGCCGCAGATACACGTCCGCAAGCTGCTTTTCATCCAGCATCGGAATGCGGATGCCGGGCGCAAGCGCGCGAAAGCCGCCCAGAAGCGCGTCATACACGCCCTGCAGCGGCCGGGAAAGCTGTCCGTAATAATATCGCATAGAACCTCAAAACTGCAGCTGCGCGGGCTGCAGATCATCCAGTCCGGACAGCGTCCGCACCGGGACTGCACCGCGCGCGATCAAAGCCTGCGCGCCCTCGGAGCCGTCGTCGCTTACAAACACCGGGCTCCAGCCGCGCCTTAAATTCTCCGTCGTCCCGTCCCACGTGCCGCCTGCTCCGGCGCGGCACTGCGCGACGAGCGTTTTTTCGCCCATGGCGTGGATAAAATGGTTCCGCGACAGCGCCCGCTGTGCGGAAAACGGCAGATCATAGCCCTGCTCGGCCAGATATAAAACGTGCGCCTGCGCCGGGCAGTCCAGAAGCCGCCCGGCCGGGAAAACCACGGCGGAGCCGCCCGCCGTCAAACAGGCCTCCTGCGCCGCGCGGTCCGCACCCATCGCTCCGCCGGAACAGAGTGCGTACCCAGAACGCGCAATGAGCCGCCCGGCGGCCTCCGCGAACGCGCGTCCGCCCTCCGTCAGCTCCCGCGAGCCGACGACGGAAATGCAGCGCATGGAAAGCGGCGATTCATCCCCCTTCGCGAACAGAACCGCCGGGCACCGCTGGCCGAGCGTCTGCCGCAGGCGTGCGGGGTAGCGCGGCGACAAGCGCGTGATGGGCACGATCCCGTTCCGCTCTGCCGCGCGCAGATAGCGCTCCAGCTGTGTTTCGCGCGACAACAGCCGCACGATGCGCCCGCACTGCTCCTGCGAATAGCCGAGCCGTTCCAGATCGTGCGCCGTCAGCTCCCGCAGCGGGTTTTCTCCGCCGGGGCCGAGGGCGCGCGCCCGCTTGGCAAGTTCCTGAAACTGCGCCATGGTCAGCGGCCTGTCCTCCGCCTCCGGCAGCGCGCAGCACAGAAGCAGCAGACCCGTCTCCGCCGCCGTCAACGGAAGCGGCGGCGCGGCGGCGCCTTTTTGGGCTTCGGCGGCTCCTCCTCAACGAGGGAGCCGTCCTCCGCGAATTTCACGGGCTGTATGGCGTAGTGGGAATATTTCGCGATCTCCGCCAGCTTCGCCTGCTCCGGGAACGTGCCGAGGATGGACACGGCGATGCCCTTTTTCCGGGCACGGCCCGTGCGGCCGATGCGGTGGATATAATATTCGTTCTCCTCCGGCACGTCATAGTTGATGACGCAGTCCACATCGTCGACGTCGATGCCGCGCGAGGCGACGTCCGTCGCGATCAGGATGGGGAGCTTGCCGTCCTTGAACGTGCGCATGGTCTTCTCGCGCTTCTGCTGCGGGATATCGCCGTGGATGCAGTCGGCGTCGAGGCCCATGCGGACCAGATCGTCGCGCAGGCGCTGGCACATGACCTTCGTGTTGCAGAAGACGATGGTGCGCTCCAGCCGGAGCGTGCGGATGAGCCTGCTCGTCATCTCAATCTTTTCGAGCGGCGGGCAGGTGATGGAATACTGCGTGATGTCCGGGCGGTTGTCCGTATCGGCGGGGACGGTGATCTCCACCTCGTCGCGCTGGTACATCCACGAGACGGTCATGACCTCCTGTGAGATGGTCGCGGAGAACAGACCGAGATTGCGGCGGTTCTTGACCTTCTCGATGATCTTCGTCACGTCGTCGAAGAAGCCCATGTCGAGCATCCGGTCGGCCTCGTCCAGCACGACGGTCTGCACCTTGTCAAACGAGAGCGTATGGCGCTTATAGTGGTCCATCAGCCGTCCCGGCGTGGCCACGACGATCTGCGGATGATTCTTCAGCTGCTTGATCTGCCCCTCGATCTTCGCGCCGCCGTAGACCACGGCCACGCGGATATTCTTATAATAGGTAAGCAGCCCGCGCAGCTCGTCGCAGATCTGGATGGCAAGCTCACGCGTCGGGGCGAGGATCAGACCCTGTAAGTCCTCGCTTTCCGCGTCGATATGCTCGATCATGGGGATGCCGAAGGCGAACGTCTTGCCCGTGCCGGTCGGGGCCTTGGCAATGACGTCCTTCCACTGCATGAATTCCGGGATGGCCTCGGCCTGGATGCGGGTCGGGTATCCGTAGCCCTTCTTCTCCAGCGCCTGCAAAATCTCCTCCGACAGGCCAAGGTCGGCAAAAGTCAAGTTCTGTTCCATAGAGATCGCTTCCTCATTCAATGTTCTGGCGAAAATCGCAATTTTTTTAATCATATCATATTTTCGCCGCGTTTCCAATCCCCTTCCCGGAAAAAAGAGGGCGTTTTTTCGCTTGCTTCCGTCCGGAATGCGCGGTATAATAGACCTTAAACACTTTGAAAGAGGCGGACGCTATGACAAATTTCCTGCTGCGGCGCTTTATTCCGGATTATCAGAATACCGCCGACCCCGCCGTGCGCGAAAAATACGGCAATCTTGCCGGGATCGTGGGCATCATCTGCAATGTGCTGCTGTTTGCGGGCAAGCTTCTGGCCGGGACGCTCTGCGGCAGCGTGTCCGTCACGGCGGACGCTGTTAACAACCTCTCCGACGCGTCAAGCTCTCTCGTGACGCTGCTGGGCTTTCGTCTGGCCGCACGGCCCGCCGACGAGAAACACCCCTACGGCCACGCGCGGATGGAATACCTGTCCGGCCTTGCCGTGGCCGTGATGATCCTTGTGATCGGCGTGGAGCTGGTCAAAAGCTCGGTTCAGAAGATCCTGCACCCGGAGGCCGTGGAGTTTTCCGTCCTGACCGCCGCCGTGCTGACAGGCTCGATCCTGCTGAAGCTCTGGATGGCGCTGTTTGACCGGAAGCTCGGCAAAAAGATCAGCTCTGCCGCGCTGATCGCCGCTGCTGCCGACAGCCGCAGCGACGTGATCGCGACCGGCGCGGTGCTGCTTGCCTGCGTGGTCGGGCGGCTGACGGGGCTGATGATCGACGGCTGGGCTGGGCTTCTGGTGGCGCTGTTTATTCTGTGGTCGGGCGTCGGCGTAGTGAAGGACACCGTCGACCCGCTGCTGGGCGCGAAGCCGGATGAAGCGCTTGTGCGCGCCATCGCGTATCTTATGACCTCGCATGTGGACATTCTCGGCTTCCACGATCTCATGGTGCATGATTACGGGCCGGGCCGCCGCTTCGCCAGCGTCCACGCCGAGATCGACCACCGCATCGACCCGCTTATTGCCCATGAGATTCTGGACGAGATCGAGCGGCAGGCAAAGCGGGAGCTGCACGTTGATCTCGTCATCCACTATGACCCCGTCGTCACCGACGACCCGGAGGTCGCCGCCGTGCGCACGCGCGTTCTGCAGATCATGCACGGGCTTGACCCGCGCCTGTCCCTTCATGATTTCCGCATGGTCTCCGGGCAGCATCATGTGAACGTCATTTTCGACATGGTGCTCCCGCCGGAGGATGCACAAACCGCCGAGCAGCTGCGTCGGCAGATCGAAGCGCAGCTGCAGGACGGAAAAAAGACGTATCATCTGATCGTCACGTTCGACACGGCGGCCTTCAACGAGCTGTCGACGGAGGCGGGAGAGCAGCAGTCCCGGTAAGCGGACGCCTTCTTGTGTCACCCATTCTTTACACCTACCATATATGGATTTCCTGCTTCGTTATGTTACGCGCAATGTTACAGTTAAATTACAAACCCCCCGAAATGCTTGACGAAACGGGGGCGGTGCGGTAAGATGCAGATACAAATTACACAGGGGGCTTTGCTCCGATGTGTAAAATTTAAACAGGAGGAAATCCAAATGAAGAATCTGAAAAAGGTTCTCGCGCTGGTTCTGGCCGTTGTCATGATCATGGGCACCGTCGCCGTCGCCAGCGCAAAGGACTACGCGGATATCAAGGCTGACAGCGATTACGCCGAAGCAATTGACGTCCTGTCCAACCTCAACATTCTTGATGGTTTCAAGACTGGTGAGACGTACAACTTCCAGCCGGATGGCTACTTCACCCGTGCTCAGGCAGCCAAGATCGTGGCGATCGTCCACAACGCGGCTACCAACGGCAAGATCAAGGGTCAGGATGCTATCTCCAGCCTGTACAGCAACGCACAGAACCCGTTCGTTGACTGCAACAACTCCTGGGCTCTGCCCTTCATCAACTACTGCCGCATCACTGGTCTGGCTGACGGCATGACCAAGACCACCTACGCTCCCGAGCGCAGACTGACCGGCGTGCAGTGGCTGAAGCTGATGCTCACCACCCTGAACTTCGACACCGCCAAGGAAGGCTACACCGGCACCGGCTGGGACATCAACGTCCTGAACCGCGCCAACGAGCTTGGCCTGCTTGCTGGTCTCCCCACTGGCTGGAAAGCCATCGAGAACATCAAGCGCGGCGAAGCTGCTCAGATCCTCTACAACGCGCTGACCACGAGCCTTGTCGAGTATGGCCAGAACATCAAGGGCTACAATCCCACGGTTGCGGCTGGCAACTTCCTCACCAAGGCGTTCGTCGCCAACGAGTCCGTTGTGTCCACCGGTGTTCTGCTCGCCGCCAAGATGGGCGTCGGCATCACCCGTACCACTGACGCATTCCGCCGTCCGGGCTACAAGTGGAGCTATGGCACTTGGAGCAAGTTCTACATGGACGCGCCGGTCAACAGCTACACCACCGCTGTTACCATGTGCGACATCCTGAAGAACGACATGAAGGTTCCCGAGACCTCTGACAAGCCGGTTGTTCTGAATGGCTACCGCAAGGGCGCAGCGCCCACCGATGCCGGCGCTACCACGACCGGCCAGATGTTCGCCGATGCCGGCACCGCTCTGAACTACTACGCAGTCGACGGCTACAAGTATGTTGATGTCAATGACAGAATTTACATGGAGCTTCAGCATGACGAGGCCAAGGAATGCCAGACTTGGTGGGAAGCTGCATATGGCTGGAAGTCTCCGGTCTTCGGCGGCCAGGGCGATCTGACGCAGGTCTTCAAGACCGAAGACGGCTGGGTCATCACCACCATCCACACCTTCCTCGGCGAGATCACCAAGCTCAACAAGAACAACAAGTACAGCCACGCCACCGGCGAGACTGCGGAGCTCAAGTTCTGGCAGGAAATGGTGAATGATGAGCCGCAGTACGTTGAGAGAACCACCACGGCTATGACCACCACCGACATGAACTACACTGTCGGCACCAAGGTTCTGGTTCAGGTCTCCCTGAAGAAGAGCGAGACTGTCAACCTTGACAACTCTGACTATGTCAACGGCAATGTTGGTATTGTCGCTGTTGCTGAGGCCAAGACCGGCGCTCTGACCGGTGCTTCCGATGCAAACTATCCGGAAACTGTTTCCATCGACGGCACCAAGTATCCCACCAACTGCCGCTTCGTTCTTGGCAAGGATAAAGCCATGAACATTGCGAACAATGGCAAGGTCTTCACGTTCTACCTCGACACCTACGGCAACGTCATCGGCCGTGTTGCGAACACCGATGCCAAGAGCTATGTGGTTCTCGACCGTATCTACGGCGTCCATGAGAACGGCAAGTTCGCGCTGAAGGCCGACATGTTCGATCTGGACGGCAAGGCCATCGAGGGCGCGACTGTCGCGATCGCCGGCTCCTTCGCTTCTGCCAAGGACGGCTACGACAATGTTGGTAATTACAGCAACGACAGCTATCCGTATGACAACTTCGTTTACATGGTTGCCTCGCACAACGATTCGAAGCTGACCAACGCGCTGTACTCCTACACCAAGAACGACAAGGACGTTTACACCCTGACTTGGGTCGGCGATGCGACCACGGCTACCACAGTTGCTGCATACACCGCAGCTGATGTTGCCAATAACGTCACTTACGGCCATGCATTCGGCCGTCTGGAAGGCTCCTTCGTCCACACTGCAAAGCTGGCATTCATCAAGGTTTCTTCCCTGAATGGCGTAGCCATGATGAAGACCAACGATAAGGTATACAGCGGCAACGATCTCTCCCTGTCCGAGTCCACCAAGTTCGTGGTCAAGAGCGCTGGCGGCGCTGTCACGTCCTACACCGGCTACACCGCTCTGCCCGCACTGACTGCCTCCTACGTTGACTATCTCGATAACGACGGCGACGGCTTCGCTGACATCGTCTACATCGGCAAGGCAGTCTTCGCGGCTGACAATGTCACTGGTTGGGTCCTGAAGTGGACGCCGTTCAACTGGGCAAATGGCTATGACCTCATCACTGTCTACGTCGACGGTGAGCCTGTCACGGTCAATGTCAAGCACGAAACCATCGTGACTGACGTTGATGCCAACGGCGTAGCACTGCGTCCGGGCCTGTACACCTTCAAGACGCAGGTCGATGCCAATGGCGTGACCTACTCTGAGGTCTACATGATCGACCAGAACGCAAGCAACTGGATGGGCGAAGCTGTTGAGTCCTACAGCAACGATGCGACCGCGATCAAGGTCAAGGATGCTAACGGCTACACGCAGACCATCGGCCTGACCGACGTTGTGATCTACAACGTTCTGGCTGACGGCACTGTTGTCAAGGCTGATGCTTCCTGCATCGCCGCGGGCGACTACATCATCTACTCCAAGGTTTCCAGCATGGGCAATGCTCCGTACGCGGTGATCTACGTCCTCGACAGGACCATTCCGTACTAATTTGAGATTTCCTCTCTGAAACCCCAAAGCAAAAAGGGGGCCCCGCAAGGGGCCCCC
>ERZ773181.1982-NODE-1982-length-14608-cov-3.223184_pt1 | contig 14608 bp, 13 predicted proteins | sample MGYA00581001_ERZ773181 | MGnify/ENA primary metagenome ERZ773181 (study PRJEB29015, sample SAMEA2737780) | human gut metagenome | biome: human gut; feature: human-associated habitat; material: faeces | place: China | collected 2012 ... | reverse complement strand
GGATATGTTTTTGTTCTGTAGCTTTCCAAACTGAAAAATGTCTGCTTCCTTTATCTGCATATCTCATGCCCCAACAATGCGCTAACGCCGTATTCCAATGCCTTTGCTGCAACCGGATTCTGCCCCTTTTTCTGCATGCCTGCAATGTAAGCTCCCAACAGGGAATTTTCATGTTCTGCCAGCAGTTTATCATAGTCATAATCCGGTCGAAGCTGCTCTGTCACATCCACGATCCGTTCCAGATTCGACAATTTATTAAGATCGAATATCACGTCCGGATCTTTGTATCCCTGTAAACAAATCCGAAAATACTGATAAGCCGGACGTTCTGCCAACAGTTCTTTTATCTGCCGCATGACATCATATCCGGTCGTCCCCGGCGTCACCTCCACCGCTTCGTGGCAATACTCACACTTTCGCACCGGATAAAAAGATACCTCACAATACGTTTTGCCGATGTCTCCTATCCAGTATCCGTGCGCACCGGTATCATTACAGTCTGTCGGCTCCAGTGCGCCCGCCATGACCGCCCTGCCCTGCACAAGCTGCCCACCTTTGTGGATGTGTCCCGCTGCAATATAATCAAATCCATGCCGAAGAATCTTTTCCACCGAAAAAGGAATATGCCGCTCATCGCCTCCATGTGCGAGCAGAATATTAATTCGGTCCGTATTTTTCGGAAAAACTTCATCGTACAAAGCCTGCCGGATCTCACGATGCCAATAGCTCAGACCATAAACCGTCGTATTCTGCTCCGGGAAATCAAAACACATTACTTCCTCGCGCGGGAAGAAACAGACATTTTCCGGCCACTCACATGTCCTGTAAAAAGAATTTTGCTGTATGTAATCGTGGTTTCCTGCCATAAGAAGCACTTTCGTCTGCGGTATGCGTGCAAACAGACCACAGACTTCCTTCAATTCTCTTTTCAATGGCTGTTTGTGAAAAAGATCACCTGAAATCAGCAAAAAATCCGGGGATTCTTCTGCCGCGATCTCGATCATTTCCGCAAAAGAATCCCAGATATCCTGTGCTCTTTTTTCACTCCATGCTTTTCCTGCATCCGGTTTTACACCGAGATGCACGTCTGAAATATGCATAAACTTCATGCTTTGTCCTCATTTTCCGTAATCATTCCAGCGGCTTCTATTGTTCCATCTGCTTTCCCAGGAAACCAGCTGCTGCGATCGCAAGCTTGCTCTCCGTCTCTGTCATTCTGGATTTCTCGTCTTTTTCATATAAAATAACGGCTCCGATCGCATCCCCCTCGCAGATGATCGTGCTGAGCGCCTGCTGCCCGAATTCTCCGGCATCATCTAATGTCACCTTGACAAACTCCGCATCATTTCTGCTTGCGAGAAAATTTTTCCGTTCGCTGATGGCGTCTTCCAGCTGTTTGCTGATCGGCTTGCCCTCATATTCTTTCTTGCCGGTACCGGATGCCGTCACAACATGGTCGCAGTCCGTGATCAATACCAGATGTCCGGTTGTCTGTGCCAGACTTTCCGCATACTCTCCCGCAAACTGGCTCAGCTCCCCGATCGGTGAATATTTTTTCAGAATGATCTCACCCTCACGGTCAGTAAAAATTTCAAGCGGATCTCCTTCACGAATTCTTAAAGTACGGCGAATTTCCTTTGGCACAACAATTCGGCCTAGTTCATCTATACGCCGGACAATGCCTGTAGCTTTCATCAATTATTCTCCTTTCTGCAATTAATTAAGTTTCATAAATCAATAAAATTATTGAATTTATTTAATACAAAATTATATTTCATTGATTATAATGTTATTTTGAGGAGTTTTGAGTGAAATATTCCTAATATTGTTTTTTATTCCATAAATTTTATATAATTTAAGTCAATTTGAAACTGCGTAATAATTATCATTGCCAACAAATAAGGTTTTATATATAATGTTTAAGTGAAGCTAAAAATTTGAAAAGGGTGATATTATGAAAGTTATGGTAAACCAGGAAACTTGTATCGGATGCGGAATGTGCATCGACGTTTGTCCTGAATTATTCAGAATAAACGACGACGACAAATCAGAATGCGATTTGGATAAAATTCCTCCCGAATTGGAAGGCAAAGTTACCGAAGCATGCGATGTGTGTCCTGTAGATGCAATTGAAACAGAATAATTAAATAAACTTAACAAATTAAATTTAAGTTTATAATTTTGTTTCAACTATTTACCACAAACTCTCAGTAAATTAATGCTGAGAGTTTTTTAATTAAATAAATTTTTTTCAAAATTATATTCATAAAAAAATCAGGTAATTTATATAATCATTTTAAAAATAGTAAATCAGAATAAATAATTTTTTGGTTATATGATTACTTTTGCGATACTCATTAAAATCTTGAAAACTATTTTTTTAAAATCCTGTTTTAATTAACTTGTATTTTATAAATTATTCGTTCATATAATTAAAAAGTTTATTAACTCAGGAGATGAAAAATTTGTTTGTAATAAGACTAAAAAAACAACACATATGGACTTTGGCAGCTTTTGTTACAGTAGGAGTGTTCGCATTTACTTTTTTCAAAGGCGTAAGATTCATGGTAGGAGCTCACGAAAATAAAAATTTCATAAAATACGCCGAATTTAATCCCTCTTACGAAGCACTAGACAAAGCTATGCATGAAGATATAAAATCCCACGGAGAAGAAATTAAAATCAACTGGATTGAAGTTTTGGCTTGTTTGGGAACAAAATACGGAGGAGATTTTAAAAAGTACAGAGAAAAAGATATGGACGAAATCATAAAAAAATTAAAAGAAAAAATCCCCGCTGAAAAAATCGCAGGGAATTCCAAAAACTATAATTACTACTATGAAGTCTACAATGCGGTTTTAAGTGAATTTCTGGGAAATTACAAAATCAAACGAAAACCAAAAAAAGAAAACGAAGAATCCGCATGGGAAGAAGTTTACGGATTGAAAGCATTTTCTCCGATAGCTAAAACTTTTCCGTTTTGTCACTACGATGATTTCGGAGCATCACGTTCATACGGATATTCAAGACCTCATTTGGGCCACGATATGATGGCAGCCATAGGAACACCTGTAATAGCTGTCGAATCGGGCACGGTGGAAATTATGGGCTGGAATCAATACGGAGGTTGGAGAGTAGGAATAAGAAGTTTTGATAAAAAAAGATACTATTATTACGCTCATTTACGCCAAAACAAACCTTTTCACACGGATTTAAAGGAAGGTGCAACAGTAAAAGCCGGAGACGTAATAGGTTATGTGGGAAGAACAGGTTACAGCACCAAAGAAAACGTAAACAATATAAAAGAAAACCACTTGCACTGGGGTTTGCAACTTATTTTCGACGAATCTCAAAAAGAATGCAACAATGAAATTTGGATTGATATTTATGCTATTACAAAATTACTAGAAAAAAATAAATCTGCTGTAATTCGAAACAACGAAACAAAAGAATATTACCGCGAATGTGAATTTGATGAACCATCACTAAATTCTCAAACATAAATATCATAATCATTAATAAAAAACACTAATCAAAAACAATTAGCTTTTCTTCATTCGAAATTAAAAATGCTGATTGTTTTATGTTTTTTATAGTTATTATTCTTAAACTAAATTTACAAAGATAACATCTTTCATGGATATATTTTGATTATTTGATAAATTTTTCAACGTAAACGACGCCGCATTTACTTCAGTTTGATAGATTAAAAATAACCATTAAATTTAAATATTGTTTTGTTTAAACTTTAAACTCATTCATGACGCTCACTTTTACGAAAAAACATAATAAAAAAATCCTCGAGCTAAGCTTGAGGATTTTGTTTGTTAAAAAATGTGTAATTAATCAATTTTAAAAAAATATAAACAAGTGCCTGTGAGAAAATTCTTAACTTCGTCCAAAAACGAATTTGTCTTTCTCCAAGCACCTTGTATTAATTATTTCATTTAAAATCTTACTTCATGTGCTATACCACACAAATTTAAATTACTTTGACTCAACGGCTTTACTGTTTCGGTTGTTTTACTGCTGTTCTACCTACCTCCAAATCGTTCCACATCTTATACATTTTTCCAATTCCTCAATTTCTTTCACGCTACCTTCGTTAGGAGTTCCATCAGGATTCATCGTTCTGTAAAATCTATTCACCACTTCTTTATAAGGTGAACGCCCATATATAGAAGAGACGGCACTTGCAACTTCTGCCAGTTTTATGTAAACATCAATTACACCACTTAATGACTCATTATTTTGTTTTATACACTTCGCAAAAGCTACAAGTGCACAAAACACAGGGTTGTGTATATCTAACGGGTTATTCATCAACTCATTGAACATAGCTTCACCGTAACGTTTACCGTAGTCTATATCGAGATTGAGTTTTTCTACACCATGCGATTTAAGAAAACTTAAAAATCCAGCAGTCCATACTTCCGGATGACTTAGCTCATTACGATGCTTTACTCCTACCATATATTGTAAATTTTCATCTTTACCATAAATTAACTCAATTGCTTTTTCGCCTACATTACGACCACGATAATCATAATACTCGATCAATGATCTTACTTTATACGATATACTACGTAACCATTCCATATTATGAACATTTGATTCTTTAGACAATAATTCTCTGATCTCTTCCTCTAACTTCTTTAAATTTGACAAATTTTCGTCTAAATCGGGTATAATTTCCTCAAAAATTGCACCCAATCCAAAGTCATGATCTAATCTAGATATTTGTCCAGCGGTTTTCAAGTTTTCATCAAATTTTTTCATATTCCATCCAATTAATTCCCTTACACGCCATAACCTATAATCATCAACAGGTGGACACGAAATAATACCTAAATCGAAAGCTTCCGTTTCGGTCATAATACATCTTACTGCTGCTCTTTCTTCTTCCTGTTTAAATGCTTCAAATCTTCTTGTCGCTTCTCGAACTCTTAGTTCTGCTTCTTCCACTTCTTTTTTTTGATTTTTTTCCTCTTCTATTGCTTCTCTTACTTTCGATGCGTCTGGTGTTTCGGACAATTTAAGTGTCATAAGTGCTTGCTTTACTTTTCCTAATCTTTGTCTTACTTCTGCCAATTCCATTTCTAATTTTCCTAATTCTTTTGAACTTTCTTCTCTTCTACGCCCTGCTTCTTCGGATCTTTGTCTATCTTTTTCTAATTTTTCTAAAATTACTCTTCTACGCTCTGCTTCTTCGGCTCTTTGTCTATTTTCTTCATCTTTTCTTTGTTCTGCTGCCGCTGCTCCATCATCTCTCACCATTGCAATTGCGGGATTAGTACCAAGCATACATGCAAAAGTTGTCATGCTGCAAAGTACTGACAAAGCTTTAGATATTTTTTTCATAACATTTCCTCCATTTAATTTAATATATATCTACCGTGACATTGTAGCATTGGTCTAACAATAATTCAATATTGTCTTTAAAATTCTAACATGTGGTAAAAACCAATGATGATTTTTAATTTAATTAATCTATATGCAACAAAAAACCAACTGCTTTAAAGCAATTGGTTCTTATCATTGTTAAATTAAAACAAATATACCTAATTTTTACTTAAAAATACTCAACTCTTATCCACGGGAAACATTTCTATACTCATCTTCTACCATTTGTATAATACCTCTGTTAATCTCAGGAACTCCATTAGTATTGATATTTTCTGCTCTGAAAAATCTATACGTTACTCTCGCAGCTCTCGCAACTCTCGCAGCCTCTATAATATCTTGATACAAATAATTGTCTGCAATCTTTGCTAATTTTATGTAAGTTGAAACAACTTCTTCAAAACTTAAACCATTAACCGGCTCAGTTAATGACCCATTACTTCTCCATACACACCTTGCAAAAGCTATAAGTGCACGAAACGCAACGTTTTTCACACCCTCCGTATTATTCATTATCTCATCAACCATAGATATAAGTGACTCTTTATCAATTTTTTTCGCACCATACGATTCAAGTGATTTTAAAAATCCAGCAGTCCACATTTCTGGGCAATTTACACCATAACCAGAACTTATCAAAGATCGTATATCTCTATTTTTACCACTAATTACCCTAATTATAATATCTTCTCCTATACTCAATTTATAATCATCTTTATATGTACTTAACGCTGTCACTATCCTACGTGCACGGTTCAACACTTTGGTAGTATAACTATGTGTTCTTTCTACAAGTTCTGGGGACTTCGATTCACCCGATACATCACGCACCACTTTACAAGTACCAGCAATTGATTGTTCCATATTTTTTACGATCTCTAAATCTTTCCTTAATATATCTAACTTTACTAACTCTGTTGCTAAACGTCTTTCCTTTTTTTCAAAACTATTACTTATTCCAAATTTATCACCTAAATTTGATATGCTTATAACTTTTATACCTTCTAATTCTAAATTTGTCCTAACATCTTCAACCGTTTTAATTTCGTCTTCTATTTCTTTAATAGCTGCTTCTTTAAACTTTTTTTCTGCTTCTTTAAACTTTTTTTCTGCTTCTTCGACTTTTTTCTTTGCTGCTTCTCTTGTTTGAACTGCTTTTTTTGCTTGTGCTCCTTTTGATGATAATCTTAATGATCCTTTATTTGCTATCATTTTTTGCACTCTTGCAGATAATACCTCACGTCTTGCTGCTTTTAATTCTTTTTCTGCTTTTGCTCTTGCATCCCCTACTTTTAACAGTTCTGGTACTTGATCCATTTCTTCTAAATCTTCTGTTTCTTTTCTTTTTTTACTTTCTTCTATTTCTTGCATCATCTTTCCTTTAGAACCTCTTCCATCGTCCATTGCAATTGCGGAATTAGTACCAAACATACCTGCCAAAGCTGTAACGCTACACAGTATTGATAAAACTTTAGATCTTTTTTTCATAATATTTCCTCCAATTAATTTAATATATGTTTGCTATATTATTATAGCATTATTCTAACAGCAATTCAATATTATTTTAAAAATTCTAACAAATAGTAAGAATTAATGCTGATTTTTAATTTTAATTAATATATATAACAAAAAACCAACTGTTTCAAAACCAGTTGGCTACTCTCATTGTTAAATTAAAACAAATCTACATAAAATTTACTTATAGACACGTCTTTCAAAATTTCTTATCCACCTAATAAATGATTCAACACATCTATTTAATTCTTCTTTTGGCCCATCCGGTATAAAATTTTCTAATAAGTATTCTATATTACAGCTAAGCTCATTAAATTCCGGATTTGAGTACATTTCAGGATTTCCTTTTATAGTACATAGCATGCAATTTAATTTACTAAATATATTTCCGCCATTACACGTCTCTCCATTAAAATCATGCAAATAGGCTTCAAAATGGTATTTAAGGCACAGAAAATCATATAAGTTAAAAAGTTTACGGTTTGAACAAATAACAAAAGAAACAGTCCAATGCTCAAACCTACTTGTAGACTTACAAATTATGCCTTTATCGTCGGGAGAAGCACCTAGATATGCTTTCAAAATAGGATTGGCACAAACAAAACCGGAATTCATAATACTTGTTGAAAGTAAAGTACCACACAATAACAACGAAAGTTTTTTAGATAAATGATTTTTCATAATAATCCCTCCGAAATTTATTATACCACTTTTTAATTAAAATTTCTTAATATTTTTAAATTACAAAATCTAAAATCATATGTTCAGTTTCAAATATTTGTTTGAATTTTTAATTTCCTTTTCTTTTGTTGTTAGTTACTATTATACATATTCCATATCAAGTGGTTTAACCATATAATATCGAATATTATCTAAAATATAATATATTGATTTCAAAAAAATAAGGAAGAGCCCGAAAGCTCTTCCTTTAAACAAATTTATATGATAACTTAATTTATCTCTGGAAATTGGATAAGTATACCGCCCTCTGGCACGCTATAGGACGTATCCGTGAATTTTTGTTTTGCGTCATGCAAAGCCTTTATACCTCTTCTACAGTTCGCTATATTTTCTTGTAACATTCTTAATCCACCTAAACGTTTTTCATATCGTTCTGAACCTTCTTCTAGTCCTTCTAATAATTGTTGAGCACCCTTTTCTGCTGCAACAAGGGTTTTCATTATATCACCAAAACCTTTAATCAACACATCTGCCTCTTCCGAAGATTTAACTATACGTCTTCCTTCAAAAAACTCTATTGCATCTGTATTTTCTGATAATTCAATGCAACAATCTACTCCCTTGTTTGCTGCTTTTCTTGCTGCTTTTTTTGACGGTTTTCTTGCCGCTTTCTCTTCGGCTACTTTCTTTGCTGCTTCTTCGGCTGCTTCAGCTACCGGTTTTTCTTTCAGCTCTTCAGCTGCTTCTTCGGCTTTTCTTGCTGCTTCTTCTTCAGCTGCTTTTCTTGCTTCTTCTTCAGCTGCTTTCTTTGCTGCTTCTTCTTCAGCTGCTTTTCTTGCCGCCTCTTCTTCAGCTGCTTTTCTCGCTGCTTCTTCAGCCGCCTTTTTTGCTGCTTCAAGTCTTTCTTTCTCTTTTTTACCTTTATTTGATTTATAGCAAACAAAACCTACAGTTCCAACTATCGCTAATACTACAACTGTTCCTATCGCAATTGTTGTCTTTGGATGATTCTTTATCCAAGTCGATATTTTTATCCATCCTCTTTTTGCAAATTCATTTGCACGTGATCCTACATCTTTTATTTTTCTTACAACAGAATTTCCTGATTTTACTTCTTTTGCGTTTGCGACACTAGCGCAAGGTGCACTTCCGGGGAGCAAAATAATTGTTGAAAGTACAGAGGCTAAAAATTTTACACCTAATTTATTGTGTTTTTTAGATTTTTTCATTTTTAATCTCCTTTTCTTTTGTTATTAATTATTATACACGTTTCGCATTAAAATGTCAAGTGTTTTTAATTATGTATTATCCAAAATATAATATATTGATTTCAAAAAATAAGGAAGAGCTCGAAAACTCTTCCTTTAAACAAATACTTTAATATAGTTATTCTTTTTTAACTCCATATTTTTAAATTAGTTCATACAAACGATCATTATGCCTTTCTTATGAAATCATTATAGCATTCTTCATAACCTTTTGCAAGGTCATCATAACGACCAATTACAAATGCAGCATCTTCTTTAGTCTCACCTTCTTTTTTAAGCTCTCTTAAAAATTCAATATCATCTTTTCTAAAATAATCAAAGAAATGTCTTTTATAATCACCGTTTTTTAAACTTTCAGCCGCTTTGCTATTACATTTTATTATATTACTTATGCAGTCAGTACCACTTGTCCAAGAATAAAACCGATTTCTCACCCATCCTTTTTTACGTGACGTGACTATATTCCTGAGGCTTTTTTCTAATTCATCAAGAGCTCTTGCAAGTCCTTTACCATACCCTTCTCTCATATATCGGGCCTCTTCCTCAGGAGATGTAAAATTTCGTTCTTCTAGTTTAACAGGATTCTTAATTTCCGCACTTAAATTCACCCCAGGTTGTCCGTCGTTATTTCCTTTTGGTTCGGATTCATCTGAGCTCTTTTCCAAAGACTTATAATAAAGTCCTCCTATTGCAGCAATTATAGCTAAAAGAGTCCCTGCTGATATCCCTGTTGCAATCTTAGGATGTTTTTTTGCCCAGGTTATCGCGTTTGTATATCCTCTTTTTGCAAGAGAACTTACATATTCTCCTACATCTTTTATTTTCCTTACAACAGAATTTTCGGATTTTGCTTCTTCTTTTACATCTGCAGCATTAGCATAAGGTGTGATTCCGGGAAACAAATTAACTGCCGAAAGCATTAAAGCCAAAACTTTTGCTCCGCATTTATTGCGATTTTTTGAATTTGAAATATTAACTCTTTTTTCTTTTACACTAAGGCAATTTTTAATTTTACTTAATTCGTTCACTTTAATCCCTCTATTTAGACTATTTATCAGTCATTATATACCTATAATGCTAAAATGTCAAGAATGTTTTAATTTAAATTTAATTAAAAACTATTTTATTTAAACGGAAACATAATCCAATTTAAAATATACAGTATTAAAAAACTATATAAATAATAACTGTTTTTAGATTTTAAATGAAATCTTATTTTCCAATCAAATTATAGTTTCATATAAATATTGTTCGGTCGCTTTCTGTTCTTTCCTATCCGAAGTATAAAACAAAAAAGAGCCCTTAGAGCTCTTTTTAGCGTGACAAAAATGTTAATTCTATACTACTTTCGATTTTTTTTGATAACTTTAGAACACTTGTTTTTTACACCTGCATCAGAATCTTTTTTTACATAATTAATCCAAGGAAGTTTGCCATGTTTTTTCCAAACTCTAGTATTATAACCTTTTTTATCTTTATTCAAAGCAGTTATTTGTACACCATTATTCCATTTTGGAGTGGACTCTACAACCAATCCATTCCCGATATATACTCCGATGTGACCTTTTAACCAAACTGCTTCTCCTATTTCGATATTACTAAAATTATCCGAAACATCTTTACAAATACCTATTATGCCGTCCGCGTTTTTGTCTACAACATTATTTGATTTATGAACTGCTCCGCCAAACGGATCATTTTTATCCCCTTTCCATCCCCACAGTATGCCTTTTATTAAATTTGAACAATCAAATCCAAATGTGTCTGAAGAAGCTTTATTTATCATCTCTCGACGAACAGCAGTAGTATTATATTTATGATTTTTAGTATATATATCCTTGTTTTCGTCTGTCATAGGTGCTCCATAACAACCCATAACGTACAAAGTTTTATAATTTTTTGCTACTTTAACAATTTTTTCAGAAAATTCCTTATTAGTCATAACAGGTGACTTTGCAAAAGCATGGATAAGTCCTAAATTTAAACACAAAAACACAGACGTGATAAAACATAAAATTCGTTTTTTATTCATGATTCTGACCTTTCGTTAATTTTTAATTCTGTAAATTTCTAAATTATATCATAACTTTGATTTTAAAATATAAATGTTATCCTAAGTAAGAATAATTCGGTGCTTCTTTTGTTATCTGTATGTCATGAGGATGACTTTCTCTTAATCCTGCTCCGCTTATTCTCACGAATTTTGCTTTTTCGTAAAGAGACGGCACTGTCGGGCAACCTGTGTATCCCATACCTGCTCTGAGGCCTCCGATTAACTGATAAATCGTGTCTGAAAGCATGCCTTTATATGCAACGCGTCCTTCGACTCCTTCGGGAACAAGTTTACTGTTCTTGCCTTGGAAATATCTGTCTGCACTGCCTCTTCCCATTGCGGAAAGGCTTCCCATACCTCTGTATGTTTTAAATTTACGTCCTTGATAAATTTCGTTTTCTCCCGGTGATTCTTCGCATCCTGCTACCATTGAACCTATCATAACGACGTCTGCTCCGGCTGCCAATGCTTTAACGACATCTCCTGAATATTTTATTCCGCCGTCGGCTATTACTTTTATTCCGTGTTTTTTCGCTGTCATTGCTACGTCGTATACTGCTGTAAGCTGCGGAACACCTATTCCTGCAACTATACGGGTTGTGCAGATTGAACCAGGTCCTATACCTACTTTAATGCAGTCCGCTCCGGCTTCTATCAAAGCTTCGGCTGCTTCCGCTGTAGCAACGTTTCCGGCTATCAGTTGAACATCGGGGAATGCTTCTTTTACTTTCCTAACCGAATTAATTACGTTTATATTATGTCCGTGAGCTGAATCAAGTACCAAAACATCAACATGAGCCGCTACCAATGCTTCCACTCTTTTAAGAACGTCTTTAGTGGCTCCTATTGCCGCTCCGCACAAAAGACGACCGTCTTTATCTCTTGCAGAATTAGGATAAAGAGCTGATTTTTCAATATCTTTTATGGTTATAAGTCCGCTGAAATCGCCGTTTTTATCGACAAGCGGAAGTTTTTCTATTCTGTGACGACGAAGAATTTCTTTTGCTTCTTTCATTGAAGTTCCAACAGGAGCTGTTATTAAATCTTCTTTAGTCATACAGTCTTCTATTTTTTGACTGTAGTCTGAATATGTCATAAATCTCAAATCACGGTTTGTTATGATTCCGACAAGTTTTTTATCCTTACAAATCGGAATACCCGAAATTTTATACTTGTCCATGAGCATTTTAGCTTCGTCAACAGTGTTTTCAGGAGAAAGAAAGAATGGACGGGAAATTACTCCGTTTTCCGAACGCTTTACTCTGTCTACTTGGTCAGCTTGTTTTTCGATTGACATGTTTTTATGTATAATTCCTATTCCGCCTTCTCTTGCGATTGCTATTGCCATTTTATACTCGGTAACAGTATCCATAGCTGCGGTCATAACAGGTATGTTTAGCTTAATTTTATCGGTTAAATACGTTTCTGTATTTACATTTCTCGGCTCGACATTTGATTCACCCGGGATTAAAAGCACGTCATCAAAAGTAAGACCTTCTTTTACAAATTTTTCGGATTCGCTGATTTTTGACATAAATGATAACTCCTTCAATATTAAATTTTTTTATATTCAAACTTTGCCCTATCTAGGGCAAAGAATCAAACTTATTTTTATAACGCAAAGCCAATGCTCGGAAAAATAATTTTCATTCCAAACACCGGCTGTAAATATAAGATTTATTTAATGATATCCGTACCCATAAATTCTCTTAAAACTTCCGGAACGGTTACGCTGCCGTCTTCATTTTGATAATTTTCAAGAATCGCCGCAACTGTGCGTCCCACAGCGAGCCCTGAACCGTTTAAAGTATGAACAAGCTGTGCTTTTTCTTTGTTGCTGTTTTTGTATCTTATCGAAGCTCTGCGTGCCTGGTAATCTTCAAAATTCGAACATGAAGATATTTCAACGTATCTTCCGTATGACGGCATCCAAACTTCTATATCGTAGGTTTTAGCAGAACAAAATCCCAAATCCCCCGTAGACAAACATACTACCCTGTAGGGAATATTTAGCATTTGAAGTAATTTTTCGGCGTCGCTTGTAAGTTTTTCAAGTTCTTCATAAGAATTTTCAGGTTTAACAAATTTAACAAGTTCAACCTTATTAAACTGATGCTGACGAACCAATCCTCGGGTATCTCTTCCCGCAGAACCTGCTTCCGAGCGGAAACAAGCAGAATATGCACAGTATTTAATCGGTAATTTGTTACCGTCCAAAATTTCATCCCTGTGATAATTCGTAACAGGAACTTCAGCGGTCGGAATCAAATAATAATCTGTATTTTCAAGCTTAAACTCATCTTCTTTAAACTTTGGAAATTGTCCTGTACCGTAAAGAGAATCGCCGTTCACTATGTATGGCGGCAGCATTTCTTTGTATCCGTTTTGCGTATGAGTGTTAAGGAAAAAGTTTATTACCGAACGCTCAAGTTTTGCTCCCAAACCTTTGTAAAAATGAAATCTTGCTCCTGTTACTTTTGCGGCTCTTTCAGGATCCAAAATATCAAGATTTTTTCCGATATCCCAATGTGCTTTGGCTTCAAATTCGAATTTTTTCGGTTCTCCCCAACGTCTTATTTCGACGTTTTCGGAATCGTCTTTTCCAATCGGAACATCTTTATTCGGAATATTCGGGATTGTTAAAATAAGTTCACGTTGATTTTTTTCAAGCTCTGAAAGTTCTTTGTTTTTCTCGCTGATTTTATTTGAAAGCTCTTTCATTTCACTCATAAGGGCAGAAGTATCTTCTCCGTTTTTTTTCATAGCGGGAATTTTTTTGCTTACCGCATTTTGAGTTGATTTCATGCTTTCGACTTCCGCGAGGGTTTTACGGCGAATTTCATCTGTTTTTAAAATTTCGTCTATTACTTCATCCCGATTGGCACCGCGGCTTGCAACCGCTTTTTTTACGCCTTCGGGATCATTTCTTATCACTTTTATGTCTAACATTTTTTAACGTCTCCTCTCGTACTTGTAGGTTTTATATCTTGGACGCTTTTGAGAATAAGAAAAAAATTTACTTACTAAAAAATATATTACGGAACCGATACAAATTGCTGAAAATCCAATAAGATATTCCCAATTATTATTACTGTACGTTATAAAGTAAAGTGCACATACACTCATTGAAATTACGGATAATATATTATCACGAGTATTTTCATACGGACAATTTTTTAAGGCTCCTGATATCATTATACCAAAAATAAAATATTCAGTAAACATAAAAACATAATAAATATCGTAAATGCTGAATCTGTATCCCAGTTTTATACTACTGAAAAAACCGTTTATACAGTCGAAAATTACCGGATTACTTTCAATAAATTTTATATCCGTATACGGATTAAAAGCTATCCACAAAATCATCGCAGATGTGAGCAAAACATATATCAAATGTTTCGTTTTGTTATATGTCACGGATAAACCCTCCTTTTAAGTTTTTTTGGAATCGCTGTTTTTATCTTTCTTTTTAAAATGATTGTTAAAAAGCCACCAGACAAGCACTCCGAGAATATACCAAATAAAGTTTATAATAAACCCTATAACACGATAAAAAAATGTTGTTGAATGATTGAGCAGTAAGGCATACAGAAATCCACATGTACACAAGTTTATTAATTTCCACTTTTTAGGAGTATTAGCTTCACTCGTTGCACGTGAAATTCTTGGATAAAATATACCTAAA
>ERZ773181.1979-NODE-1979-length-14624-cov-11.996088_pt1 | contig 14624 bp, 13 predicted proteins | sample MGYA00581001_ERZ773181 | MGnify/ENA primary metagenome ERZ773181 (study PRJEB29015, sample SAMEA2737780) | human gut metagenome | biome: human gut; feature: human-associated habitat; material: faeces | place: China | collected 2012 ... | reverse complement strand
AGGCTGAGGAGGTTGTACCACATTTTTATGAAGAAATGGCGCGGCTGGCAGCAGATACATCTGCAACCGAAGCACAGCGGGAGGAAGCAAGAAAGAGCATTACTCCTGATGTAGTAGTCGTTGACCCGCCAAGAAAGGGCTGTGACGAGTCGCTTCTTGATACTATTGTCAAGATGTCGCCTGAGCGTATTGTGTATGTAAGCTGCGATTCGGCTACACTTGCCCGTGACTTGGGGCTGCTTGCGGCTAAGGGCTACAGAACTGTGAAGGTGCAGCCTGTGGACCAGTTCTCGCATACGGTTCATGTAGAGACAGTGGCGCTTCTTTTGAAGGAACATCCGGCAATTGATTAGTGGTAAATATAATAGAGTAAGAGAAGAAGACATTCCAAACCGGTAATTTTTAATAGAAAAAATTTGATGATATTCGACAGGAATGAGATGGTATCGAGTATTGGTATGCAAGAGAATTAATGAAGTTATTGGACTATGTTCAATGGAGAAATTTTGATAATGCTGTAAATAAAGCAATGCTTTCTTGTGAAAATAATGGTAATTTAATAGGAAACCATTTTTCAAAAATTAACAGTACCATTGCGGTTGGAAATGGAGCACGTCGTGAAGTAGAAGAAAAAGACTTACAGGGTGAGACGGCTATTACTGTTGAGCATGTTGAAAATAATACGTCAGTCAGGGATATGCTGGGACAGAGAGGGATTAAGCCGGAGAATTTGCCTGCATCTGAAGATATTAAAAAATTAGAACGTAGAGTAAAGAGAGAAGAAAAAAGTTAGCTGAGCAGTCGTGGAAATTGATAAATGAATAAATTGAGAGGTTAGGCTCAGGGAATATGCTGGATATCAGGATATGAAGATTGTAGGAGAATATTCCGATGAAAGGTATTCCGGTAAAAATGCCAGATTGTGATATGTGAAAGAAGCAGCAAATGAAGGTTGGAGTGTCAGAACTTTAGATAGAAATATCAGCACAAATATTAAATGTAAAGAGGACAGAAAAGAGATGGGATATCATCTTTTTTCTGCCTTTTAATGTTATATTCATTTTTCTGCCTTACGCTTCATTTTTCTGTATGCGATATTCATTATTATTGCAAGTACAACGCCAAGTGAAGCATAAGATATTAAATCTGTATTGGCATATGTCAGGTTAAGACTGGCTGTTCTTCCAAGAAACCTGTTACTTAGTAACATTGCTGCGCGGTTTAAAAGTACATTAAATGCGACATATTCCAGTCCACCATATATAATAAATAGTGCCGGCAGATAAATTCTGCTTACTGATAATGGTAAAGAAAATAATATTAATAATATAAGTGATAATGCAAGCAATAAAATCATCATTACATAAAATGTTTTTGATGTAACTGTCTGGTATATTCCGGCAAGACCAGAAGTGCGATACTGCATTTCATCATATATCCCGGAAGCATAGTTATTAATAGCTTTCTGTGCAGATTCTTTGTCCAGCACAAGTGCAAGTGTAATCATATCTTTCTGTGTGTCTGAGTAGTCCTTTGATTCTGTGATACCATTATATGCAATGGCTGCCAGCGTTGTAAGTTCTTCATCTATATCAATGTTTATTTCATCAAATGTTTTGCCATCACGAAGTCCTTTGGTGAGTGCATCTGTATATTTTTTGGCAATGCTGTCTATGGCAGATGAGTTCTGAATAGCATTTTGTATATCTGAAAGCATGTTATTATATTCTGAAACCTCCATGCCGGCCTGCTCGCTTGATGGCAGAGTATCAATAACAGTGTCCATGTATCTGCCAGAGACAGCAGAAGAAAGTCCGGCGTCTTTTATTATGTCAGATGCATAAAAAGGTGCATTTTTATTAATGTTTAAACCAGACATAGATAGTAAGAATAATATGGTTGCAACAATTAAAAGAGGTTTTCTGCTTTGCTTATAAAGCTTTGCATCATAGCGGATTCTGTAAACCTCATCAGGAGAATCGCCGGTGAAATCTATATTGTTTACAGACAGAAAATCCTTCATTTTCTGTAATTTTTCCCTATCAGCCTTTACACATCTTATTAACATACCGTCTTTTTTCTCAAAGAAAAAAAGGTTTCCGGCAGAAACACATTTTTTTATGTCTGCAGGCGACAGAAAAAGCTTTCCATCTACATATATTCCATCATTGGTAATTGTAGTTTTTCGGTTCTTCTTCGTCTGGGAATTAAAGAATGCTTTAGCTCTTTTTTCTTTAAAATTACTGGTACGGTTAGGATACAGCAGGTTTATATAGCTCTGGCAGTCCTCAAGCGTCCAGTCAGATGTATTATTATTTTCAGTACTCATGTAAGAAACCTCCTTTAATAATTCACAGGGGTAATTATAGTGTGTACAAATGTATTTTACAATATCAGAACAGATTTCGCAGAATATAAAAACAGCCACTGGAAGCTGAAATTTCCAGTGACTGTTCTAAGAGAATAAGACGGGTAACTTCCGGCTCACATCTCGTTTATTTTATTATAGAACATTCACACCAAGGTATAAGGAGTGTAGATGTGAATTATTTCATTATCTTCTGCCACCGCCGAAGCCGCCAGTGCTTGAAGCTCCCATTGTTCCTGATTCCTGAGTCCAGTCTGCAATGGAATCAGAACCTCTGTAGAGTGTGTAGCTTGTGCCGGTTGTAAGAGTGTCAGAGCATATCCAGCCGTTACTGAATGAACCATCAACAGTAAAGCTTATTACTTCATTGCCAGAAGCATCTTTAAGTGAATAGCTTCCGGAACTGAAAGATACTGAACTTAATACATAAGCGTTAACAGAGTTTACAGGTGTTTCGCAGACACCGCCGAGGGCAACGCATGTTCCACCAGTTATTGTGACTGTTCCATCTACATCAATTGATCCTGACACATTTCCTGAAGAACTGCCCCCCTTGACTAATACAAATCCACCAGTCTGTACATAGTTTCCGTTAGAGTCAATACCATCAGTATCACCAGACGCAGTTGTTACATCTATATATCCGCCATTTACATTGATGATAGGAGTTGTCTTGCCATCACCTGTGCAGGCATTGATGCCGTCATCAGCAGCATAAACATATACTTTGCCACCATTTAAGTTGATAGTTATGGCTTCAAGTCCTTCGTATGAAGTTACTATATTAATATAACCGTCATTGGCATCAAGCTGCTTGTCAGCGTGCATGCCATCATCACCTGAAGAAATTGTAATTGTACCACCATTGATAACAATAGTTCCTTTGCCGTCCTCGCCAGTTTCAAGTACGCCTGAATCAGAGTTTGCATGGATACCGTCATCTGTTGAGTTTATGTTAATCGTAAAGCCTGAAATATTTATTTCGCTGTCAGCCTTAATACCCTTAGTTGAGTAAGACTTTTTAGAAGAATTACCGGACTGGTTATTGCCGCCAGGCATTCCTGAACCGTTATCGCCACCCATGCCGCCACCGGAGCTGCCATTCATGTCAGGTGCGTTACCGTTACTCATGTCGGGAGCATTACCACCGTTCATATCAGGAGGAGTGCCGCCACCCATGTTGCCGCCTGGTGCATTGCTGATATTGTCAGAGGCTGCCACATAAGAAACAGTATTGGCAGAAGCAGTTTTATTAGTAGAGCTGTTTGAACCGGACGAACTGCCAGATGTTGTAACTTCTTCGCTATATTCAGAATAAGTATCTGTATAAATGTTTAGGTTACCGTCACCTGATATATCCACTCCGTAAGCTGCGTCTATACCGTCACAGGCTGCATAAACATCAATATTTCCGCCAGTGATTGTAACGATTCCCTTCCGGTTGCCTTTATTAGAAAGACTGCTGTTAGAAGTCTTAATGCCATCCCCCTTAGTAGAGATTGCAATTATGTCTCCTGATTCAATATCAACGGCATCGTTGCCTTTGATGGCATTGTTTACAGCAGTAACTTTAACAATCACATTTTTAATAGAAAGGTCATCCTTGCTCTGGATACCATTATTGTAATTACCAGTTACAACTAAGGCTCCTTTGCCGACGAGTTTTAAATCGCATGCTGCATAGATTGCTGCGTTGCCAGCGTCATCAGAAGAATCTTCTGTAGCTTCGGTACGATTGTCAATTACTTCGTTAAATGAGTTCTCTTCTGATTTAATCTTGACTTCGGAAGCATTTTTAACGTATATAGGTGAACCACTTGAGCATGTGATAGATGTTCCGTTCAATACGATAGTAACCTCGTTCTCATCACCTGCGTCAACGATAAGCTGTCCTTCTGATAAAAGACCGGCTACTGTATATTCACCAGCCTTTGTGATTGTGTATACAGAACCTGACTGTGTAACTCCGTCTGATGTATCAGATGTCACAGTGAAATCACCTGTAATGGAGACTCTGTAATTCTCAGCATCATCTGCGTGTGTTACATCTGTGTCTTCTTTAGTAATGTCTGAAGTGATGGTAGTCTCACCGCCTGATGCAGTAGTAGTTGAAGTTGAATTTCTGGCACAGCCAGCAGTCATAAGACACATAGTAAGAATAACTGCGGCTACGCAATTCCTTTTGATTTTATTTAATTTAATCATAGTCATCTCTCCATTTCTTTAGTGTATGTTAATTGATTGTCTATAGTTTATTGGAGAAATTTGACTAAAATATGGTATGAGTGCGAATATTCTGTGTACTGATTAATCATGTGGAATATCGTTAAATCTGCCGTCAAGCTCTTCGGTTTTTACCACATTTATAAATGCGTGCTTGTCAATTGAGCGAATCAATGTGATAAGCTCATGTTTCGCTTCGGAGTTGATTACTGAGTATATGAGCGTGCGCTCTTTTTCCTCGTAGCAGCCGATTCCCTTGAAAAGCGTGGCGTCGTGGTTGGTTGTGTTCTTGATGGCGTGGTAGATTTCTTCGGATTTGTCAGAAATGATGAATAATGTCATCTTCTGGTAGCGTTTGTACATGAACTGGATTACCTGAGTGCTACAGAACTGGTATATTATTGAGTAGAGCGCGATTGACCAGCCAAACAGTCCGCCTGCGATGAGCAGAATCACAACATTACCAAGAAGAATATAGTTCCATGCGTCTATTCCTTTAACATGAGAAAAATAAATGCTTATGAAATCGGTTCCGCCTGTGGTAGTGCCGACATTGAGGCACAGGCTTATTGCAAATCCGTTGATAATTCCGCCAAATACGCTTATAAGCAGGATATCTTCTGTAAAAATGTATGGAGGAAGGATATCAACAAGCACACTGGAAAGTATAATTACCACGATTGAGTAGATGGTAAACTTCTTGCCGATGTAGCGGTATGCAATGTAGGCGGGGAAAATGTTAAGTGCCACATTGAATATTGTAAATGGGATGCTGATATAAAAAAAACGTAGTCCGATTGCCTGAAATAACAGGGAGACTCCTGAAAAGCCTCCTGGCAGCAGGTCTGCGACTTTGGCAAAGCATCTTAAATTCCATGCGTACAGCACGGAAGCAATTATAACTATAATGAATCTGAATACCTGATAAAACTTAGGATATTTAACTTCTAAAGATTTGAACATATATTAGCCTCCATATTTTGTGTTAAATATAATAAGCAAATAATAATTATTTGTGTGAGTTGTCGTAGGCAGCCTGAATATCGGCGGGGAGCTTGTCTGGAAGCATTGAATGTATTCCGTCCTCGTTGCCGTCCTTGATAGCCTGCTCGTAATAGAAGCACTTGAAAGTAAGCATATCAAGAGTTTCCTGCATTTTTTCCATCTCTTTTTCAACAGCGGCTTTCTGTCTCTCAAAAAGCTGTTTTCTGAGTTCGTAAGTCCTGCTGCCTTCCTGACACCATTCCATAAACTGCTTGATGTCGCGGATTTCAAGACCTGATTTTTTGAGACATTCAATAAGCTTAAGAGCAGCAATTTCAGTGTCAGAGAACTGTCTTATTCCAGAAGCACGCTGCATAAAAGGGAATAATCCTTCTTTATCATAATATCTTAATGTTGAAACGGGAAGATTAAACATTTCTGAAACCTGTCCTATTGTGTACATAACACACCTGCTTTCTGTAAGCTATGCTTACCTGATATTAGTTTTTTACAAATGTGATAATAAAATTCACAAAATGTTCACTATTATTGGGTTGACCTAAAGTTAGGTTTAACTCTTATGCTTAAATAGTAGCACAGAGAGACTTAAAATACAATTTAAAGTTGATTTAAAGTGAATATGATAGTGTTTTTAACAAAGAGGTGATCATATGTATGTAATGCTAATGTATTTTTGTATTACTTTTTTTGGATTGATAATTATTATGATGGCAGTGGAAGGATGACATATTCTATGGAGGATAAATGTATGGAATGGAGACAGGAAAAAGAAATGCCGGTATTTATGTATATTTTTCTTAATAAAATAGAGGATACCGAAGAAGTGAGATGGACAGAGAAAGAAAAAAATGAGGGGTATAAGACATATAAAAAGTTGTTAGAACTTACAGAGGATGATTCATCCGATGTAATTAAAAAATGTCTCAGGATAATTAAAGAAACAAGGCATATTGTAGAGTATGAGCTTTGGAACAAAATTGTATATTTTATGACTGATTATATTAATGGTGAGACTGTGTGGGGATAAGTGAAAAGTTGTCTGATAATTTTATAATATTTGAAAAGAAAAAGAATATACTTGTAATGTCTGATGGCATGTGCTACAATGTCATTGGATACAAGTAGTGCATTCAAGCAATCTACGAAAACCCCACGAGTTAGGGCTCGTGGGGTTTTCTATTCCGTTCTGGCAGGGTGGCTTAGTCCCCAGGCTGGCTACCGTCTGTTATCTCTGTCCAGCCATTTGCAGATATAGTAAGAAGCTATATTTGCCAAGATAGAGATAATCAAGGACACTAGTGCATCCAAGCAATCCACCTCCTTTCTCTACCATGTGTAGGAGGGGTAGCACTAAGGATTATATCATAACAATATATAATAAACAAGTATATAAAAAATACGAATAATAACTATTGCTATGATTTATGATTTTATAACTAACATGTATTTTACAGGAATGACATTAGGGGTTAAGATACATTTATCAAGGGCAAAGGAGCCGGGAGTCTTTAGGGGATTCTGGCTTTTTTTTGTATTAGCAAGTATTTGAAGGAGGAAATATATATGGAATACGAGATTTCTAATCGTTTATCAGGTGTTCATGGTTCGATGATACGAGAACTTTTTAAGTTAGGAGCAAGCAAGGATATTATATCTTTTGGTGGTGGCAATCCGTCAGCAGAGACATTCCCATGCAGGGAAATAGAAGAGATAGCAGCAAAGGGTCTTGGCGAGAATCCTGTTTCTTTATTACAGTATGGACTGAGCGAAGGTTATACACCTCTGCGTGATACTATGAAGAAATATCTTGAGAAGAAGGAAGGCTTTGATTTCGAGAATAATGAGCTTTTCATAGTGTCAGGCGGACAGCAGTGTGCGGACCTTACAACTAAGGCACTTGTTAATGAAGGAGACGTTGTGCTTACTGAAGAGCCTGCATTTGTAGGCTGCCTTAATACATTCCGTTCTTACGGTGCAAAGCTTGTAGGAATCCCAATGGAGCAGGACGGAATGAATATAAATGCGCTTGAGGAGGCTTTAAAGGCTAATCCTGATGCAAAGCTTTTATACACAATTCCATCTTTCCAGAATCCTACAGGAATTACAACTTCTCTTGAGAAGAGAAAAAAAGTATATGAGCTTTGCTGCAAATATGATATCGCAATATTAGAGGACAATCCTTACGGTGAATTAAGATTTGCAGGTGAAAATGTGCCAACTATCAAGTCGATGGATACAGAGGGCAGGGTTATATATGCAGGAAGCTTCTCAAAGGTAATGGCACCTGCATTCCGTCTTGGTTTTCTTGTATTTAACAAGTCGCTCACAGGACCGCTTACAGTTGCAAAGCAATGCACAGATGTACATTCAACTGTACTTTTCCAGTACATTTGTAATGAATATATTAATAACTATGATTTCGACAAACATCTTGAGGATTCAAGAAAGGTGTATGAGCACAAATGTAATCTCATGATGGAGTGCATGAAGAAGGAATTCCATCCTTCAGTAACCTTCGGCCACCCTGAGGGCGGACTTTTCGTAATGGCATTCCTGCCAGAGGGAATGGATTCTGCACCATTTGTAAGGGAGGCTATTAACAGAGGTGTTCTCTCAGTTCCGGGAGCAGCGTTCTTAGCAGATGAGAGCCAGAAGTCTAATGGATTCAGACTTAATTATTCAACACCTTCTGATGAGCAGATTGTTAAGGGAATCGAAATTCTTGGAAAACTTACATATGAGTGGATTAAGTAGGAGGAGTGAAAAGTTATGAAGATAGCAGCATTCAGCGTTCGTCAAGATGAAAAACAGTATTTTGATACATTTGCAAATGTATACAAGGTGGAATTACAGATTAATAGGAGCGGATTTACAGCAGATGATATAGAAAGTGTCAAAGGCTGTGAGGCTATGTCGGTGTGCGATGGCATGTGTGACTTGTCAGCACCTGTTCTTGAAAAGCTTGCAGCAGAGGGTGTAAAGTACATCGGTTTCAGGACAATCGGATATAACAGTGTTGACCTTGAGGCAGCAAAGCGCCTTGGAATCCGTGTTGCACACAGCGGATATTCGCCATATTCAGTTGCCAATTATACAGTAATGCTTATGCTTATGTGTATCCGCAAGGCTTTGTATGTAATGATGCGTTCACACACAGCAGATTATTCACTTGGTCCTATATGTGGACGTGAAATGCAGAATATGACAGTAGGTATTATCGGAACAGGAAGAATTGGAAAGGCAGTGATTAAGAATCTTTCAGGATTTGGCTGTAAGATTATTGCGTATGACCCATACCCTGCAAAAGACCTTGAAAATGTTGAGTATGTAACTCTTGATGAATTGTATGCCAGAGCAGATATTATCTCGCTTCATACTTTCTTAAGTGATGAGACATATCATATGATTAATAAAGATTCAATTGCAAAGATGAAGGATGGCGTTATTCTTATAAATGCGGCAAGGGGCGCGCTTGTTGATACAAAGGATCTGATTGAGGCTGTTGAGAGTGGCAAGATTGGTTCAGTTGGAACTGACTGCTGTGAGGGTGAGGATGAATTTATCCGTACAGACCGTAAGTATGATGACCTTGTTGTTAATCACGATTACATCATACTTAAGTCTTTCCAGAATACTATTGTCACACCTCATGTTGCATTTTTCACAGATCAGGCTGTGTCTGATATGGTTGAGTCTTCAGTTAAGAGTGTTGTGCAGTTTGCAGCTGGTGAAGACACACCATTAGAGGTGCATTAATTATTCAAATTTTTGAAATATTCTTCAAGCTGGTGCTCGAAGATTCGCTGATTTTCTGAGCAGAATGAGCCAAGCGGCTGATAATAAATGCTTCTGAAATGTGGACAGTCATCTATATGCAGCAGGCTTATGTTTTCAGGAAGGCTGCTGCTTGTCCATGTTACAGAGGCAACAAATGATACTCCAAGACCGAGACTTATGAGTTTGCCCTGTAATATGTAATCATTGCAAGAGTAGGCTATCTGAGGAGTTTTCTTACATTTACTGAATATTGAATTGAACACTCCGGCGTAGGATGGGGAATCTGCAAGGTCAATGAATTTCTCGTCCATCATCTGTTCTACTGATATGTGTCCTGTATGGGCAAGTGGATGTGATGATGAAACGGCAAGGCAGATTTCTTCTGTCATAAGAAGGTGTGCATTGTCTGGAATATCATAAGCTGATGAGACAGAGTCAATCAGCAGGTCACACCCTTTTGGTTCAGAAGATATTGAAAAGCTGACATGAGGGTGCTCATGGATAAAATCTTTAAGTACATTGCTGACAAGAACTGCACTTGAGCGGAGACAGAGCCTTATTTCGCCTGCATCGCCAAGACTTTCACTGACAGCACGCGCAGCATCTTCTGAAAGAGCCAGTATTCTGTCTGCATATTCAAGCAGAATTTCTCCCTGACGGGTACATTCGAGCCCTTTTTTATTACGGATAAAAAGCTGTGCGCCAAATTCTTCTTCAAGCTTATGGATTGTCTTGCTTAATGCCGGCTGTGCTATGCACAGTTCACTGGCAGCGCGGGTCATATTCTTGTGTCTGGCGGCAGCCTGAAACTGCCTGAGCTGATATAATTCCATGTTCGCACCTCTCTTGTATGTAGTATTTTATAAAAATTACAATTAACATAATATAGAAATCAGGATATTTACGATTATGATAACACAAATATTATTAACGCAGACATTTATAATGTTTATTCTTATGATTCTGGGACTGATTCTGTCTAAAACAGGTCTGCTTACAGAACATGGCAGTAAGGATATGGCCAATATTCTGCTGTATGCGGTTATTCCGTGTGTAATTATAAGAAGCTATATAACAGATTTCACGATGGAGAAGCTGTATGGACTTCTTATGTCGGCGGTACTGGCTGTAGCTGCATTTGCAGTGGCGATAGCTGTATCATATATAATATACGGCATGCGAAAGCCGATAGACAACTTTGGAACTGCTTTCTGTAACGCAGGATTTATCGGAATTCCACTTGTAACTGCGGTATTTGGAAATGAAGCGGCATTCTATGTTGCGTCATTTGCAAGTATACTTAATCTGTTGCAGTGGACATACGGAATTGTGATAATAACCCGCCGCAAGGATATGATAAATATAAAAAAGGTATTCGTCAATCCTGTGACAATATCACTTGTTATAGGACTGTTTCTTTTTGTTACGGGAATTAAACTGCCAGGTGTAATAAATAGCACGATGTCTGGAGTTGCGGCACTTAATACACCTGCAGCCATGATAGTACTGGGATATTATCTGTCATGTGTCAGGATCCGTGACTTACTGCTTAATCCGTCCCTGTATCTGGCATCGTTTGTCAGGCTTATAATAATTCCGCTGCTTACACTGCTTGTGCTTTATATTATACCGGCGGGACACGGTCAGATTGGAATGATTACACTGATTGCTGCGGCAACACCGGTTGGAACGAGTACGGCAATATTTGCACAGAAATTCGGGCAGGATTATGAGCGGGCAGTATGTATGGTCTGCCTGTCAACGCTGTTTTCAATTATTACAATGCCAGTTGTGATGTATCTGGCACAGATGTGGATTATGTAGGAGATATTCTAAAGAATTACACATGAATCAGACTGTTTAAATGGCATAATTAAATAAAAAGAGAATATACTTGTAATATACAATGGGGTGTGATATAATTCCATTGTAAAGACAAACATGTTCATATAATGAACGAAAACCCCACGAGCTGCTTTCTCGTGGGGTTTTCTATTCCGTTGTGGAAGGGTGGCTTAAGCCCCAGGCTGGCTACCTGTGATTATCACTATCCAGCCATTTGCAGATATAGTATGAAACTATCTCAGCCATAATAGTGACAATTAAAGACATAAACATGTCCATATAATGCACCTCCTCTCTCTACCAGGTATAGGAGGGGTAGCACTGAAAATTATATCACAATGATATATATTAAACAAGTATATAAATGATATAATGAATAATCATTGCTTCTGGTTATGGTTTTATAACCAACATGTATTTTACAGGAATAACACAATGGTATATTATACAGACATCAAAGGCAAAGGCGCCATGACCCGGGAGGGTTTCTGGCGCCTTTGCCTTTTTTGCGTATGAGCGTTCATGAAGAAACTTTGGTACAGACAAGTGATGTGCTATTAGCAATATGAGGAAGAAAGGAACTAAAGCTATGGGAAATAACGGAATTGAATTGGAAAGAGATGGCTTTAAGAGCCGTACAGGTTTTATTCTTGCCTGTATCGGTTCGGCAGTAGGAATGGGAAATATATGGCGTTTTCCATATATGGTATCTGCATGGGGTGGTATGACATTTTTAATACCTTATGTATTATTTGTAATATTGATAGGTTCAACAGGTGTTATCGAGGAGATGGCACTTGGCCGTGCAACTAAGGGCGGACCTATTAAAGCATTTGGCGACTGTATGCAGATGCGTACAGGAAAGAGAAAAGCAGGTGAGGCAATTGGTTTTATTCCTGTGCTTGGCTCACTGGCTCTGGCAATGGGCTATACTGTAGTTGTTGGCTGGATATTCAAATATACTTATCTTGCATTTTCTGGAAAGCTTTCAGCAATGGGCAATGATATGTCAGCTATTGGTGGTATGTTTGGAAGTACAGCAAGCTCATTTGGCAATAATATGTGGCTTATAATCGCGATGGTTGTAACTGCTGTAATTATGGCACTTGGTATTGCAGGCGGAATTGAGAAAGCAAACAAGGTCATGATGCCTTTGCTTTTCATCATGTTTGTAGGACTTGGAATATATATCTTCACACTTCCTGGTTCAAGTGCAGGTTATAAATACATTTTTACTCTTAATCCTAAGGGACTTCTTGATATAAAGCTCTGGATATATGCATTTGGTCAGGCGTTCTTCTCACTGTCTATCGCAGGTAACGGAACTGTTATCTATGGTTCATATCTTAGTGATAAGGAAAATGTTGTTTCTTCTGCAAGAAATGTTGCAGTATTTGATACTATTGCTGCTTTATTAGCTGCATTTGTTATTATTCCAGGTATGGCAGCAGGCGGTGCCGAGTTATCTTCAGGTGGTCCCGGACTTATGTTTATCTATCTTGTAAATGTATTTAATGGTATGCCGGGTGGCAAGATTGTAGGAATTGTATTCTATGTATGTGTTCTGTTTGCCGGCATGAGCTCACTTGTTAATCTGTATGAAGCTCCGGTTGCAACTATTCAGGAGAAGCTTAAGCTTAACCGTGTTGCATCTGTTGGAATTATCGCAGTGGCTGGCTGTGTTGTGTCACTTGTAATACAGGGTATTGTATCAGGCTGGATGGACGCAGTATCTATCTATATCTGCCCATTTGGCGCAATGCTCGCAGCAATTATGTTCTTCTGGGTTGCAGGAAAGAAGTTTGCTGTTGATGCTGTTAATGCAGGTGCAGATAAGCCTATTGGAAAGTGGTTTGTACCACTTGGCAAATATGTCCTTGTTCCACTTGCACTTGTTGCACTTATTGCAGGTGCTTTACTTGGTGGAATTGGCTGATGGAGGATTGGACTGGCGGATTAGAATTGGCGGATTGCTTTGCAATCCGCCTTTCTTGCGTGGTGGAGCGAGGAAGAGCAGCGGGTTGGACTTTGAAGTGGAGGGGAGGCAGGAGGAAGTCCAAAAGGAGTGAGAAGACCAGACATAACATTTGTGCAAAAAAATTATATAAAATCCCATAAACCTCTTGTCCTAAAGCTAACTTCAAGTCGTATCATACAGGTATCAAATAATTTACATTTTTATGAAAGAAGAGGTGTTATTATCATGAAATTTATGGATAAGGATGATTTTGAAAAGCAGAATGTTTTCGGAACAGGTCAGGCAAATACAGCATATGCTAAGTATTTTATTGGTGATTCTTTCCTGAATCCGCTGACAGATCCTAAGTGCGGGCTTTTTCTTGCAAATGTGACTTTTGAGCCGGGATGCCGTAATAACTGGCATATCCATCATGCAACAAAGGGCGGCGGACAGATGCTTATATGTACAGCTGGAGAGGGCTGGTATCAGGAAGAGGGCAAGGAGCCTGTAAGCCTTGTGCCGGGAACTGTAATCGCAATTCCACCAGAAGTTAAGCACTGGCATGGAGCTAAGAAGGACAGCTGGTTTTCACATATTGCTGCAGAGATTCCGGGCGAGAATACAAGTAATGAATGGTGTGAGCCTGTAACTGATGAAGAATATAACAGATTAGGATAATGTCTTATATGGCAGGAATGGAGGATTACAATGGCTAAGGAAGTATGGAAAGAAGATTAATTGAAAGGTTTAGGTAAGAACTGATGAGTGTTTTGAGCAAAAATTATACATTGAACAAGGGCTGCTGTTGCAACGGGCTACCGTCATATTGATACAGCGCAGGCTTACGGTAATGAGCGCGGTGTCGGTGAAGGTGTCAGAACCTGTGGTGTGCCGAGAGAGCAGCTTTTTGTCGTATCGAAGGTCGCTGCGGAGCATAAGATCTATGAGTCGGCAGCCAAGAGTATTGATGAGACTTTGGAAAAAATGGGTCTGGATTATCTGGTCATGATGATCATTCATTCGCCACAGCCATGGGTTGAGGTAAATCAGTCAGAAAACCGCTATGTGGAAGGAAACAGAGTGGCATGGAAAGCTTTGGAAGATGAATACGAAGCTGGAAAGTTAAAAGTAATTGGAGGGGCTGTCGCCTCAACGATTTTCAATCGTTAAAGCGACAGCCCCTTTTCACAACAAAAAAAGGTCATTTCACAACATTCCAGATAGATATTGCAAGAACTTATCCGATATAATAGCTATAAATATATGTAAGCAAGGAAGTGACAATATGCAAATAGCTATCTGTGATGATGAAGTATCTATGGTTCAGATACTGGAGGAAAAAATAAAAAAGCTATTGCCAGATGCGGTTATAGAGAAATATTTATCGGGTAATGAACTGATCGCAAGTGGCAGTAAGCCGGATATTCTTTTTCTGGATATTCAGAT
>ERZ773181.1971-NODE-1971-length-14695-cov-5.420423_pt1 | contig 14695 bp, 16 predicted proteins | sample MGYA00581001_ERZ773181 | MGnify/ENA primary metagenome ERZ773181 (study PRJEB29015, sample SAMEA2737780) | human gut metagenome | biome: human gut; feature: human-associated habitat; material: faeces | place: China | collected 2012 ... | reverse complement strand
CCCCTTAAAATACCCCTTAAAATACCCCTTAAAATACCCCTTAAAATACCCCTTAAAATACCCCTTAAAATACCCCTTAAAATACCCCTTACAGATGTATATATAATAAGTAACCAAGTTTAAAATCTTTTGCTTTCATTGATTGTTTGAACTTTAAATCATGGCCCCATTAAATTAATATTCGTACATACAAAAAAGAGACTGTAATCTACAGTCTCTTTTTTGCAACATCTTTTGTTTTTTAACTGATACTTCTGATAAAATTATCCATTCTTTGTGCGCTTTTCTTTTTCATGTTTTCTGTTACCCCGCCGTAAACGTCCAATGTAAAAGCAGCGGTATGATGACCTAAATTTTCTTGTACTGTTTTAACATCGTCACCGGATCCAAGTGAAATAACGGCGTACGAGTGCCTCAGATCGTGGAAACGGATATGATCTAATTCCAATTTTTTAACTATTTTCTTAAAATTCTTATACACCGTAAAATGTGCAAAATGGTTTCCCATTTCATTGGTAAAAACCAAATTCTCTTTGTTGTTCCACAAACTTCCGCATTTTAGCCGATTTTCAATTTGCTCTTTTCGTTGCTTTTTTAAAACTTCTATAACCGAATGTGCCGGGGTTATTTTTCTTGATTTATCATTTTTTAGTGGTGCAAGTATATATTTACCGCCGATTTTCTTTTCTTTCTGGAGTTGTTTATTTATAAGAATTACTCCATTTTCAAAATCTATACAGTCCCAAGTAAGGCCCATAACCTCGCCTTGCCTCATGCCAGTAAATAAAGTAACATAATACAAATTTTCAAATTTATGCCCTTTTATTTCTCTTACAAACATTCCAAGTTCCTCTTCGCTCATAATACTAAGTTCCTTTTTCTCTATGCGAGGTAACTTACATGCTTCTGTGGGATTAGAGTGCAAATAACCTATTTGCACGGCTTGCTTTAAACTGCTGTGAAGTACCCCATGAAGATTTTTAATTGTTTTGGGAGATAATCCGGAACCGAGCTTTTCATTATAAAAACTTTGCACCATCGGAGCGGTTAATTTTTGTAGACTGACGGCACCCAAACAAGGTTTTATATGATTTTTGACATGATCGCTGTATGAACGCACTGTGAACGGCTTAACAGATCCCAAATAGTCTTTAATCCAAATATCCATCCACGCACCGACAGTCAACTTACATGGTTCTGTGTATGTTCCTTCATCTACGCTGGCGCTTAGCTGCTTTAATTTTTTGACTACTTCCGCTTGTGTATTTCCGTAAACAGATTTTCTTATTTGCTTTCCGGTTCCCGGGTGAAATCCTAAAGTATATCTTGCCTCCCATTTACCGTCTTTACGTTTTCTGATATTCCCTTCGCCACTTGCTCTGCGGCTGTTATTTTTTCTTGGCATTTATTCCCCTTCTTTGGTTTTTTGATCATCATTTGTTGGCTCAGAGTGAATTTTTGCCAATTCATTTCTATATATAAACGCTTTTTCATTTAGGTAATGCTCCGTACAAATTTTTTTCATAGCTTTATTAAATGTTTCTTTGCTCATGGATTTAACTGTATTTTTGCTCCATGAATCAAAAATGTCATTTAAAACTTTTTCTATATTTTGAGTGCAACGATCAATAACTTTTCTCCTTATTTCCCGCATTTTTTCTTCAAAATTGTTTTCTATGTAGTCACGCCATATTTCGATCGTTTCTATAACAGTACCATCCACATTTTCTGATACTGTAATACTGCCTACGTTTTTTGATCTGCTTTTAACGAGTATTAACAATGCTATTTCATCTTCTATAAAACTCACAATATTTTGAATAAAACCATCGCTAAACATGGTATTTATAACTTCTAATTTACTTGGGTGGCTTGTGTTTAAATATTTTACAAATTCTTCGTCAAGCCCCGTAAAATTGCACACTTTGATAAGATCAGCCGAATAAGACCTAGCATCCGTTTTCCCTAGCAAATAATCACTCGAAACATTAAAAAATCTCGCTATATTGCTTAGCTTTTCTGCATTTGGCTGCATGGAACCATCCATATACTGCGATACGCTTTGGCGTGAAACCCCTAATGATTTTGCAAGTTCGATTTGAGTAGTTTTTGAATCCTCCATCAGACCTCTGAGCCTTGTTGCAAGGCATCCATCATACCCCTTTATGTTTTTTGACACTTCCAAATTTTTCATTCCTTTAATGTTATTTTTTCTTGCGTTTTATATTATATAGCAACTTTTATTGACAGTCAAGCTATTTTTAATTAATAATATTAAATGTAGGCAAAGCCTACCAATTTTAGTAAAAGGAGAAATAATCTTGAATAAGCTTACAAACTGGGAAAATCTCCCAATCGCTCTTAACGCAAAACAAATTTCTGAAATTTTAAATATCGCACTGCCGAATATATACGAGCTTTTTCACCGCAAAGACTTTCCTGCCATAAAAATAAGCTCAAAACGAATAATAGTGGAGAAAAATCAATTTAAAAAATGGCTCGATGAGCAAAGCGGTACGGCTTCGGGAGTTTAAAATGGTAAATTTATTTGAAGAAATCAAAGCGCGGCTTTATTTGCCGGAAGTTGCAAAGTTTTACGGAATGGAAATTGATAATAAAAACAAAGCCATTTGCCCGTTCCACGATGATCATCACCCGAGCCTCAGTTTTAAAAATAATAAATTCAAATGCTTTGCATGCGAATCGGGCGGCACGGTTATAGATTTTGTAATGAATTACTTCGGCTTAACTGCCATGCAAGCGGCGCAGAAGCTAAATGACGACTTTAATATGGGACTTATAAAAAGCAATTTAAATACAAAAGACAGGCAAAAAATTCAAAAAATGCACGCAAAAAGGAAAGAAATAAACGCAATCATAGAAACTTTCAAAACTTGGAAAGAAACCACGGAAAAATGGTTTTTAAGAGTATTTAGAGCCTTTCGGAAAATATTTCGGAATTTTGCACCGAAAAAGCCAAAGCAGGTTTCGAAAATCTTTATTATAGCTGCCAATTATTTGGAACACATAAGCTATATACTAGATTTTTTCTTATCGAGCAGCCAAGAAAAGCTACTTGAAGAATATAATGCCATAGAAAGCTGGAAACACAAAATTTTAAAAGAACTCGAGGTATTCTAAATGGATAATGAAGAGTTTGCAACAAAAATAGCAAACAGCGATTTATTTAAAAAATATTTGGCAAATAAAAAAAGCACCATCACCGAAAACGATGATAACACTACACACAACGATATTTTACCGCAAAAAAGCGAAACTTTGGGTTCTTTTTTTGAAAAGATATTTGAAAACACAAGATATATTGCAAAAGAAAACTGCACATATGCGGTAATCTCTAAAAGCAGCAACGAAACCCAAAAGCGGCTTTGTAATTTTGTTGCCTGGATAGAAAAAGAAGTAACTATCGATGACGGACTTGAAACTCATAAAGTCCTAAAAATTTGCGGTAAACATCAAAACGGCGATGATCTGCCCGGTATAGACGTTTCTGAAAATGACTTCCAGAGCATGAACTGGATAATAAGAAAATGGGGCGTTTGCTGCATTTTAGAGCCACACCAATCCGCAAAAGAGAGCCTTCGGCATTGCATTCAGGTAATTTCCAAGAACATAAAAAGCGAAACCGTATTTAAGCATATCGGTTGGAGAAAGTACGGCGGCAAGTGGATATATCTTCATAGCAGCGGAGCGGTCGGAGCGGATAATATCAAGGTTTTTCTTGAGGGCAAAGCTCAAAAATACAGACTGCCGCAAAGCGTTTGCAAGATACATGAAAATTTACAAGATGTTTTTAATACTTTTGAAAAATTGGCACCAAAAAGAATAATATATCCCCTTTTGGCGTATACGTTTTTAACCCCTTTAAACGAGTTTTTAAAAAAGGCAGGGTTTGAGCCGAATTTTGTCTATTTTCTTTTAGGTAAAACGGGTTCGGGCAAAAGTACACTTTCGGCATTATTCCTTTCGTTTTTTGGAAATTTTTCTGGTACCGATTTGCCCTTTTCTTTCATGGATACTCCAAATGCCATAATGAGCAGTGCCTTTGCTTTAAAAGATAGCCTTATCTGTGTTGATGATTATAAGCCGAGCTCCAAGGGCGATATGAGTAAAATGGATAACACTGCCCAACAAATACTGCGTTCGGTCGGCGAAAGGACAGGAAGGCAACGGCTCAGTTCGGACAGTACGGTAATGAAACAGCGATATCCGCGCTGTAACGTTATAATTACCGGTGAGCAGTCGCCAAACGTCGGAGAAAGCGGCACGGCAAGGCAAATTATAAGCGAACTAAATCCGGGAGATATAAACTGGCTTGTTATGACAAAAGCTCAGGAAAGCGCAAGAAATGGCGTGTACGCCAAAGTTATGAGGGGATTTATCGAGAATATTCAAAACACTTTTTTAAGCAGTAATGAGAAGGTTTGGATAGATATTTTAAAAAGTGAATTTGAAAAATTCCGAACCGATTGGAATGCAAAATTAAAATGGCCCTCGCACCAAAGAATCCCGAGTATGCTTGCTTTTTTGCAAATTGGCTTTAAGTATTTTTTGGAATTTTGCAAAGGTTGCGGTGCACTTTATGAATCTTACGTCACCGAACGTATGAACGAATTTATTAGTATTTTAAATTCCATGGCAGCCGAACATTCTAAATTTTTAAGCGGGGACAAGCCTGCCATAAAATTTATCAGAGCTCTTGGCGATATAATTGCAAGCGGAGCCGTTAAACTTGAAAAATTAGGCACCCCGTCAGGTGCCGATACAAGCAGTAAGGTTTTGGTCGGCTACTACGACGATGATTATTACTATTTAATTTCAAGTGTTGCGTATAATCAGGTTTGCGGTTTTTATTTAAAACAAAGTGAAAATTTTGCCACAAGTTCCAAAGCTCTTTTAAAAGCACTTGCCGATGAGGGCTTAATTAAGAAAAGCGATGGCAGAAACACCATAAATTGTAGGATAAACGGAAAACAAGGCAGGTACGTTTGCTTTTACAAGGATAAGTTTGATAATTTTGAGCCTATGCCCTAAAAATCGGTATCAAAGGTAACACATATAAAAAAATAAGAAAATCTGACGCTTTTGGATAATACCCTATCATTAAAACAAAGGTAACAAAAGGCACATCGTTACCTTAAAAATTTTGGCAAGGTAACGCTCAAAACACAAATATGTCTGATTTTCAGGCAACTGTTACCTTTGCTACCCCATTTTAAATACAACAAGGAGAATTTAAGTATGAAACCCAAAAAAGATATAGAACTAATCGATGCACATGAATTACAAAAAGATAAAATTTTGGAAGCTTTAACAGTTTCCAAAGATATAAGCGAAGCAAGCAAAATAGCCGGGGTTACCCGCAAAACGATTTATTCTTATCTAAAAGACGAAGATTTAATCATTGCGTACCGTGATATAAAGCACACACAGCTGCGGGAAATCAGCGAAAAAATATCAAACGGCGCAAAAACTGCGGCTAAATTTTTAATTGAAATTTTAGATGATGCCTCTGCCCCATCAAATGTAAAATTGCATGCAAGCGCCAAACTTTTGGATTTTTATATCAAATTTATTAACATCGAAACAAATATGAATTCTGCGATATTCGAAGAAATCGAAAATTCTTTCGATGTTTTTAAACTTCCGAGCGGTTTATAGGTAACAGATTTATACAATACGAAACAAATAAATAGTCCTTTATTTTTTAATTGAGCAGTAAATCGAATGAATAGTTTATGCTATCGCCGAAAATAAACTTTTCACTTCAGATGACAATTTTTACTTTTATATTAATTTTTTTGCACCTAGTTTTCCTTTGAATTTTCCTCCGACTTCTTCATCGAGCCCCATTGCTCCGCAACGTTTTATCACATTGAAGCCGTATTTTTTACGTAAGTTATCAATCACCATATCTACTTTCTCATCGGACTTTTTAATGGTTTCTACTTGCTTGCTTGGTTTATCGAAAAAGGATAGCTGTTTACAGCCGCCAAGCTTAGTTAAATTGGTAAGCGATATACTTATTAGCCTAATTGGACGTCTACCCTTCCACAACTCTTTTAACAATTTCTTTGCTGCTTCGTACACTTCGTTTGTAGTACTCAGTGGTTCTGAAAAGCTCATTTGATGCGATTGATTTTGGAAATTTAAAAATCTTATTCTAACAGAGATACTATGTGCTTTGTTTCCATCTTTTCTCATGTGACCAGTTACCGCATCCGCAATCGCAAGAAGTACAGTATTCGCTTCTTTTATTGAAGTTAGATTTTTCTCAAGCGTTACAGAATTGCTATATCCTTTAGGTTCGGGTCTTTTAGAAACCACAGGCGAATCATCTATGGCGTTTGCAAAGTTATGCATATACCGGCTTCTTTTATCTCCAAAATGCTTTGCCAAAAACTCTATTTTTGCGTTTGCAAGTTGCCCAATTTTATATATACCTAAAGAATTTAGTTTTTTCGCAGACGCCTTGCCAACGAAAAGCAAATCATGGGCAGGTAAAGACCACATTTTTGCTGGAACTTCGTTTAAAAACAAAGTATGGACTTTATCGGGCTTTTCAAAATCGCTCGCCATTTTGGCACAGAGCTTATTTTCACCAATACCTACGTTAACTGTGAAACCGAGCTCATTTTTTATTCTGTCTTTTATTTCGTGTGCAATTTTGACCGCTTGTTTGGAATCATTAGCTATCCCAGTCATATCAAGAAAACATTCATCAATCGAAAATTCTTCCATAGTTGGGCAGTAGTGGTTACATATATTTTTAAATGCCTTTGAACAAGAACTGTAAAGCTTAAAATCGGGTTTAAATATTTGTAACTGGGGGCATTTTCTGAGTGAAAAAGATAAGGGTTCTCCTGTTTTAACGCCATACTTTTTAGCTTCGTTTGATTTGGCAAGAACTACACCTCGCCTCGTAGTTGGGTCCCCGCCAATACATGAGGCTATTTTTCTTATATCCTCTTCCCCATTTTTAACTCTTTTTACGGCCTCCCACGAAAGAAAAGCACTGTTTACGTCAATATGAAAAATTATTCGGTTCATAAATATTTTCGCCTACCTTCTAATAAAGAAATTTTATCTTTTTATACTATTCAGCTTTTAGTCACCTTTATAGCACCATCCGCATGGATCTTTACAACATTATCAGGATAGATTGAACAACGAAAAAAGGCACGTAAAACGTTTATGTGCCTATCATTAAATTTTACATTATTATACTAACAAATATGTAGTTTACCATGTTTTTAATTGTTTTGTATAGCCCTAAAAGGTAGATACAGATTTAACTCTTTTTGCAACCTCCCATGAAAGAAACGCACTGTGCACTGCGAAACAGTATGAAAAATGGTAATATTATTCTTCTCAAAATTAATTGATTGCTATTTGAGACCAACTATATCACTCCTTCTCAAACCGCAAAACGCACCGGGTACAATAGCCTCTCAATTTTATTTGTTTCATTATTCTTTTTTATATATAAAAATGCCCACTACAAAACTGTAATGGGCAATAACAAAGGTTACTGGCATTGTGCCAAAGTTGTCATTAATTTATTAAAATTATACTCTTGAGTTTTTTTAGTTATTATACACCAATCAACAATTGACCATATTCCACAACCACCACAAGTAAATAATTTCAATATTCCTAACCCTACTTCGCCAAGCATGAATCTATCCACACCCAAATATCCCAAGAAAATTGAAATCAACAACATCGTCGTAGTATCCTTGAAGCCGATCGTATAAATAATAGATGCTGCAGATTCGTCGGCCTCTTCCAATGTTTTACGTATTGCCATAATCTTTTCTGCCGGAAAAAATTTACCATTTGTTGCTATAAATTGATTAATTTTTTGTTCTTCCATAAATAGACCCCCCTTTTATCGCTGCCATATTATCATATATTAGCAAAAATGTCAATATATATTTCATAAAAATATCTAATTATCATTAAAACACACACGGAATATGTCATAATGTCAATTATTTTGTCGTTTTTAAGTAACAAGCTTTTATGAATATTAAGCCAAACAACACTAACCATAGGAACCGCTAAATAATTATATCGTATGTATTCATACAGATTAAATTTTATAATTGCATCAAGTGCATGCAGCGTACCGCAAGCAGGACATGGTATGCCAAAAAGTATTTTAAATGGGCATGGGAACTTTACGTAAATCAACAAGGCAATCAAACAGAATAGGAAAATATGTATAAAAATATTATTCGAATTCTTATCAAACTCGCTAAATTTACCTTTTCCCATAACTTTTTGTTTCCCCTTTGTGTATGTGTATAGCAGCTATCAACATTATTGTTGTCGGTAACTATTATGCCACCGATGCCTAAGCCAAGACAATCAAATTGCAGCCGGATCCCTATTTAATTCCCAAATATTTTAGAACACATATTTTTTTACTCTGTGTAAATACCACATACCCTACCGTGTTTGATTCTATCGTTTTGGTGCAGCAGGTTTTTCAAGTTCAAGAACTAATATGGTCATCACTATTGCCAAAACAACATCAGTAAATGCCACTAGTCGATCTTTTTTCAAGATATAGCCCCAAAAAATTTTATTTTTCTTAAATTTATCATATCCATCACAGAATATTGTGAATGGTTTATTTTTTGTTATTTAAGTTGTTTACTTCCCTTTTAAGATAATTATAGTGTTAAGATAATTATAGCGGAAATAAATTTGTTTGTGTATATTTCGTGTTCTAAAAGTTTTGCCAATATTTTTGTTCTCAGAATAAAAAAGTACCGTCATCCAAAAAAACCAATATTTAATTCCGTTCAGTATCATTCCGCTAATCCACACCATATTATTCCGATAGCATTGATATCGTTCCGATAATTTGATATAATCTTCTAAAAACGAGGTGAGAAAAATGTTTTTAACAGTTAAAGAAGTTGCGGAAAAATGGGGCATTTCCGACCGCAGAGTGCGTGTTTTATGTGCACAAGGTAAAATAGAAGGAGCGTATCAAGAAGGCAGAGGATGGAAAATACCGGTTGATGCAAAAAAACCTGAAGATAGCAGATATAAGTCCGCAAAAAGTATCCAAGATATAATAAAAGAAAAAAAGCTTGAGCTCGATTCCAGAAGGCCTCTGACGCAAGGCGAAATGGAACGTCTCAATGAAGAATTTATTGTTGAATATACGTATAATTCCAACGCAATAGAAGGCAGCACTTTGACGCTCCGAGAAACCGATATGGTCTTGCGGGGCCTCACAATTGACCAAAAACCCCTTAAGGAACACATGGAGGCCGTTGGGCATAAGGAGGCTTTTGAATTTGTAAGTGGCCTGGTGAAAGATAATGCGCCTTTGACGGAAAGTGTTATTAAGCAAATTCACTACTTGGTTTTAGCGGATAAAAAAGACGACCGAGGAGTTTATAGGCGCGTTCCCGTAAAGATCTTGGGAGCCAAACATGAACCCGTGCAGCCGTATTTAATACAACCTAAAATGGAAGAACTCCTTAAAAATTACAATGAGAGCACTGAAGAAATTATAAGCAAACTTGCACGATTTCATATTGAATTTGAAGAAATACATCCATTCATTGACGGTAACGGCAGAACCGGAAGATTACTTGTCAACCTTGAGCTTATGAAAGCCGGCTATCCACCGATTGATATTAAATTTACGGACAGAGTTTCTTATTACAACGCTTTTGATGCTTATCACGAAAAACACGATTTATCACCGATGAAAAAACTTTTTGCGTCCTATATTAAGGAGCGTTTGGATGCCTATTTATCTATACTCGGAAAGTAAAATTTGTACCCCTATTTATACCCCTTACGAAAAAATATTTACCCCTAAAAATACTCCTTAAACGATTATTTTAAATTTTACAAGTTTATGCTAGATTGCATACAAATCCCGAAACTAGCAGATTTGAAGCCACATGATTGATACGCATTATATTGGACTTACCAGGTACTTTATAATTCAAATCCCTCCTTCTCCGCCAACGAAGATTGGCATTATAAGACATAACCAATTCTAAAAAAGTTAGACTATCAAAACTGATAGTCTAGTTTTTTTGTATTATAAAAATAATCCTCCACCTAGCTAAAAGTATTTTTTAATAATAGACTTGTGCTACCAAACGATTCTAAACAGGTATGTCATCCATCACGCACGAAAAAATTGTTACTTGCTCGCTATAAATAGATCTATGTTATTAAATGCTGCTTTGAGATGAGGATTGCACTCTTATAACTTCAATGTGTATTTTCGTACATTCAGAGTAATAAATTAAGCTATCAATCTCATAACAACTATCACCTTCAAATATTTCTTCATCACAAATATCACATTTTTCTTTTCATAAGACAATAATTATCTGACTGATAAAAAATCCGTTATTGAGATGCTTAATAATAACTTCTAATTATTATTTTTTAATTTGTCCTTTCAAATTATTTTTGAGCATAAAAATAACCTAACTTTCGTTAGGCATTTTCCATTCAAATAACACTTCTAAAGTGTCTGATAGTTCAAACATAATCATGACGCTTCATACTCCCGTAATTTTATGTCAAACTTATAAAATGTAATAGCTGTAAATCATTAAATACCGAATTTATCCATTCTCCTTATTAAATATAGCACCAAGTAAAAATGATTGTAAGTAAACTTTAGAATTTTATTTTAATAGAATTTTTAACGCTATTTTTGGCATTAAAATTTTTTTCATTTCTTGAATTATTTTTTTATCTTTATCTGTCTTACCTTTATAAATTCCTTTTCCTGACAACGTATTATCTACAATACTTAAAACAGCAGTTGCCTTAATACCTACAACGTTAGCAGTATGAAAAAATGTGGCTGTTTCCATTTCGATTGTATTACAACCAATATTTATAAGTTCTTCTAGATGAGCATACTGTGCAAATATTGTGTCAACGCTGAATGTTTTTCCAGCGTGACATTTTAAGCCATTATTCTTTATCATTTCACTGCTAATTTTTAGGGCTTTGGCTGAAAATTCTTCATTGGAATAATATTTCTTACCATAACTGTCATTTTCGGTAATACTTTCATCTGTTAAATATCTGTCAGCACCAACTCCACATACCGAATACTTCGGTATAACAATATCTCCTATTTTCATATTTTTGTCTAAGGCACCAACCGCACCGATAAATAAGACATTTTTGCACGGAGTACACCCAAGAGCTAATACACAATCCAAAACATTAGACGCACACGCTCCTGTTTTTATATAAGTCACTTTCTCGGCTCCTAGTGTTAATTCACTTACGCTGAATTTGTGATCCGTACACTCACATATACACCTGATATTATCTACATGTTCAGAAAACAAGTCTACTCCCCAAGTAGGTGCTACTATAACATTTTCTTGTATATCAGAAGTTCTACAATTAAAACTAGACTTACAAATGTGCTCTTTATTCGAACCATATTTTGCGTTCCCGGAAATTAAATAATTATAAACATTCACAAATTTTCCCCACTTACAAAAAATATTTTTCAGTTTGAAATCAGTTTTATTTTTTCTAAAATCTAAAAATTTGACTTATTGGTTGGTCAATTGTAGTATGGTTAAGACCTATAAGAGAAAGCGAAAATAAAATTGCTCCTACGATAATCAGTCCGATTGATACATATATAAGTTTTTTTATTTTTGAAATTTTTCACGTCAATATAAAAACTAATTTTAGCTGAAGGCTTTAAATTTTTGATTAGTATTTAAGGTTAGATTCTAACTTATCGGAATCGATAATTTCTTTCATTTTTTTCTTCCTCAAAAGGAAAATAGAGATAAATACGTATGCAAACATTTGAACAATATAAGGTATAACATTAATTATATTTACATTTGCACCTCCATCGGAATGAACAATATTGGGTTCTGTAATATTGAAAATAGCGGAAGTACCTAATTGCATCACATCGTACACTCCATGAATAAATGCCAACGACCACAAATTTCGATTACGCATATATATGGCTCCAAAAAATATTCCAAAACCGGTTGTAGCAACAATCTGTAACAGTACAGGTATCAACGCTCCCCCTTGAACCCAATTCACAAAATGGTAAAATCCAAATATAACTCCCGAAAAAATAACGGTACACCAAACTGTTTTTGGTGATTTATGGCCTAAATACCTATCAAAAATATTAAAAACAATTCCTCTAAACAAAAATTCCTCGAAGGCTCCGGCTCCGATTAACATCTGTGCAACAATTAATAAAATCTTATTTATCGGTTTAAAACTATACCCATCATTCAAACCGCTAATCACACTCATGGAACTTACAATAGTATGAAAAACTAAAACAGTACTTGCTAAATAAACTCCGTACCAAAACTTTTTATTCTTTAAAACATCAGCATTACCAACTTTTTTAATTATCAAAATCTCCACTAACAATATTAATACCGTACCAAAATTAACGGGACTACTTGAAAATATTTGACTTGAAACCAACCTTAGACCGTAGTGAAGACCCAGCACTCCTACTACCGCTAATAGTGAAAAAAACGATGCTTTTAATAGCTTTTTATAGTCCATAAATTTCTTCCTTCCCTTAATTTTTACACGCATATAAAAACTAATTTTGATTAGCTTTTAAATACTCAACCCATTCGTTATAAAGTTGCCTTGTTTCGCTGTCGTAATTTCCGCCTGAATAATCTTTCTTTAAAAGTTCAATCAGTTTGTCATATCCGTAATTATCAATCACATATTTTATAAACGAATAACCCGTAACGTACCTATATCCGTCCGATGCAGAATGCTCATCAATTGATTCCGGAAGAACTTTGAGTATATTCTCGTTTGTAAAGGATGGATTATTTTCAATTTCGACTCCTTGATTTGATTCGTAAACAGCTATACCATCTTGCAAAAATTGTCCAAAACCTATGTTAATACTCTCATTATTAGGGGCTAGTTCAAGAGTAACGGCATGAGTAAATTCATGAACTGCAACGCTTAAAATCATATCGTACGTATATCCGCTTTTTCCTGGGTTTAATGGGGAAACTATTTTTATTTCCTTACTGCCAGTGTCGGTGTCACCCACAACCTTAGGATCCATTTTACCAAATATGTTTATCCACCAAAACAGCCCACTGTTTAATTTCAATGAGAAGTGCAAAGAATCTAAATCAGGATAAATCTTTATATTTACGGGTTTGTCCATAGGTTGTTTCAAGTCAGTTGTTATACGACCATAACTATTTTCAAGCTGATTTTCAATATCCGCAATAGCCGATTTTTCAGATTCATTATAAGAAATATTAAAATGCTCAGTGTGATCTTCACAATCAAAATGTTCTTGACGATAACCTCTTATGTAAATAGTGGAACCAAAAACAAACGCTACAAAGATCACCAAAGGCAAACAAAAAAATAATAAAAATCTTTTGAAGAATTTTTTCATAAAATGCTCCTCCTTGATACTATTCTTATATATTATAACACAACATTAAAAAACGCAATATAAAAAATATTTATTTTATACAAAAACCACACAATTACTGTGTGGTTCAAAAAAATTAAATGGCTAGTAAAAAATATTTTATTTTTTTCTAAAATTTAAAAATTTGACTTATTGGTTGGTCAATTGTAGTATGGTTAAGACCTATAAGAGAAAGCGAAAATAAAATTGCTCCTACGATAATCAGTCCGATTGATACATATATAAGTTTTTTTACTTTTGAAATTTTTTTGTCTTTATTCATTTTGAATTCCTCCGTTTTTCTGAATGTTCTTTGATGTTTTTAGAAACTTTTTTGAAAAAATTCGACATCATACTTATTAGTTTAACTGTTCCGATAGTTATAAGCACAGCAAATCCGGCACAAATCATTGATACTCCCAGAGCCGAAATTGCAGACAGTAAACTTTGTGTAATAAATGATATACCTATACCCAAGGCTACAACCGAACCTATTGCACCAAAAGCTATCGTCCCAAAAAGAATTAAAAATATTGTACATACAAGACCCAAAATTCCTCCTAATATTGGAGTCCAGAGCGGAATTGAAAGAATCGCAATTACAAGCACAAACAAATATCCATGTTTTTCAAAAAGTTTGTCTATAAAATCAAGAACTTTTTCTGGTGTGTTTTTTTGCGTGTTATTTTCAGCCATTAATTTTTTGGCTATTACTTCAGTGCTTTCCATTTGCAATACAGCTTCTTCTTCACTTGCTCCACTTTCAATACGGTCTTCTATAATTTCACTGTAGTAATTAATCGTTTTATTCCTTTCCTCCTCTGTCAAAAAATCTAACTTGCTGTCGAGGTCATTCAAAAATTCCTTTTTATTCAATTTCTTTCTTCCCTTCTATAAAATTATAAATTTTTATAACTTCTTCTTTGCTGCTCAAAAAATCCGTTATACGTCTTTTTCCTTCTTCGGTGATTCTGTAATACTTGCGTAACCTAGTGTTGTGTTCTTGAACATAAGTTGTAAGACAGCCTGAACCTTCAAGCCTTCTGAGTATAGGATACATCGTAGATTCAGAAATTTTTATGTACTTAGATACATCTTCAATAAGCTTGTAACCATACAAATCTTTGTCTCTAAGTGACGCAAGTATACAAACTTCCAAAAAGCCTTTTTTCAATTGTGCATCCACAATCATACCTCCCTACGACTTAT
>ERZ773181.1952-NODE-1952-length-14805-cov-5.420271_pt1 | contig 14805 bp, 8 predicted proteins | sample MGYA00581001_ERZ773181 | MGnify/ENA primary metagenome ERZ773181 (study PRJEB29015, sample SAMEA2737780) | human gut metagenome | biome: human gut; feature: human-associated habitat; material: faeces | place: China | collected 2012 ... | reverse complement strand
TCCCAGCGACCGTCTTTCCGGTGATAAATGTTCTCTCCGTATTTCGGCAAGTGCTCCACCTTTCCTTTTTACCAGAATCATGACGGCAAATACAAGACAAAACCGTTCTGCATCTGCTGATGCAGATTTACATAACTGCTTCACACACTTTTTACACGATGAAATTTGCAAGAAATTGATGATTGAAGACATGGAATCGGGTTGACTTTTCTATATCTGCATGTATAATTAAGTGTGAAAGCAGAATATTTTGTGGTTTAATCGTCACGTGAAGTGGGACACTTTACGATAAAAAACCCTCGCCGTACACACGGTTAGGATACCACAAAAGAGAAAACCAATTCTGCGGTCATACAATTTAATACTGCGTGATTTTTGCTTGCCGAGGATGTGTAATCACAGGTCGCAGCCATGATTGGACTGAGCCTGTGATGAAAGAGGAAGGCTGTGTACATTGGGAGTGTACGCGGCTACTCGCCCGGAGCCGTAAGGATGAGCAAGATTCCAAAGTGGCACGCGGCAGAACGTAAGACAGCGTTTTGTTTGCAAGTCATGTGATCGAAAGATCGCCATTGTGGGGCTTGACCCATGAGAAGGTAGGAGTCAGAGCGCGGATGTAAATTACATCCATAGTCCAAGTCGGAAGAATCGCTATTCTCACTGCATGGGATTCTGTCTGGTTATGACCCCTGAAATGCAGAAGGCGGGCAAAAAACGTATGGTAGGCAGCACGATGATCTGCTTATTGTACTTGACACGGGCGTCAACTGTTCCCTCTTTTACGGAACAAGTGGCGCTCTTTTTGTATGTGTCTTATCCAGATTATCCCATGATAGGGGTAGTCTGTGAAAAAGTACGATAGGAGGAAAAACGTATGCACGGCGAAGAACAGCAGCTTCAAATCCAGCAGCCCAACTGGCAGGAAAAACTGGACCCGCAGCTTTTGTCCCGCGTCAAGCAGATCATCGCGCGAAAGAACACTGAGTTTATTTTAGACCACCAGAACGATAGCCTTGAACAGCTCAGCGCCTACCTGAAAGCCTGTATGGATGACATCGGGCATCCCCCAGCGCGAGTAGAAGTAATCGGCGGTGATTTCTTAGAATACCGTTTTGAATCATGGCCGAAAGCTCTCCGCAGCTTTTATAGCGGCTCAGTATCTGCCAACCTTAAAAACCCGCCGCCGTTTGCAAATCGAAAAATCGTGCGCGACCTTTATGCGGCGTTAGATTCGCAGCTTCAAAGGGCGGATGCAGCCTGTACCAAGGAGGTACGGGCATGAAAGGCAAACCGTTCCGAGATCAAGACAACCGGGCGCTGCATGAGCGTCGGATGAAAGAGCGCACACGCATTGTTGTTACGCAAAAGAATATTGAATATATCCTTGCACATCAACACGATTCCCGAGAAGAACTTGCTCGCTACCTACGGCAATGCAAAAAAGAGCTGGGACACGTCCCAGCTCAGTCTGAGGTTATCGGCGGCGATTTACTGGCGCTTCGATTTGGCTCCTGGGCAACGGCCCTGAATTACAGCGGCTATGTGGACTACAAAGGTCCAGCCCTAAGTGCGCTGCAGTTGGAACGCACAGCAATCTTTCAGGAAGAATACGAACGTCAGTCTGCGCTGCATGTGCAGCAGAAAAAGGCGCGCAAAAAGCAGGCGGCAGCTGACCGCCGTGAACGCAAATCCCAAAAGAAGCGCGAGAAAAACGCGGCCGCCGCGGGAGACGCCAAATGAGCGGCGGCAAGCGAAATAATTTTAACGGCCAGCACTGGGTCGAAAATATAATTAAAGAGCGCACCAGAGCAGTGCTGGAGCGTTTCCCGGCTTCTGAGCGTTATCTGCATTACAATCAGGAATACAAGCGGCAGGAAGAGCTTTATAAGCAGGAACGCGCCGAAAGAGATCGCGTCCGAAAAGAGCGCAACGAGCAGCGAAAGCAGCGTCAAGCCGAAGCAAGAGCTAAAAATGCTGCCCCCGCACCGGTAAAAAATGAATCCGAAACTCTCCTTTCAGAAAGTGAATGAAAGGAGGGTTGAAGGATGGCAGCGAATAAAAGCAAAAAGCAGTTTCAAGGCAAAAATCGCCGGTTCCGCGGCGATGTCTGGTTGGATGAAAAAGTAAGCGGCAGAACTATGCACGCGCTGCAAGAGCGCGGCGTCAAATTCCCACCGGGTACGAATGTTCGAGGTACACGGGAATTTAAGGACGAATACAAACGCCAGTTGAGTAAGTTCAGGCAGGAACACGCCGCAAAGATCGCCGCCAAAAAAGAAGCTGCAAAGGCGGCGCAGGCAGCTGCGCAGCAGTCTGCCACCGAAGAAACTGCTCCATTATAAATAGGTATACGATCTGCATGGGAACAGATTTGTATAAACAAGACCTTGGCTCCATCCCCCCTGTGAGCCGACTGTGGCGCGTCGCCCCCGACGCGCAGAAATCCCCGGTTCCGAATTGGGAACGCGGAACCGGGGGATCTCAAAACAAATCTACCGGGCCTTCGCCCGTCTCGAAATGATGAATCGCATCGACAACTGAATAGCTACAGCGAGAGAGCATACTGTCCGGGGGAAGTGTCGCGGCGAAACGAGCGCACCAACGGGCGGATAACATGGTCCTTATTGCGGTGGGTAGGAGCATAGGAAGCGGTATTGTATCTGTGGCGTGAAAAGTCCTTTGTGGTCAACGGCGCAAGCCGTAGACATATGCGCCGGTGCGGAGTGTTTCTCATCCGTGCCGGTATTCCTTGCGAGAAATGTTTCTATCGTGAAAAAACACGCTGCTGCCATTCATGCGGCGGCAGCGCAAGTAAGTTGCATGGGCAGCGCGGCCTTACTTCCGGGCTGTGCTGGCACAAAGGAAGAAAAAATTAAAAGGAGAACAGATCATGAAAACATCCAAGAAAATGCTTTCCCTGCTTCTGATTGCCGCGATGCTCGTATCCGTGCTTTGCATGGGCGTTTCGGCAACCGGCACGTATGATGAGGTTAGTATTGGAACAGGGGAACCTGTGACAATCAACTGGACAACAGCGACCACCGGAACAGTCGTCAATGTTGATGCCTCTACCAATTACATCCCCAAGAGTTTCTTGCTTTGGGCGCGCAACGGTCTGACCGTCAAGGTTGGCACAACGGAATTGACTGCCAACGGTGTTGGTGATACGGATTCCGCTTATACCGTCTACACGGACGCGACGAACGAAATCACGATTACGGTTCTGAACGGTGAGGCGGTTGCCTACACCATCACCTGCCCGCATTACACGGCTACGATTGCCGGTTCTTATCCTTCCGCTGTCAACGGCTACCTGCCCGTCGGTCAGTTTGCCCGTCACAATAGCTTCGGCTGGGGTACGCTCTTTACGGACAACACCAACAAGAACCCCGACACCAACACGCCAAAGTTCCTGAACGGCTATGTTTCCACCGGTGTCTCCCTCGGCATGGCCGGTGGCTACGTCCAGTTTGATATGGGCAATAACCCCATTGAAAACAATGCAAATAACCCCTATGGCATCGACTTCATCGTCTACGGCAACGCCTTCGTCGGCAACCCTGAGGCCGCCGGCGTCATGGTCTCCAATGACGGCATCAAGTGGTACACGCTGGCTGGTTCCCGTCACTACATGAATGGTACCAAGTGGAACCAGAAAATCTCCTACGCCCGTATTGAAGGTGATGCCCAGAAGGCCCTGAACTCCACCTTCACTGCTGACGGTGTCTACTACTCTGAAAACTACACTAGCCCCAGCGAACAGACACAGAGCGCCATCAACGCCGCGATTTCCGCTGCAACGTGGCACGTTGTCCCTGCAACCGGTACAGCTACGGCTCTGAACCTGTCCTATTGGCCCGAGTGGGCAACCCGTGTTGTGAATAATACCGCGCAGGAAGAGTACTACGGCAACGTCTGGAAGCTCGGCACAGATTCCCACATTCCCGCTGTCGCATCCACAGCGAACAACGCTGGTGTCAACTGGGATAAAGCAGACACGACCAGCACTGTCCCGAACGGGGCGGAAGTTATCACCTACTCCGGTCTGACGCTTGTTCCGGACGATACGCAGGTTCTGGGTAGCAATCCAACGCAGGCACAGATGACGGACGTTTATCAGTGGGGCTATGCGGATGTCCGTGTCAACGGTTCTGCCTATGGCACCGCGATCAATCCGTATGCAAGCGCAGCTTCTGTCGGTAACGGCGGCGACGGCTTTGACCTTTCGTGGGCTGTTGATGAAAACGGTGAGCCTGTTTCCATTTCCTCTGCAAAGTACATCCGTGTCTATAGCGCGGTTCTCTTCAACGCGGGTATCTTCGGTGAAACCTCTGCTGAAGTCTGCGGTCTGTATGTTGCAAATGGCACTGGTTCTACTACGGTCACAAATGACCTCATTATTACAGACGCCAAAGATAAGGAAGTTCCCACGACCAATATGGGGTATAAAGAAATCAACGCTGGTGAATATATCCTCTATTCCAGTGCAGATATTGTGAAAATGAACGGTGAGACTGCTACTGGCGCTGGCGGCGATGCGGGTTGCTCCTTTGACATTGCAGCTGGAGAATATATTCAGATTATCACACAGACCGGTACGGAGTCCCCGTATATTACGGTTCTCAAAGGTAAATAAATGAAAAATTATCCGAAAACCACCACACAAAGGAGACGGCCTTTCGGCCGCCTCCTTTGTGTGGCTTTAATTGTTTTTATAGTAGTTTCTGGAATCCTTCCAGTAGCAAAAGCAGCTGCAAGTATCACCGATTTAGCAAGTCTCGCACAAATTGGAAACCATACCGTTGATACCGTTAGTTATCCCGTTTATCAATATACGGTTACGTCAACTGAAGATCAATTAACTTTTGAAGTTTCTGACACAAAATGCAAACTTCTATCAAAGAAGCCTGTCATTGGAGAGAAATGGTCAAAATTTACACCAGCATACGGAGAGTTACTTAGAAGCGAGACAGAAGAGTTTTCTGTAGCAAGTAGCCTATATACTTCGCTGGGTTTTGATGCTGCGATAACAAATACGTTAGAAGGCGACACTTCAAAAACGGCTTTTTTTATTGCCACAAGAACCGCAGGCCCTGCACCAAGGGCGAAAGTTGCATCCATTGATGGCATACTGATTGTCGAATGGGAAGAAGCAGTAAAACTAGATGATTCCTCTATCAAGACGGCAACCGCAAAGGCTGATGCACTGAAAAGCGCGTATTATCAAAGCGACGACAGATACAACGGAAAAACATCGATTGCTTCACTGGTTAAAACGTTAAAGGCAAATGCCACGATTCAAAAAGATACTGCAACGCTCAGCATCTTGAATCAGGAAGCAAATGTTTCCGGTTTCGGTGCGTTGTATCGGGCGGCGTTTGCCCGTGCGGATGCACTCTATCCATCAACAAACGGAGAGCGGAACGCGGCTAGTAATGCGACGCAGGATGGTTTGGATGCGGCTGCGGCTCTTCTGGATGCCGCTGTTGACAACCTGATTTTCACGGATACGCTGAACACCACCCCGCTTTATGAGGCGCTGCAAGAGGCCAACAGTCTTGGCTACAATGATCTTTCCCTGAAAGCATACACGGAAACAAGCGCAGCGAAGTTCAAGGCAGGACGCGACGATGCACAGAAGTATCTGGATTCTCTGTTTACCGGAGAAGAAGGCAATCGTAAGCCGTCGGATGCGAACAAAAAAGAGAATCAGACCACGTTTGATACAGCAGTTACCAAGGCGAGGGAGCTGCCGACGCTGCTTGTCCACCAGAGTCTGGTTTCCTACAGCGAACAGAACACCAAGACCATTCAGGCTTTGGCTGCCCGTTACGGCGCAGGTGAAAATCCGGGCTATACGGAAGCAAGCTGGTCGGCGCTCCAGTCTGCGCGCACCGACGCGCTTGCCTACATCAAGGCGCATCCAGTAACAGATCGGCTGACAAAGGACGAAAACCGCGGGCTGCGCGAAAAAGCGAATACGCTCTGGAACGCAATCTGTGCGCTTAAGTCCACCAAGGAGCAGATCAGCGTCACGCTGACCTACACGGACGACTATCATCTGCGTCTTCCGTCCAGTAAGCTTGCCGACAAGAGCGGCTTGACGCCTGGCTCTAAGAATTATGAGCTGACCAGCGACAGCACGCTCTACAATCTGCTTACGACAGCCGGTTTTACCAGCCCGAACGGCGGTAGTGCTTCGGACAAGTATCCCGGTTTGGATTCCGACGCGGACGCTCTCCGCAGATATGGTTGGAGTATCCGCGTGAACGGCCTTCAGCAGACGACCGGTCTGATTGGCGACCAAGCTTCAACGGATTTCATGGGGCAGCTGCTCCATGACGGCGATCAGGTGCAGATCGCGCTCTTTGAGGTGCCGACCCGCGCGTTCAACTACATCTACCGCGAAGAGCTGGACTACTGGGGGCAGTTACCCGGTGTCCTTGGTTCATTGCGTTTTGCCGGTGGCAGCAGCACAAGCGCCGAAGCTGGTGCAGAGCTATCCCTGACCGTCGAGGGCGCAAAGACGGCGCACGTTTGGAGCTACAACGGCGGCTACACCCCCTATGAGGGCGCGAAGATCGCCGTCTACGGCCCGCAGAACGAGGCCGGCAGCTACCCGACCACAGCAACCATCTTCGATGCGGTAACAGACGCAGAGGGTAAGACTTCCATCCTACTCTATGAAGAAGGTACCTATCTCGTCACGGCGTTTGAACCACGCGAAAATGACGAGTCTACGTCTACCTTCTACTCGGGCATGATGGCTGCACCGTATCTCGAGGTCAAGGTCGGCAAAGCATCTGACGAGGACGGCGTAAAAGCAAAGCTCAAAGCCGAGCTTGACGCGGTCTACAACGCATACCCGCAGGAGCAGTTCGGCGCAGCTGCATGGGAACAGCTGAAAGCGGCGTATGACAAGGCTGTTAAGGTTCTGAATAAAACCGACAGCTCCGTTGCCGAAGCACGCGCGGCGCAGCAGACTGCGATTGCAGCCATCCAGAAGCTGCAAAACGAAATGCTTGGCGACAATCAGGATTCTTTGAGCCGTTTCCGCAAGTATCTTGCCATGCTGCCTGATGACACCGGCGAGATCACAAACGCAAAATCGATTCAAGACGCAATCGAGCAGATGAAGGCGGCCTATGCTTCTCTCAACTCGTATCAAAAGTCTCTGCTTACCGGCCCGGAAGAGCAGAAGTATGAAAAGATCATCGAGTTTATGGAGAAGAACGGCGACAAACTGCCGCCCGCAAAGACCTACGGCTTGAAGCTCGTTGTCAAGGGCGACGATGAAGCGTCCACCGAAATCCTCAACGCCATGTACGCTTATCTGCGTGAAAACCCGGCAAAGCAGGATCGTGGTCCGGGTGGTGCTGGTGACGCTGCAACGGCAATCAACGTTGCAACGCCATTTACGTTCGGCTCTTATGTTGAATCGGAGCTTGTAAACGGAAGACGTACACCAGTCGAAGCGTTCCGTACAACCTTTAGTGAAGCTACACCGCTGACGACAGTTCGCATTTTCACGGGTTTGAACAACGCTGCGTACTTCCAGCTTCGCAATGCAAATGGCACGTTCTCGCCCGAGGGCGCAAAGTGGTCGCTCTGTGACAAGAACCTGATCTATACGGAACTAATTATCCCGAACACCGGAACAACCAGCGGTAAGTCTATCGAGGGCTATAAGGTCAACGGAGATCTGGTTGTCCTGATTGACGGCACTCCGTATGAACTCAAGAGCATCACCTATTCCGGTATCAGCAAGAGCGATATTACATCCGATACTTACCAGATCTATGACGTCAGTGAGTACAAGGGCAAAGACCCGCAGGCAATCAACATGAAGTTTGATAACGCCTATGCGGAGTTCGCAATGCCCTATGAGGATGTAACGATCACGATCACCTGGGCAAAGGCAGAGACGCTCGATCAGACGAGAGCCGCAGCGAAGAAAGCGGTTCTGGCTGAGTTCAACGCCTACAACGAAGCGGATTATACCGCTGAGAACTGGACAAAGCTCGTCGCGGCGAAAGATGCCGGTTTGGACGCCATCGGAAAAGCTGAAAACGCAGCAGCCGTTACCACCGCAAGAAAAGCCGCGATCAACGCGATGGCTGCGATCCCGACCAAAGATCAGAGTGGTACGACCGGCGCTGTCGGCGGGAAATACCCGTTCAAGGATGCCAAGGTCGTCGGCCGTGTCCACGTGATCGTCGAGAACACGACGTTCGAGAGTGAAACTCTCCCGACTGAGCTGAAAGGTAAGTTCATCAACAACTGGTATGACCTGACCGAAGACGACAGCATGATGACCGTGATCCTCAAGGCACTTGAGGGCAAGGGTTATCACTGGCAGGGTGGCGCAGATGACTACGACATCTCCTATCTTGCTTCGGTCGAATGGGACAAGACCAGACTCGCAGAGTTCACCGGCGGCGGCAACTCCGGCTGGATGGGTACGCTGAACGACTGGTTCGTGAACAAGGGCTTCAACAGCTTCCGCGCCTCGGATAATTCGCTGCAAGACGGCGATTATATCCGCGTCATGTACACGACCGCGCTCGGCGCTGATCTCGGCGGCTCGTGGAGCAATACCAGCACGACGCTCAAATCCCTGAACGTCAGAGGCGGTACGCTCTCGCCTGCTTCTCTCTCCTCCGGCGTGACGGACTATGTCCTGCAAATTACGGAGTCTGAGGCGACTGTTACGGTTTCCTACGAACCGACGAACAAGAACTATCAGGCGCGTATGTATCTCAATAATTACAATAATGAGAACAGCCGCTACGCCAGTGGCAGCCGTATGCAGGTCTCGTCCGGTGACATCATCTACATCGGTGTCGGCGAAGCTGGTTGGCCCAGCATGAACGAAGCCAGCCCGGCAACAAAGTACACCATCCGCGTCGTCATTCAGGGCGATCTTGCGGATCTGAAGGAAATCGTTGCCCGTCTGCCAGATGCCTCGAAGCTGACGCTTGCGGACGCGGAGGACGTCGAAACAGCATACAGCCTCTATCAGGCACTGGACGATAGGCAGAAAACTGATTTCGGTTCAGACAACTACGACAAGCTCATGGCTTGCTATAAGAGACTGCCGATCCTTAGAGCTGTTTCTAAGGTAACAACCGCCGCAAACAAGCTTCCGCAGAATCCTGCCAACCTGACGCTTGCTGACAAGCAGATCGTCGCAGACGCGCAGGGCGCGTTGGATGAGCTTACTGCGCTTCACGCAGAAAGCGAAATCAGCGCAGCCATGCGGAAGAGAATCGCCGATTCGACCGCGAAAATCTCCCAGCTGGAGGTTGACCGCGTCAAGGCACTGATCAACGCTCTGCCCGACCCGATCACGGAGGCTGACCGTGCGCAGTTCGATGAAGCTGAAGCCGCGTTCAACGCGCTGAATGATGAACAGCAGGATGCCGTTGGTGTCAATGCCTATCAGAAGCTGTTGAAGGCAAAAGAGCAGCTGGACGCAAGCGAAACGCCGAGCAACCCGGCGGATTGGCAGACGCCGTACCACAAGACACAGGTTTATCTGAAGTCTGCGGTCCCCAACCCGATTGTTGACTCCGTAAAGGGCGAATGGGCAATCATCGGTCTTGCCAGAAGCGACGCATCCATGTCCACAAACTACTACAGCAGCTATTATGACAAAGTTGTAGCCTATGTGGACAGCCATATTAACGCTGCTGGACAGCTGCATACCATTAAATCGACCGATAATTCCCGTGTTGCCCTTGCAGTAACTGCAATCGGCAAAGACCCGAGAAACGTCGGCAGTCACAATCTTCTGACTGCGCTGAACGATGTGGACTATGTGAATCAGCAGGGCGTCAACGGTCCGATCTGGGCGCTGCTTGCGCTGGATAGCAAGAATTATGATGCTCCCGGCCGCGAAGACCTGATCGCATCCATTCTCAGCCAGCAGTTTGAAGACGGCGGCTGGGCAGTTACCCCGGAAGGAAGCGCACCTGTAACCACTGCTGACGTCGACATGACGGCAATGGCGATTCAGGCATTGGCTCCGTACTACAACACCCGCAAGGATGTCAAGGACGCAGTCGATAAGGCGCTGGTTTGCCTGTCCAGAAAACAGCTGGATGACGGTCGTTTCCAGTCGTGGGGTACTACGAACTCCGAATCTGCGGCTCAGGTCGTCGTAGCACTCAGTGCGCTCGGTATTGATGCGGACAAGGATTCCCGTTTCGTCAAGAGCGGCAATTCCGCACTCGATGGACTCCTGTCCTTCGCCGTAGAGACTGGCGGCTTCGGTCACGATGATAAGGTCGTCAATCAGATGGCAACGGAGCAGGCTTATTACGCACTGGCGGCGTATGACCGGTTCAGCCGCAAGGCAAACCGTCTGTACGACATGAGAGACGTTGTGCCGATGGAAGATGTGGACGCGCAGGGTGTCATCAATCTGATCAACAACATTGGTTATGTTGATGAAAACAGCTACGACCGCATCGCAGACGCACGCAGCGCCTATGACAAGCTCTCCGCGGAAGACAAGAAGAAAGTCACAAACTACGATGACCTCACCGACGCAGAAGCCAGGTACAAAGTCATCCTGAGCGAAAAGCAAACTGAGCAGTATAAACTGCTGAAGGATCATTATGACCAGCTTCTGAACGACAGCACCAAGAAGTATGGTACAGCCGCAAAGAAGAAACTCCTGTCCATCCTCCAGACTGCACAGAAGGATATGAACGCCGCAGTCTCCTGTGAGCGCGTCAACGCCATTTACTACAAGGCGATTGATGACCTTGACGCCGTCAAGCCTGGCGACATCTCCGTCACCTTCCGTCTGATCGGCGCTCTGGAGGCAACGCAGGATGTTAACCTGACGAACGACAGCTATCTGCCCGAATATGTCACCTGGGTTCCCACCGCGACGTATGAACTGGCAGAGAACGCTACCGTTTATGACCTGTTCACCAAGGCGATGGGCGAAGCAGGCCTGCGGTACGTTGGTGCAGAAAACAACTACGTCAGCACGATCTACGCGCCGTCCTGCCTCGGCGGCTATGCCCTGAGCGAGTTCACGAACGGCACACGGTCTGGCTGGATGTACACTGTCAACGGCACACACGTTAACAAGGGTCTGCAATACTGGACGTTGAAAGACGGCGATGTAGTCATTTGGCACTATGTCAACGACTATGCCCACGAAGTCGCAGACTGGTTTGACGATCCGAATTACCCGTCGCTTGGCAATGGAACCTACTACAACGGCTGGCTCCGCGCTGCGGACATCAGCCCCGAACAGTATGTCAATGAGCTGCTGGGCAAGATTTTGAAGGTTGGCAAGAACGGCACGGTCGAACCGAAGCTGACATTCCAGCACATCGGCAAGTCTGTTACCTTCACTTTCAAACCGGACACCGGCTATAAGGTCAAGGACGTCAAGGTCAACGGCAAGTCTGTCGGCGCAGTCAAGACCTATACCATTGACAAGCTCACGGTATCGACCAGAATCGAAGTTGAGTTCACCAATGGTAAACTTCCGTTCACGGACGTGCGTGAAAGCGACTGGTTCTACAAGGATGTTGCATTCGCGTATGAAAACGGTCTGTTCGCAGGCACGAGCGACACAACGTTCTCTCCGAACGCATCCATGACCCGCGCGATGCTCGTCACGGTTCTATACCGACTGGAAGGTCAGCCCGCAGTTAACGGACGCAGCGGATTCTCGGATGTCCAGTACAACGGCTACTATGAGGACGCTGTGACGTGGGCAGCCGACAACGGCATCGTCAACGGCACCAGCATCACGACGTTCTCTCCGAACGCAAACGTCACACGTGAGCAGATGGCGGCAATTCTGTACCGCTATGCGCAGTACAAGAAGTACAATACCGCCGCAAGCTCCAGCTTGAATGGCTTTACAGACCAAGCAAGCGTGTCCGGCTATGCCACGGCTTCGCTGGAATGGGCTGTTGCCGAAAAGCTGGTCAACGGCAGTGCAGGTAAGCTCATGCCGACCGGCAACGCCACCCGCGCACAGGTTGCAGCCATTCTCCACCGCTTTGTGGAAAATGTAGCGACCACCAAATAACACCTTGCAGCACAGGACTGCCCCCTTTGGGGGGCAGCCCTGATTGCCGCATTTATAGGGGGAAATACAAATGAGAAGAATCAAACGAATTTCTGCTTGGATTCTGACCCTTGCAATCCTTTTGACGCTGACCGTTCCAGCGCTGGCGGCGTCCGGCGTCCAGAATGAAGTACAAGGCAGCGCCGCTTATATGGTGTCCGCAGTCAAATCCCCGGAGGTCGGTTCCATTGGCGGCGAATGGGCAATTATCGGTCTTGCCCGTTCTGGTTACACTGTTCCCACAAATTACTATGAAGATTACTATGCGCGCGTCGAGAAGTACGTCAAAAACTGCTCCGGCGTGCTGCATGAAAGAAAATACACCGAGTATTCCCGCGTCATCCTCGCGCTGACGGCTATCGGGCGTGACCCGTCGAACGTCGCGGGCTACAACCTTTTAATGCCGCTGGGCGACTTCGACAAGACCATCTGGCAGGGCTTGAACGGCCCCATTTGGGCATTGATCGCGCTGGATTCCGGCAATTACGAGATTCCCAAAAATCCTGCCGCAAAGACACAGGCCACGCGCCAGCTCTACATCGATGAGATCGTCAAGAATCAGAAAAAAGACGGTGGATGGTCTTTGACTGACACAGGCGATTCTGATGTGGATATTACCGCAATGGCATTGCAGGCGTTGGCAAAATATCAGGACCAGAAAGCGGTCAAGAGCGCAACAGACAAGGCACTGGCTTATCTCTCCGATGTGCAGGACAGCAAAGGCGGCTATGCGTCGTGGGGAACGACGAACGTCGAATCTGTCGCGCAGGTTGTTGTTGCGCTCTGCGAGCTTGGAATTGACCTTGGAGACAGCCGCTTTGTGAAAAACGGTCATACCTTGACGGATAATCTTCTCTCTTTCCGGCAGTCTAACGGCGGCTTCTACCACGTTCTCGACGGTTCGGACGGCAATAATCAAATGTCCTCGGAACAGGGCTTCTATGCCCTCGTCGCCATTGACCGCGCAGCGAATGGTCAAAACAGCCTGTACCGTATGGGCGACGTGACCAAGAACACCTCGAAACCCGCCACGAGCGTCAGCAAGGGCAACGTGGACGCTTCTGTGAATGTCCCCGGCGTAACCGCTCCCGGTACAACGTTCTCGGACATCAAGAATCATGCAAACAAAGCTGCTATCGAAGAACTTGCATCCCGCGGCATCATCAATGGCATGGGTAAGGGCACGTTTGCACCGAATAAGACGATGACGCGCGCGGAATTTGCTGCTATTGTCACACGCGCCCTCGGTCTGGCTGCAAAGGATACGAAAGTCTTTACCGACGTTCCCAGCAACAAGTGGTATGCCGGTTACATCGGCACAGCCAACAGCAGCGGCATCGTCAACGGCGTTGGCAGCGGCAAGTTTAATCCGGACGGCACCATCACCCGGCAGGAGGCCGCCGCAATGGTGGCAAGAGCGGCGAAGCTCTGCGGGCTGGACACTGCGATGGACGCGGCAGCGACAAAGGATATGCTGGCACAGTTCGGAGACTATCGCAGCGTTGCAAGCTGGGCGAAGGAACCGATGGCGTTCTGCTATTCCGCCAATATCCTGGACCAGAGTGACCTCAATATTGAACCCACAAAAGCGATTCTGCGCTGCGAGATCGCACAGATGCTTTACAATATGTTGACCGCTGCGGAGTTGATTTAACATGACATTTTGGCAGAAACACAAATGGAAAATCCTTGTGCCGGTACTGATCGTACTGGTGCTGGCGGCAGCGTTCGTCTTTGGCGACCGGAATATGCCGAAGCAGAAAGACACGTCAGCGCAGCCGACCGTTGCTGCTCCGGTGGAGGCACCGGCGCAGAATGCGGTGGAATCAAATACGCCGGACAAGGTTGAGACAGAACCGACGCAGACGCCCACAGAAAACGTCTCAGAGCCGTCTGACGACCCGCAGGCAGACAAACCCGCACGGACTGACACCGAGCCGCCAGAGTATCTTTCGCCGGAGGAAATCCAGGCAAGTGCAACCGGCGAATATGAAGAAGTGGGCGGCATGATGATCGACACCGGCACGGGCAAGGACAAGTACCAGACCGACCCCGTGCCGGAGGGCAAGCCAATTCCAGTCGAGCCGGAGGACGTGGAAATTGGCGATGCGGAATACACCTGCACCCTCTCCATCTCCTGCGCGACAATCCTTGACAATATGGACCTTTGTAATAAGGAAAAGCGTGAGCTGGTGCCGGAGGACGGCTGGATTCTGAAACCGATGACCGTCACATTTTATGAGGGTGAGAGCGTTTTTAACATCCTACAGCGCACCTGCAAACAGCAGAAGATCCACATGGAATTTGAGAACACGCCGATCTACAATTCCGCCTATATCGAAGGAATCAATAATCTCTATGAGTTTGACGTTGGTAACACTTCCGGTTGGATGTACAAGGTCAACGGCTGGTTCCCCAATTACGGATGCAGCCGGTATCAGCTGCAAAACGGCGACGTGATTGAGTGGGTCTATACCTGTGACCTCGGAGATGATGTGGGCGGCGGCTACGCGACTGGAAGCGAATGAGAAACAAAGACGCCTTTTCAGGCTACCATCCGACGATCAATTTTTTATACTACGCGCTCGTTCTTCTCTTTTCGATGTGCCTGATGCACCCGGTCTATCTGGCAATTTCTCTGACCGGTGCGCTGGCGTATGACATCTATCTCAAGGGCAGAAAAGCGGTGCGCTTTGCCGTCA
>ERZ773181.1933-NODE-1933-length-14901-cov-4.587498_pt1 | contig 14901 bp, 10 predicted proteins | sample MGYA00581001_ERZ773181 | MGnify/ENA primary metagenome ERZ773181 (study PRJEB29015, sample SAMEA2737780) | human gut metagenome | biome: human gut; feature: human-associated habitat; material: faeces | place: China | collected 2012 ... | reverse complement strand
AACAATCAGAAATGTATATTTGTGCAAAGGAAAGCGTTCTGCGGAGACCAGAAACGGAAGACCATATGATAATCTGATCCTTCAGGATAAGACCGGGACACTTGACGGGAAAGTATGGGATCCGAATTCCGGCGGAATCGCAGATTATGATGAGATGGATTTTATTGAAGTATATGGTGAAATCATCAGCTATAATAACAATCTGCAGCTTAACATTAAGCAGATCCGTAAAGCACAGGAGGGTGAATATATCGCCGCCGATTATATGCCGACAACGGAGAAGAGTACAGATGGCATGTATGAGGAACTGCTTGGATATATTAAGAAAGTAGAGAACCAGTATCTGAGACAGGTGCTGGAGTATTATTTTGTAAAAGACGAGACATTTATTCGTAATTTCAAGGGACATTCCGCTGCAAAGACGGTTCATCATGGATTCGCCGGAGGACTTCTGGAACATACATTAAGTGTTGTGAAGTTCTGTGACTATATGGTGGGAGCATATCCGATCCTGAATAAGGACCTGCTTTTCACAGCAGCGATCTGCCACGATATCGGAAAGACGAAGGAATTATCTTCCTTCCCGGAAAATGATTACACAGATGAAGGACAGCTTCTGGGACATATTGTAATCGGTGTGGAGATGATCGGAGATGCAGTCCGCAATATCCCGGACTTCCCGGAGAAACTTGCGAATGAATTAAAACACTGTATCGTTGCACATCACGGAGAACTGGAATACGGTTCACCGAAGAAACCGGCACTTGCCGAGGCGATGGCACTGAATCTTGCAGACAATGCAGATGCCAAGATGCAGACACTGACAGAGTTATTCAAAGATAAAAAAGGAAATGACTGGCTGGGATATAACCGCCTGTTTGAATCAAATATCAGAAAGACAGTTATCTAATGATGCAGAAGAATGAAATAGTAAAGGTAAAAATAGAAGATATCGGAGTCGGAGGAGAAGGCATCGGCAAGGTGGATGGATACACGTTGTTTATCAAAGATGCCATCATCGGGGATGTTGTAGAGGCGAAAGTAATGAAAGCCAAGAAGAATTACGGCTATGCCCGCCTGATGAATGTCCTGACTCCATCAAAAGACCGTGTGGAAGAGCCGGTCTGTCCGATGGCAAGAAAATGCGGCGGCTGTCAGATCCAGGAGATGAAGTATCCGGCACAGCTTGCATTTAAAGAAGCAAAGGTACGCGGCAATCTGGAGCGGATCGGAGAAGTTCCGACAGAACTTCTGGATCAGATCATGCATCCGGCTGTCGGCATGGACGGAGAAGGAATGCAGCCGTTCCGCTACCGGAATAAGGCGCAGTTCCCGATCGGAACAGATAAAGACGGCAGAGTGATCGCCGGGTTCTATGCCGGAAGAACACACAGCATTATCGAGAATACAGACTGCGCGCTTGGTGTGGAAGTCAACGAAGAGATCCTGAACTGTATTCTGGACTTCATGGAAGAATTCAAAATTCCGGCATACGATGAAGTGAAGCATAAAGGGCTGGTACGCCATGTACTGCTCCGTTACGGATTCAAGACAGATGAAATCATGGTATGTCTGGTCATCAATGGAAAGACGATTCCGCACTGTCATGATCTGGTCGGACGGCTACGTCAGATTCCGGGTATGACAAGCATCACTTTCAGTACGAACACAGCGAAGACGAATGTGATCATGGGCGATACGATCCGCCTTCTGTGGGGACAGGAGTTCATCACAGACTATATCGGTGAGATCAAGTACCAGATATCTCCGCTGTCATTCTACCAGGTGAATCCGGTCCAGACAGAGAAATTATACGGACTGGCATTAGACTATGCAGGCCTGACCGGCAATGAGGCGGTGTGGGACCTGTACTGTGGAATCGGAACGATTTCCCTGTTCCTTGCAAAGAAAGCAAAGCAGGTATATGGCGTGGAGATCGTACCGCAGGCCATTGACGATGCGAAGAATAATGCAAAGATCAATGACATTACGAATGCGGAATTCTATGTAGGTAAGGCAGAAGAAGTCCTGCCGGAGTATTACAAAGAATATGAAAAGACACATAACGGAGAGACCGCACACGCAGATGTGATCGTGGTCGATCCGCCGAGAAAAGGCTGTGAGGAATCCCTGCTTCAGACGATCGTGGATATGCAGCCGGAGAAAGTTGTGTATGTAAGCTGCGACAGTGCGACACTTGCGCGGGATGTGAAGTTCTTAAGAGCGAATGGGTATGAGCTTAAGGATGTGACGCCTGTGGATCAGTTTCCGCATACGGTGCATGTGGAAGTCGTGTGTTGTCTACATCGGGTGAATTCGTAGAAGTCCTTAATTTTAGGCACTTTGCGAGGTATATGAGTTTCACACCAACAGGCAAACAGGGCAAGAAAAAGCAGATTATGAATGGAATCGAAGTGTCAGTAGTATTGCATCTGGTATGAGGAAATACATTCGAACAGAATTAATATTTTTTATTTAATAGCATAGAGAAAAGCCAAAAGGACGCTTGTTTTCAGAACTTCTGGAAGATGAGTGTCCTTTTCTTTTATCCCAAGGCAAAGGAGAAGATAAAAAATGGCAAGGAAGAAAGAAATTTGTGGTGGAAATCACGCCTTATTATTATGAACACGGCATTTGCCTGGAAGACCATGATGGGACTTCTGCTCATCTTTATACAATCTTAATTTCAAAACAAACTTACTTACGCCCATTTAATACAAATAAAGATAGAATAAAGGAAATATAAAAAAGAAATTAAGATTATGGGGATATAGTTATGCAACAGACAAACAGATCAAGACATCGACATATAACATCATTTCAAGTGATTAGTTTAGGGTTTTTATCCGTGATTCTCTTAGGCAGTCTGCTTTTGATGCTGCCGATTGCTACAAAAAGCGGTCAGTGTACCTCCTTTTTGGATGCTTTGTTTACCGCAACTTCTGCGGTTTGTGTGACGGGACTGGTTGTTAATGATACGGCAACCTACTGGTCTTTATTTGGCCAAGGAGTTATTTTACTGCTGATTCAAATCGGAGGTATGGGAATTATTACGATTGCTATTGCGATTGCTGTTGTTTCCGGACGCAAAATCGGGTTGATGCAGCGAAGTACCATGCAAGAGGCAATTTCGGCTCCAACGGTGGGTGGTATTGTGCGGAGAACGCAATTTATTATTCGGACTACTATTCTTATCGAAATCATTGGTGCGGTTCTTTTAGCCCCCGTTTTTTGCAGGGACTTTGGGTTTTGGAAAGGAATATGGTATTCACTGTTCCATTCTATTTCTGCTTTTTGCAATGCAGGATTTGATCTAATCGGTATAAGAACCCCTTTTTCCTCGTTGACCTCTTATTCTGTACAGCCGATTGTAAATCTTGTAATTATGATGCTGATTATTGCAGGAGGTATTGGATTCCTTACCTGGGAGGATATAAAGAATCATAAATGGCATTTTAAAAAATACCGGATGCAAAGCAAGGTGATTTTTATGGTAACAGGAATATTGATATTCTTACCGGCTCTTTACTTTTTTTATTTTGAGTTTTCAAATGTGCCTCTTACAGAAAGAGTATGGGTTTCTTTGTTTCAATCCGTTACGCCGAGAACAGCAGGATTCAATACGGCAGATTTGACTTTACTCAGTGAAGTTGGGCAAATGCTTATCATTATGCTGATGCTCATCGGTGGCTCGCCTGGTTCCACTGCAGGTGGTATGAAAACGACAACTCTTGCAGTTCTCGTTTCATCGGCATTATCTGTATTTAGAAAAAAGGAACACACCCATTTTTTCGGCAGACAAATTCCGGATGACACTATCAGAAATGCAGCTACGATTTTTTTGATGTATATCGTTTTATTCCTTGTCGGAGGAATGGTAATTAGCAGAACAGAAGATATTCCACTTATGACCGCTTTGTTTGAGACGGCGTCGGCAATCGGGACGGTAGGGTTATCGTTGGGAATAACTCCTGACCTGGGGCTTGTTTCCCATATAATCTTGATTTGCCTGATGTTTTTTGGCAGAGTGGGAGGATTGACCTTGATTTTTGCTACCATTTCTGAAAAAAAGCCTAACGGTTCAAAATATCCTCAGGAAAAAATTACAGTAGGTTAAGGAGAATAAAAAAATGAAATCAATATTAATTATCGGTCTGGGAAGATTCGGACGGCACATTGCTATGAAATTAGATGAATTGCATCATCATGTGATGGCGGTAGATAAAGAAGATACTCGAGTTGATGCTGTACTTCCCTTTGTAACTAACGCTCAGATTGGGGATGCGACTAATGAGGATTTTTTAAGTTCGCTTGGTGTTGGAAATTTTGATGTTTGTATTGTGGCTATCGGAGATAACTTTCAGAATTCATTGGAAGTAACGTCCCTTTTGAAGGAACTCGGTGCAAAAATGGTGGTGTCTCGTGCCGCTCGTGATGTTCATGCAAAATTTCTTTTACGAAACGGCGCAGATGAAATTGTTTATCCCGAAAGGCAGCTTGCCGATTGGGTTGCGATCCGTTATAGTGCTGATCATATTTTCGATTACATAGAACTAGATGAAGAACATGCAATCTTTGAAATATCTATACCGGGAGAATGGATAGGAAAAACAATCGGTCAGTTGGATATACGAAAAAAATATAACATCAATATTATGGCGCTGAAAACAAATGATATTATGAATTTGAAAATAAGTTCCGATACGCAGTTGTTAAAGGACAGTACCATGCTTGTTCTTGGGGAGACGAAACATATTCAAAAATGTTTTCATATTTAATTTTTGAAAGAAGTTGGTGATATGAAAGACTTTGTTTTACTTATAGTGGTATTGGCAGCATTTATTTATGGTTATTTTCTTATGGAAAAGCTGGATAAATTTCTCAAGGAAAATCAATCCCAAAAACTTATTTCAGATTCTAAGCTCAGGATTGGATTTGAAACACCTGCAATCATAGATTCTATTGCAGATCTATTAGAACAATTTTCAAGCGAATACCCAAACTATGAGCTGAACCTGTTCTACGGTTCTGTAAGTGAAATAATAAATGGGCTGGGAAATAATAAACTTGATTTTGGCTTTATCATAGAAAATTCTAACGATATTTTGAAAGATGAGTATTGTTCCTTATCCCTTCAAATAAAGCAAAGTGTCATTACTCCAGGCTCTATAGACATTGCGGTACATCCCATCAACACGATTGAGAAACCAGCGAGAGTGATATGGCAAAATGACATTAATTGTATGAAGGGTCTATTTGTCGAAAAATTGCGTGATTTTTCGGAGCGTTTTCTGCTTTCGGCTACACGCCCGAATGGAAAAAAAGAAGAAAAGGTGGTATAATCTTTATGCGATTTTAATGTCAGTGCTAAAATGCTTTTCTGAAATTTACGTATTATTCTATATAATGTTTTTGTATAAGGAGATGACCGTATGAGTGAAAGCAGACACAATCCGGATCAGTTATTAAAGGAAATCCAAGCTGATGAAGAAAACCGTAATAAAGGACATTTGAAAATCTTTTTCGGATATGCAGCTGGTGTGGGTAAAACCTACGCCATGTTAGAAGCAGCTCATATGGAAAAACAGCAGGGAATTGATGTGGTAGCCGGTTATGTAGAACCCCACGCACATCCCAAAACAGCAGCTCTTTTGAATGGCTTAGAAGTTCTTCCTACAAGAGAAGTTTTTTATAATGGTATGATACTGGACGAATTCGACATTGGCATGGCGTTGAAAAGAAAACCACAGCTTATCCTTGTAGATGAACTTGCGCATACGAATGCCGAAGGATGCCGTCATGCAAAACGGTATCAGGACATTAAGGAACTTTTGAATGCAGGGATTGATGTCTATACGACTGTCAATGTTCAGCATATTGAAAGCCTTTGTGATACAGTTGCATCCATTACGGAAATTGTTGTACGGGAACGCATCCCGGATTCTATTTTTGATAATGCAGATCAGGTTGAATTAATAGATATTGAACCACAGGATTTGATCAACCGTTTGAATACAGGAAATGTATACAGACAGACACAGGAAAAACAGGCAGTAGAAAATTTTTTTACAATAGAAAATTTGACAGCTCTCCGGGAGATTTCATTGCGGCGATGTGCGGACCGGGTGAATATCCTCACAGAAAATACCCGCATAAAAAATCATGGAGATTATCACACAGGCGAACATATTCTTGTATGTCTATCTTCTTCTCCATCCAATGCGAAAATTATCCGTACCGCCGCAAAAATGGCTTCTGCTTTTAAAGGGGAGTTTACGGCTCTATTTGTAGAAACCCCAGATTTTTCGGTGATGAGCGAGGAAAATGTAAAACGCCTGCGTTCAAATATTTGTCTTGCTGAGCAGCTTGGGGCAAAAATAGAAACAGTTTACGGAGAAGATGTTCCGTTTCAGATTGCGGAATTTACTCGTTTGTCCGGTGTGTCAAAGATTGTGATCGGACGTAGTTCTGCTACAAAACGGCATTTGCTCAGCAAACCGACCCTGACAGAAAAATTGATTGATTATGCCCCTAACCTGGATGTGCATATTATTCCGGATACGGTTTCTAATGCGGCAGTGTATCAGTTAAGAGGGGGCAGGAAAAAGAATCATATCGTATTCTCTGTCACTGATACATTAAAATCTACTGCGATTCTGATTTTATCCAGTTTAGTCGGAATAATTTTCCAGAAATTTGGATTTGACGAAGCAAATATCATTACTGTTTTTGTTTTAGGTGTTCTTGTCACCGCTGTCATCACGAAACATCAGATATACAGCCTAATTTCCTCGATTGTAAGTGTTTTGGTCTTTAATTTCCTGTTTACGGAACCTCAATTTACCTTGCAGGCGTATGATCAGGGTTATCCTGTTACCTTTATTATCATGTTTTTGGCGGCATTTTTAACCGGTTCTCTTGCTATACGGATTAAAAACCAAGCAAAACAGGCGGCACAATCTGCTTACCGTACCAAAGTGTTATTTGATACAAACCAGCTATTGCAACAGGCAAAAGATAAAAATGAAATTGTATCTGCAACTTCAAATCAGCTCATTAAACTCTTGGGAAAAGATATCGTTTTTTATTTAGCTGATGGAGAAGTGTTGGATACGCCGCATATTTTTTCTGTAACTGAAGAAAATTTGGAATCGTGTATTTCCGAAAATGAAAAGGCCGTTGCCGGCTGGGTATTGAAAAACAATAAACGTGCCGGAGCTACAACAGGAACGCTTTCCAATGCAAAATGCCTGTACCTTGCTGTTCGCAGCAGCAGTATGGTATATGGAGTTATTGGAATCGTGATGGGGGAAATACCTCTTGATCCATTTGAAAACAGTATTCTACTATCCATTCTCGGAGAATGTGCCCTGGCTTTGGAAAACGAGAAAAATGCCCGTGAGAAACAGGAGGCGGCCATTCTTGCAAAAAATGAACAGTTGCGAGCGAACCTGCTGCGTGCTATTTCACATGATTTGAGGACACCGCTGACATCCATTTCCGGTAATGCCAGCAATCTTTTGTCCAACAGCGATTCTTTTGATAATGATACAAAAAAGCAGCTGTACATGGATATTTATGATGATTCCATGTGGCTGATTAACCTTGTAGAAAACTTGCTGGCTGTAACCCGGATTGAAGAAGGACGGTTGAATCTCCGTATAACGGAAGATTTGATGGATGACGTGATCACAGAAGCGTTACATCATATTAACCGAAAGAGTGAAGAACATCATATTTCCGTTGAAAGCAAAGAAGAATTTCTTCTTGCAAAAATGGATGCAAAGCTTATTGTTCAGGTAATCATCAATATTGTTGATAATGCTATCAAATATACACCTAAAAACTCTCATATTGTTATTCGGACAGAAAAGCGGGGAAAACAAGCAATCGTATCTATATCGGATGACGGAAACGGAATTGCTGACGAAATAAAGCCACGGATATTCGACATGTTCTATAGCGGTGCAAATCAAATTGCAGACAGCCGCCGAAGTTTAGGACTCGGATTATCTTTGTGCAAGTCCATTATTAACGCCCACGGCGGAGAACTTACTGTTTCAGATAATCTGCCGCACGGAACAGTATTTACATTTACATTACCGGCAGGGGAGGTCAAAGTATATGAATAAGTCACTAATATTAGTTGTAGAAGATGACACATCTGTCAGAAATTTAATTACAACAACCTTAAAAACGCACGAATACCGATATCTGACGGCACCCGATGGTCAATCGGCAATTTTAGAAACATCTTCACACAATCCTGACATTGTTTTACTTGATTTAGGACTTCCTGATATAGATGGTGTTGAGATTATTAAAAAAATCCGTACTTGGTCAAACATGCCAATCATCGTAATCAGTGCTCGCAGTGAAGATACCGATAAAATTGATGCGTTGGATGCTGGCGCAGATGATTATTTAACAAAGCCATTTTCTGTTGAGGAACTGCTTGCCAGACTACGAGTCACGCAAAGAAGGTTATCGATGATGCAAAAAGTATCCCCTGCCGAAGCGGTTGTTTTTGTAAACGGAAAACTTCGTGTAGATTATGCTGCAGGTTGTGCTTATTTGAATGAAGAAGAGTTGCATTTAACACCTATTGAATATAAGTTGCTTTGCCTGTTGACAAGAAATATAGGAAAAGTTCTGACCCATACTTTCCTTACGCAAAGCATTTGGGGAAGTAGTTGGGATAATGATATTGCTTCCCTTCGTGTGTTTATGGCAACACTTCGTAAAAAAATCGAGAAAGAACCGAACTCTCCACAATATATCCAAACACACATTGGCGTGGGGTATCGGATGCTGAAAGTTGATTGAACTTCACAACACCATAGTTAAAGTTGGAATATAAGCGTGACTGTTTCAAATTGGGAAAACGGAAAAAGTTATTCTGATTTGCAAATCCTTGTAAGCATGAGTAATCAATTGTTATGACGCCGACTAAATGGATTGAACAGAATATAAAATGTGGCCTTTTTCTTTTATTCCATATAGCTCGCACCCAGTGCTCTTTAAGATAAAGTAGAAATAGTGCAATTTTCACATGATATTATACAAGAATTACATAGAAATATATCGTATTATTGATATAGTATTCTTGAATTGTATGTGAGGAGAAAACTATGGCAGCGGAAAGAAAAACATTAACACAGCTATCTGTGCCAATATGCTTAGAAACTTTATTTTATATGCTTTCAGGTATGGTCGATACGCTTATGCTATCATCTGTAAGCGACCAGGCTGTAGGAGCAGTGGGAACAGCAAATACATATATAGGTGTTTTTATTATCATGTTCGGCGTAATATCGTCGGGTATGATAGCTGTTATGTCACAAAATATCGGAGCCGGAAGACCGGGGATAGCGTATCAGGCAAGACAACTTGGACTTATATTCAACGCATTGATAGGTATCGTAATGTCTGTCGTTCTTGCTACTTTTTCTGGTGGGATACTTAGAATCGTAAGTATTGCTCCGGCTTTGCTTGAGCCGGCTGAAATATATCTTAGAATTGTTGGCGGCACATGTTTTTTAAATGCACTGATTCCTATTTTCTCCAGTTATTTGAGAGTGTTTGGATATACAAAACATTCTTTGATAGGAACTGTTGTTGGAAATGTTCTCAATATAATACTTAATTCAGTATTTTTATTTGCATTCAACTGGGGTGTGATGGGAGTTGCTGTTGCCACGGTTATTTCGAGAGTTGTAAATCTTATTATTGTAGCTGGCATGGGGGCTGTACTTATAAAAGCAAAGCAGAGTCCTGAGCGAATTACATCAAGAAAGATATTTGCACAGATTGTTAAGATTGGTTTTCCTTCTGCGCTTGAAACAGCACTTTACAACATCGCAATGACCTTTATTGTGCGTTTTATGAATCAGATGGATGTGGATGGAATGAATGTTACAGCACGCTCATATGCTGTACAGATTGCAAATTTCTCATATTGTGTGGGAGCTGCCCTTGCTCAGGCAAATGCAATTATGACCGGCTGGAGAATTGGAGCAAAAGAGTTTGAGGAATGTAACAGGGGAACGAGAAAAGCTGCGATATACGGTATCATCACAGCGACCTGCTTTTCCGTGACCTTTGCATTTGCCGGACATTTTATAGTGCATATATTTACTGATGATACACAGATGATAAATCTTGTGGTAAAGTTGTTAATAGTAGATGTCTTTCTTGAATTTGGAAGGGTAACAAACCTTGTATATGGTCAGGCATTAAAAACGAGTGGAGACGCACTTTTCCCGGTTATACTAGGTGCGATATTTATGTATTTGTTTGCAGTTGGCGGAACCTATTTTCTCGGAATACACATGGGACTTCTGGCTGTAGGAGCATATATTGCTATGGCAGGTGACGAATGTGCGAGAGCTGTGGGAATGGTACTTAGATGGAAGAGTGGAAAATGGAAAAGTAAAGGTCTTATAGAAGTATAGGAGAGATTATGTACTTTGAATTAAAGGAAAATAAACCACATGGTACAAAGGATGATCCGTTTAGTACATATCATATAAAAAATGAAGGACGATCATTTCAGATACCGGTTCATTGGCATGATGAACTGGAAATTATATATGTAAAAAGTGGGTTTTTGACTGTAAGTATATCAGGAGAAAATTATATTGGAACCCCCGGGGATGCTTTTGTAGTGTCGCCGGGCAATCTGCATTTTATGGGTTCACAGACTGGTACAGTGGATTATTTTACTTTCCTTTTTCCGTTAAAATACATATCTTTTTGCATAAATGACATGTTGGATGATAAATTACTGGAGCCGTTAAAAAATGGTCATCTGATGATAAGTCCAAGAGTAAAAGATACAGCAAAAGAACTATGTGAGCAGTTGGTTGAAATATATGTGGCAAAAAATAAGAAAACTGAGTCCATAATAACTGCTCAGATAAAGACAAAAATAATTCTTTTACAATTTATTCTTGAAATGTGGGAGAAGGGCTTTGTAATCGAAAATGATAAAAGCGGGAGAAATACGATAGAAAAAGAAATGATTTCATATATACAGCAGAATTTTATGGAAAAGATATCATTAAAAGAATTTGGTGAGCAGTTTCATCTTTCGGAAAAATATATATCGCGATATTTTAAGGAACATTTTCATATTACCCTTTCGCAATATATAACACATTTAAGGTTAGAGCATGCAAAACAGCTGTTACAAGATACGGATACTCCTGTTACAGAGATTGCAATGCAGAGTGGATATCAGAATGTAAGCTATTTTATCAGAAGCTTCAAAAAAACATATGGAGTTTCTCCGTTAAAATATAGAAAAAAATAAGCTGGGTATATGGTTAGGATAGGACTGGGAAAATATAAAAGATGCCATCAAAAAAGGTTAGGAAACAACCGAAAGGGAGTTTCCTAACCTTTTGTTGTATAGAGCTGTTATCAGTCTGCTCAATCAATAAATAATCAGGCAATTTTATGCTACAGGAACATTTCCTGTAGATTTCCTTTCAATCAGCTGTGTATGCAATAAAAATGTACTGATTGAAACGCCATTAAGAAGACTGGATAACGCAAAGAATCCATTTTTTCCCAGTTCAACACGTTCTTGCCTGATTGTAGTCAGTGGAGGTGATGTATAAGCAGCGATTGGCAGATCATCAAATCCGATAATGCTGACATCATCAGGAACCTGATATCCGAGCTGTTGGCATTGGATAAGAGCTGCATTCGCAAGGGTATCCTGGCTGCAGATGATAGCTGTTGTTCCATTTTCCAGAAAACGAGGTAAATGTTTCTCCATAAGTGAACGACCGGAAGACCAGCTTAAAGCTGTGGAGTGGGCACGTGAACAAAAGAAAAAAATTCTTGATGATAAGAGCAGACGTATCGCAGATGCACTCATGGAGAAAATGACACCTTTGATAATGAAGAATGGTACACAGAAATAGAGTGGGTACAATTTGGGTACACTAGAAATGCAACCGCATAAACGACATATGAAACAGTATTAAAATGATACGATTTTTGCATGAAAAATTATTATTTTCATAAGAAAAATCAAACCTGAAAAAGAGTTTGAATAAAAAAGTGAAATAAACAAAAAAGCGAAATTGGCTGTAGGATAGAATTCCTGCAGCCTCTTTTCGTGCAAAAAATAGTAGCTTTTACAGATTAGGACTGGTCGACTGGCCAACGTCTTGATACAATGTAATCGGTGAAACAATCCGCAAGTATCGTAGTCGGGGACTTTTGCCTCCGACATTATATATAAGTAACCCCATGTATGAAAAGAAGGAGAGGCCTCATGCAGGTATCAGATAAATTAATCAAACCACTGACAGAAGCGAAATATTTAAATGCAGATAATGTAAGCAGATATCGCTGTATTATGCGTATTTTTTTTGAATATTACGAGAAACTGAAATACTGGCTGTACCAGGAAGAGGTTTACGAAGAAATGATAAAGGATCCTTTTTTTGCAGATTACAGACCAGAGCAGTGTCAGCAGGATCTCACAATGTTGACAGAATGGAAGAATCTGAATACGATCCAGGATACGAAAAAGGTGGCATCCATTGAAGAATTTAAGAACAAAAAGTACCGCTATCAGATGACAGAATATAGTGTAGAGATAGAACGTCTGGTGCTTAGACTTGAGAATCTGTTTATTGAAGGTGCATCCCTAGAACCCACATTATTGGAGCGGATACGAAGAGGTATAGAACGGTTTCCGGAGATTGTGGAAAGAGATAAAAATGAAGTATATACCTGGTGGACAGATCTGAATAATGATTTTGTACGTCTGAATCAGAATTATCAGGACTATATCAGAGATCTGAACAGTGTGCGGGCAGAAGAAATGATGCATACGAAACAGTTTCTGGTGTTTAAAGACCGGTTGATCGAATATCTGCGCAGCTTTATTAAGGGATTACAGAGAAATGTAGGTGTGATAGAAGAAAGCTTATGCATGCAGAAGGAAGAGATGAAAAATCAGGTATTTGAAAAAGTAGTTGATTATGAATTGTCGATACCGCGAATGGATGTGGAAGTATCGAAGGAAATGATCTGGCAGAAAGTAAAGGGCCGTTATCAAAGTATCTATGACTGGTTTGTAGGAAAGGAAGGTCAGGAGAATGAAGCGGGAAAGCTTTTTGATGCAACAAATGATATTATTCGCAGGATCACAAGATATGCAGCGCAGTTAAGTGAAAAGAATGCATTAGGAGCTAACAGAAAAGAAGAATACCGCAAGGTGGCAGAATTATTTTTGCAATGCCAGGATATGGAAGAAGCCCACAAAATGTCTGCAATGGTATTTGGCATGGAGTGCCCGCAGCATATTGCCGGAGATCTGGTACGTGAAACGGATAGCATGAATATCGGAGTATACGAAGAACAACCCATGGAAATCAGTTTAAAGCCAAGGATACGTACATACAGGGAGAAATCCAGAAGAAGTGCGATCCGCGAATCAGCAGAGCAAAAGCAGGAAACAAGACGTAAAATGCTTGAGAAGCAGAAAGAAGAGACGGAAAAACTGCGGGCGTTGGAAGTGGATGGAAAGATACATTTTGATAAACTACCGGTACTGGAACCAAGAATCAGGGAGATTCTTCTGAAATGGCTGTCGGATGCCATGGAATCGGCCGACTTTTCAGCAAGGACGGATGACGGAAGAAGCTATATACTAGACAGAAGTCAGGAGAAAGAAATTTGTGTGGTGCATTGTGAAGATGGAAATTTCACCATGCCGAAGCTGACACTTGTATTTCAGGAGGATGCATGATGAAGGAATTGGAAGTTCTTTTAAATAAGAGATGGATCTTAAAGTCCAGAGACAAAGAAATGTATTACAAAATAAGAGATGCACTTGGTGAACTGCGGAAATTCACTACCGAGAAGATGGGATGTCAGATCATTGATAATTCACTTCTGATAAAGATGGAGAAGATTCCGGTAATCCCGGAAAGCTTCATGGGCATCCAGAAATTTTCGTCAAAAGAAGAATATGCTTATTTATGTATCCTGCTGATGTTTCTGGAAGACAGGGATGCGCAGGAGCAGTTTATCCTGTCACAGCTGACGGAATATATCACGGCAAACCTGCCGGGAGAAATTTCGGACTGGACTTTGTATACGAATCGGAGAAAACTGATCCGTGTGCTGAGATTTGCTGTAGATCAGGGAATAGTCGATGTCACAGACGGAAAAGATGAAGCATTCATGGATGATGAGGCCGGAGAAGTACTTTATGAAAATACAGGTGCATCCAGATACTTTATGAAGAATTTTTCAAAGGATATTATGGAGTATACGAAACCGGAGGATTTTCAGGAAAGCGACTGGTTCGAAGTGGACGAAGACCGTGGATTTGCAAGAAGACACAGAGTCTACAAAAGACTGATCTTTGCGCCGGGCATGTATAAAGAAGATGGATCGCCGGAAGATTTTGAATATCTGAAGTATTATGGACGGAGATTGAGCGAAGAACTGGAACAGATCTTCGACTGCCAGATGCACATTCACAGGGGAAGTGCGTATCTGTTATCCGGGGATGACTGCAGAATGGGAACGGTATTTCCGGGCAATAATTCGATATCCGATATTTTACTTCTGTGTTTTGGCGAAATACGAAAGAAGATTGAGAATGGGGAATGGAAGACGGCAGCAGATGAAAGTTGTCTTACAGACCGGATCGAGTTTGAAAATCTGATAAAAGAAGTGAAACAGGGATATGGAAGTGGATTTTCAAAAAATTATCGTGAGATGCCGGAAGGTGAATTTGTAAAAAGTGTGATCAATGAGATGGAAGTGTGGATGTTTATAAGGAAAGATGAGGCGGATCATCAGATTAGGATTTGTCCGCTTACCGGAAAGATTCAGGGAAGTTATCCGGAGGATTATATGGGAGGA
>ERZ773181.1932-NODE-1932-length-14904-cov-3.546367_pt1 | contig 14904 bp, 14 predicted proteins | sample MGYA00581001_ERZ773181 | MGnify/ENA primary metagenome ERZ773181 (study PRJEB29015, sample SAMEA2737780) | human gut metagenome | biome: human gut; feature: human-associated habitat; material: faeces | place: China | collected 2012 ... | reverse complement strand
CTTCCGTTTAGGCTCTTAGCTCCCTGCCAAGCTGAGTAGGCTTCTTTGCCCAGCAACTCCGTTTGATATTGGAAGATGACGCTATTTTGAATCATTTGATATGGTGCACCCAGCAAAGAGTAAAAAGCTCTTTGGGCTGGCTGTTCTGGGCTCCACAACACGCTGCCACTGCGGTCATAGACGCTGCCCATAGCACCTGCATTACCATCTGCGAAATCCTGATACGCTTTGACGGACATAGCGTCTAGCGTTTCGTCTGCATGTTGCAACAAATTTGCGATACCTGTGACGAAGAGGGCCAGAAGAACCAGTGCCATGATAAGAAAAATGCAGCGTTTGCAAAGCAGTCTCTGTTTCATAAGTAAACCCTCCTATAAGAAAACCGATAAGTGAACAGTTGGCAATTATGGAACTTCCACCAGAAGATAAGATCGGAAACGATACACCAGTCAGTGGACAAACATTTAGGGAGCCTCCTAAATTCAATGCAGCTTGAGCGAACAAAATAGCCGCACAACCGCTTTGCAAGACCAGCAAAAATGGCGAATGACCGGAATTTCTAGCGGGAGATAACAATAGTACGATGAGAGAGAAGAGCAATAACACAGCAAAGCCGATACCAAAGATGCTGATTGGCAGTAGTGCAGCCACGTCGTTGTAGGCAGCTGTTACGCATGTGGACCGTAAGTACCCGCTTCCCTCTGCTAAACCACTTCCATGCAGACCATTGTGGAGGATGGCGAGCAAACCGTCGTATTGCTGCCCGCTTCCAGAAGCCAATGCCTGGAAGCTATTGAAGCGATTTCGCAAAGCAGGCCGAAAGTGAAGTGCGATCGTTCCAAGAGAAATTCCGGCTGTTAAAAGACCGGCGGTGAGCGTCAGTTTATCTGACAAGTACCAGCATATTACAAGCATTAATACACTGATGATCGCAGCATTTCCTAAATCTTTTATAAAGACAAGCAGGAGGACAACGCTCAGAGATAACGATAAAAACGGAAACAACTGCTTGATTTGGCGACATGGAAAACAGAGCCAATATTTATGCAGCCAATTGCAGACTGCTCGGACACAGAGCCAATGTTGTTCTTATTAGGATTACAATGTGCAGACTGTAATGGAGATCTTTACATCGTAATGAGAGATAATCCATTTAAGTCTCTTGAAGCTTGTGAATTTGGGACATCTAAGGGACATGTTTGCATTCATGTAGCAGAAAGTCTGGCAGGTGTGCTGCCTAAAAAGAAGACGCGCCAGGGGAAAAGGCTAGAGTTGGCGGCGGAAAATGAACCGCAAACTGCTAATACAGAAGAGGAAATATATACAGACGATTTACAAACAGCTGTACCCGACAAGTTTGCAAATGCAATTGCAAGCATAGAAGCAACCACAGGTGTAAACTTGGTTAATAACATGAATGAGATTTACAACTGTGTGAAAGATTCAAAAGATGATCTGCTTCCGACGTTTGAGTTTCAGCTGGGCATGAAATTTCCTGCGGATACGGTCGAGATATTGCTGAGAGCATTAGAACCGAGTATAGATATGTTAAAAGAATTGGTCTAAGGTATTTCTCGAATGCAGATACCTAAACAACAGCCTTGATAGACGCAAATGCCACAGATCCATCACAAACATCAGTATGTAATAGATCTGTGGCATTCGTTTTTCCGTTTTCCTTTATAAATCCATTTTTCTTCAGATATATTTAACAAGAGCAGAAATATCACTGGCAACAAAAACTTCCGTATGCGGGCGTCCCTGTTTTGATATGCTGATAATGGAAACATATTTACTGTTATCGTCTATTACGAAAAAATTTTTTACGCAAGCATCTATGAAAGGCTTATAGTTGATATTGTCTGGATCCACCCAAAATTCATTCTCTTCATAAAATATTGTGAAAAGGACAAATACATGTTGAAATTTATCAAATGGATTCTTTTCATAATACCGCTTCATTGCACGGAAGCAGGTAGAAAAAAAACTATCAGCTTGTTCTCCAAGCAACGGATTAAGTTTGCTGTCTGCACGGAGTGTATGCGGAAGTCTTGATTCTAAATCAAATTTATAGACAGTATCTTCCATACTTATGTCAACGTTGAACGCAGAAGTACCGAAGTCGTATTTCTCTCCTGCGTATGCGGCATTGTAGAAATCTTGCAAATTCCTTTTCAACTCGTTGCAGATTTTAATTGCGTTCAGGATGGAGGCACCGTTAAATATCTGGGAGTCTATAATTTCAAGCAGTTGCTCATGCAAAATGGTATCTAAGTTTTTTAAGGTATTCATATATTTATTCTGTTCTTTGGGTTTTAATTCATTTTTGATATATTTCAGCATTATACTACTCTCCTCTTCTGCTATGCATCATTCTTGCTTCTTCTTCTGAAATGCCTGCATTTGCTTTTGCCGGAATATTAAATAGATTTTGAAAGTTACTTATTTTATTTTTTATATTTCCAATCACCATAATATACCTCATATTACTAATATTGAATGCTAGCGCTGCAATTAAATCCTGCAGGTTGCGCCAACTACGTTTGGATTTGTATGATTATAGTTTAGCATATTTGACATAATGGTGTAAAGACGGTATAATACACTGTATAAACAAGAAAAATAATCAAACTATAGCGTTGCGTATCTAATACGTGGCGCTATTTTTTTCCGGAAAAACCGGAAAGGAAGGAGACAATAGTATGGGAAGAAATTTATGGAATGTATCAGAAGTATACATTTCGGCGGCAACAAAGTGCATATCAAAAAGTGACATAAAATACCTGAAGGTCGCTTGTAGAATTGAGGGCAAGATGGTATTCATGCAGATTTTTGACGATGCAAGGGAAAAAAACCCTTATAAGGCAATGGAAAAAGCATTGGATCTCGGAACAGAATTCATGCACATGAAGCAGCCGGAAATGGTAATGGCACTGAATGACGAGAAATCGGAATATGTCAATATGCTCATTGAGAAAAAAACACCAGTTGATCTTAGCGTTCGCGTGAGCGGCTACGAGACTGATGGTAAAGAAAAGTTCGGCTACACAATAGTCGACTGGGCGTTTTCTGATACGAAACGCGCAAGAAAGCTGATCGCACAAACACTGATCCCAACCGGGGATGCGGCACCAATCGAGAAGATTGTTGATTTAAGTGAGTTTGGTTGATTCTGAAAGAAAGGATTGGTAAAAATGAGGGTTTTATGTGTAATATGTCTTATCTTAGCAGTGCTGCGTATATACACGAGACAGGAACGCATAAAGAGGAATGCAGAACAAATAGAAAAAGAGCACTCCTCTCCCGCTGTCTCCAAAGGGATGTTTTATGATAAGTACATAGATGCTTATGTAGAACAGAAAATTGGTGCGGACGCTGTATGGACAATTAAAGCGCCGGGATTTGTCTGGAGCGAAGCGCTATGTGTTCCACTGCATGTGATTAAAGACAGTTCGTCAGAAGACATCAAGGTTTCAAAGAATGAAATCCTTTTTGTGTATAACGATTTGTTAAATCCGAAAAAGCCGGAGCCGGAACCGGAGAAGCCAGAAAAAGAGAATGTTGTGAATAAATGGATATATTCTAATCTGCCAGAGATAAACATTCAGATTTATGAGTTGCTTCAAACCAATACTACAAGAATAAAATATCCTTGCGATCTGGAGTTTAAATATCTCCATGAGTTATTAAAAAAGCTTTGCGAGTGTACAGAATATGACTTCAGACTGCAGGGGAATATGCTTGTTATTGACTTTGAAGTGTACAAGATGACTTGCTGCGGCAACGCAGGCTAGAGTCATGTAGGCTTTGTAGGGAATTTTACTTGCATCATGCGCGAATATGTGGTATAATACACAATGTAAACAAAAAATAATAATCAAACGAAAAAGAGTAGGTAGCCGCCTGCTCTTTTTTTGTACCCTCAAGAGGGAGAAAGCGAGGCAAATTATGGCAAAATATTTTGAAGAGGTAGCCGCTACGGTTACGTTGAAAACAGCAAAGGATCTGGAAAATTACTTTGAGTTTGCAAAGACAAATTCCTATGTATCCTCTTACTGCAAAGAAACGTCGATCGTTGGCATTGAAAATGAACCGCTGCTGCATATCAATGGAGCTGGTGAGTTTGTACCTGATGACCGATGCCCGGATGTTTCAAAAGAGGACTTTGAGACGGCGGTTGTTGAAAGAGGACTTTTCGTGATGACGCCGGTGAATGGAGATATGAAATGCTATCCAAGTATTTATACCGCATTCAACGGGCTGTGTGCAAGAGCCGGAATCAAGGGAACTCTGATCTGCAATACAGAGGAAAGTCGCAACTTCGTACCTATGGATGCAGAGACAAGAGGCAATTGGCTTACATATGGATTCCATCACAATAAGGGTGCGGCGAAATTCCGTATCTGTGATGGGTTCGTAGATGCCTGCAATTCGGATGGCTATATTTGGCTGTCTGAGCAGAAAGGTTACAATGCGGTGGTAAAAGCATTGAAGAAAGAGCATCCGAACACCGCGTTTTCCTCGGGTATGGTGTCACATGAATACCTGTACGTCGAGCTGGATCTTAATGACGACATTGCAGAAGACGGCTTTATGCAGCTTTTGGCGCAGTTTGGTGCAGATGTAACAAAACTTCGTTGTGGTGTGTACTACTGCACTTCCGATGTTGGAAATGCATGTATGAGTGCGTTTCCATTCTACGAGCTGAATGGAACACGCTTCCGTCTGGGAAAAGGGATTACGTTGAGACACGAGGGAGACGCATCCATTGCAAAATTCTCAGAGCTTTTAAAGGGATTGGGTATGCTGTTCAAGGAAGCTGAAGATACCGTAGAGAAGCTCGGCAATACCAACCTTAAGTATCCGGCAGGATGTCTGCAGCAGATTATTGAAAACAATAATTGGCTGCCGGCTAAAGCTGCAAAAATGGAACTGGAGGATGCGGTTGCGCTGTACGGAAACGGGAAAAAATCTGCAACGGCATTTGATGTGTATCTTATGGTAGCACATATCATTGAGACACAGGCGGTTATAAAGCTGATGACACCGACGCAGAGAGTTAATTTCTCTGAGGAGGTGTCAAAATTACTCAACTTCGATTATGAGAAGTATGACGTTCCATACATCGAAGAGTAATCAATGATGCAACTAGACTGAAAGAGAGAGCTTCGGCTCTCTCTTTTCTGTAAGTGGAAGGAGAAAATCATGAATTATTGCGAAATGATTATGGTCGATGGCATTGACAATCACAATAAGGTTTATACCATGGAGCAGATCAATGATGATCAGTTTAAGGCATCATGGGGACGCTACGGTGCCACATTAAGTACAAAGATTTATTCCATGAATATCTGGGATACGGTACGAAAACAAAAGCTAAACAAGGGATATACGGACATAACAAAAATGAAATCCGTTATTACCCAGGCAGTGAATGCATATGCCCCTATTGAAGATAAACTCATATCGGATCTAGTGGGAAGGATCTTGTCATATGCGAACGATTGTATTCGTAAGAATTATAGGATTAAGAAGCAGGATGTAACCAAGGAAATGATTGTATCTGCAAAAAAAACTCTTCGTGATCTGGATTGCTTGGTGTCTATGGGATGTGATGCGAATGAATTCAACCGGACATTGGAAAAGTTGTTTTGCATTATACCCAGAAGAATGTCCAACGTTGCAGATTATCTTGCGAAATCCAAGAATGATTATCGGGAGATAATCGAGAGAGAAACAAGCCTCCTCAATGTCATGTCTTCTATGGCTGGAGCGGATGATGAAAACACGCCAGACACTGAAAAAACAATTCTTGATGCTTTTGGCTTGACTATTCGTCCATGTAACGAAAAAGAAAACTGCAAAATAAAAGAGAAACTTACAAATGAGTCGGCTGACAAATTCGCCTGCGCATTTCGGATCAGCAACCAGAAATGTGAAAATCGTTTTAATGAGTATGTTAAGAAACACAACATCTCAAAACGCGATATCCACTTTTTCTGGCATGGCACAAGAAATGCAAATGTATGGGGAATTTATAAAGAGGGAATGCTCTTAAACCCTAATGCGGTAGTAACTTCAAGAATGTTCGGGTATGGCTTGTATTTTGCTACAAGAGCAAAAAAGTCGATCGGCTATTCATCCTTGGATGGTTACTGGAGCAAAGAAACCGCAGATGAGGGATTTTTGTTCGTAATGAAGGTTGCGTACAAATGCCCCAAAGTGTTTTATATTCACGAAAACTGGATGAACAAAATAACTGGAAATGATATTTGGAAGCAGGGATACGATGCAGTTTTTGCATCTAAAGACAGGGGAATGCTCGTAAATGATGAAATTATTGTTTATGACGAGGCACAGGTGTGTCCAAGATACCTTGTAGTTTTAAAGTAATCCGTCTTGACGAAAGGATAGGTGAATTTCATGGAAAAATTAAAAGAAACAGTGGAAGCATTGCTTCTGCTGTTAGTTTCTTTTGGAGTAGGTGTTGCGGGATACTTTCACAGAGAAATATACCTTGCAGTTGCTATTATTACAGGTTTGGTGTTTTTTGGAATTTTATGTTATGCATTATTTGCAGAGCACATGGAAAAAGAACGCCGTCGGTCAAAAGCAAAGAATAAGCAGCGGAGGAACGTGCAATGAATTATTATACGTCAGATTTACATTTTGGTTACGAGAAAGTCATTCGGACGGCAAAGAGACCATTCCGTTCGTGCGCAGAAATGAATAAGACATTAGTTCACAATATTAACGAACGGACTGACATCGATGATGTGCTTATCATTTTAGGCGATGTTGCGTGGTACGGATATAATCCCGTAAAGGAGCTGAAGGCAATTCATTGCCATAAAGTTTTGATCGCGGGAAATCATGACACGGCGCTTATACATCACGAGGGATCTTTTCGCCGGTGTTTTGCTGACATTAGGGATACTGAGTTAATCCGGGAAGATGGCTATAAGATTTTCCTCTCACACTACCCTATTTGTGAATGGGATGGCTATTGCAAAGGTGTTTACCACTTTTATGGTCATGTTCATAACAGCACAATTGGAGGAGGATATTTAATGCGCTTATATCCAACTGCTGTTAATGTTGGCGTTGATTGCAATGACTTTAAGCCCAAGACGGCAAAAGAATTGATCGACGAGCGGTTAGATCATTATTACAGGGATCTTGATCTTTTGCCGCAGCTTCCGGATGACTTCTTGGCATCTGCGGTGTTTATGAGAGATATGGACAATCGTGGAACGCGGAAGGTAGATTTTGAAGATCTGTTGTCGGGAAGAACGTCTGAGATAAGCTACAGTCCACCATTCTTTTCGCCGGATTATAAGTAAATAGTGTGTCAAAACAGTTGAAAAGCTGGTATATACATGGTATAATTCACATTATAAACATAATAATTAAACAAACAATGGGAGTCAGTGTTTACATTGGCTCCTATTGTTTACCCCAAAAGGGAGAAAAGGAGAAAAATTATGAACAAAGTAATTCTTATGGGAAGATTGACCAAAGACGTAGAGGTGCGTTATTCACAGGGAGAAAATGCCACTGCCATCGCACGGTTTGTGTTCGCTGTAGATCGCCGCTTTCATCGTGATGGGGACGAGCAGACGGCAGATTTTATCAGCTGTCTTGCGTTTGGTAAAACAGCTGAGTTTCTGGAGAAATTCGGACGTAAGGGAACTAAATTCGTTCTGGATGGACGTATTCAGACCGGAAGCTACACCAACAAGGACGGACAGCGTGTATACACGACGGACGTTATTGTCGAGAATGTAGAGTTCGCAGAAAGCAAGAATTCTTCCGGCGCCGGAAACAACTCTGGATCGGCACCATCGGGAAGACCTGCGCCAAGCGAAGCAGCAGGTGACGGTTTCATGAATATTCCGGACGGAATTGATGAAGAGTTACCATTTAACTAAGTAAGATAAGGAGAGGGCAAGCCTCTCCTTGTTTTTTAGAAGGAGAGGCAAACAATGAACAAGAATGAAATATTTGACAAAGCAAAGAACGGGGTCGCTGAGATTCCAGTAAGCACAATAATCGGTGAATATATGTCGTTAAAAAAGAACGGCATACATATGGTTGGCATATGCCCCTTTCATAATGCCAATACTGACAGCAGCTTTAGAGCGACAGATTCAAAACATCGTTATAAGTGTTTTGCCTGTGGGGCTGGCGGCAATGGAGTGGATTTTGTGAGCCGCTTTAAGGGGATCAGCTACCGAGATGCACTTTTCGATGTTGCGCTTGAATATGGTATTATATCTTCGAGCGAATATGAGTTGTGCATGAAAAAAAACAGTGCGCCACCGGTAAAGATCAAAACCTTTCAGAAACAGGAGTTGAAAGCCGTGTCTAATAAGCCGGTTGATGCTCTTATGAAGCACAATGTGTACACCTTTATGCACGATTTCTTTGGACTCACGGAAAAACACCGCAAACATCTGAAAGAAGTAAGAAGATTGTCTGACGAAGCTATTGATAAGGACTTCTTCTCTATCACAGCCAACAAGAAAACTGCTTTTGTTAAAGCATTGAGGATTAAATTCCCGGAATATTCAACAGAAATGTTGATGGAAATCCCAGGATTTTATTATGATCAGACATATTCCTGCTTGCGAATGTCTTCATATGAAGGCATAGGTATCTGCATCCGAGGCTTTGATAGTCATATCAAGGCAATTCAAATAAGACAAGATGTCGTAAAACCAGGCAGGTCGAGGTATGTGTGGTTTGCGTCAACATTTGCATGGCAAAAGCCCCTTTTATACAAAGGCGGAAACGGTACAGGCGCTCCTATTGATTGCCTATACCCTACCCGGTTAAAAAGAAAATATGCAATTGGGATTGTTGAGGGAAAGTTCAAAGCAGAAATACTTGCGGACCAGGGACTGTTTGCATTGTCAGTTCAAGGCGTAGGAAACTGGAAAGGCGGGGATGGATGGACTGGAATAGATTACGAAATTGACCAGCTGAATTATTTCTCTGCTCTCGGAATGGACACTATCTATATTTTTTATGATGCAGATATGTTGTCAAATAACGGCGTGTTTCATCATGCAATGGCACTTGGTGGATTTTTGGAGGATAAATACCCCAATATGCATGTCGTATATGCTTTATGGCATGAAGGATATGGTAAAGGCATTGATGATCTGTATATTAACGGTCATTCCGATGATGTTATTTACACAAATCGGAATTGCTTATATAGCGTGCAAAAGGAGCTGGATCTTTCGGTGCGGGAAGCTTTAAACATTGCTGACTGTCCTCAGAACAAGATTCCAAAGGACACAAAAGCACGGTATCAGGTTATAATGCAAGGCTTAATGGAGTCGGCATTGTTGTCTACAAAGTGTTTGTAATGCCAGCAAAGTCGTGGTATAATTCACAATGTAAACAAAAATTATAATCAAACAAAAAAGAGTAGGTAGCCGCCTGCTCTTTTTTTGTACCCTCAATTGGGAGAAAGCGAGGCTAATTATGGCAAAATTTAAAGAATTACCGAAAAAGGAACAGGAGGGGTATGTAATTGCCTATACCAATGCAATCAAGGTAAAAACATATCAATTGTGTTACCGTGACATAGGGGAAGCGTTGAAAAAATTGAAGGAAGATGACAAAGACGCTCTTTCTATTGAGGCAACCATTAAAAGAAAAGATGGAAGTTCTAGCACTGAAGAAAGTATTAAGGCAAGTGCCAAGGATGTTATTCCAGTAATCGAGGCTCTTGTTAAGAGCGGAAGATATTTCAGCAAAAACCATGATTATCAAACACTTGGCGATGTTGTGGTAAAAGAATCTCAATCATTAAACATGATCCCTGATGACTTCATAACAGAAGAACTTGTTGACTATGCGATTGAGTCGAAAAAATATCTTAACATAAGAGATATTCCTTCAAAATTTATGACGGCAAGACGATTTGTTACCATTTGTAAAAAAGATAGGAGCGCTGTCAATTGGCTTTTTCAGTATGTAGACATTTTATCAGATGATGAATTGCTCGAAGTCCTTTGTGCAAATAGTGACGGATTGTCTAACGTTCCTGCAGAACGCTGGAATAAGGAATTACTCTATCACTATCTTGAGCATTGCGTAAGAAATTACAAGGACACAGGATTTATGGACTACATGGCAAGAGTGCCAGAAGAATTAAAAGACAAGGTGTATTATCAATGCTGCTGCATGACGGGCGGATTCTATTACAGCAAGATTCCGGAAGAAATGAAGAAAACGGTGATTTCTTGGAAACTGGTCACAGAAACAATAAGACGATGGGATATCGCGCAAGAAGAAGGAATCCATATGAGTTATAATGGTCTTGGCTGGATGTTGCAATTTCTTCCTATAGAGTTTAAAACTAAGGAAGTGTGCATAGAAGTATGCAAAAGATATCCTTATGCGATAGAACACGTCCCTAACAAGATTATTGAAGATGATTCATTTTGGGAAGAACTGTTGCGCAATGAATATTTCGCACCACTCTTACAATTAGAGAAAAAACAAATAAAACATCTATCAAAAAAATATCATGAATTAAAAAAAGAGGTAAATGTGGTAGATGAAATTGGTCGCGGAACATTTAAGCCTAAATCAGAAGAAGAATGGAAACTCCTTTTGAACAGGCATGGGGAGAAAATCTTAGATATCCCTGAAAATTTTTTGTCTGCAGAGATGCTACTTATCGCAATGCGTTCAAATAGTTATGTTGTAGAGAAAAATACAGGTGTGATAGATAAGCTATCAGAACCTGACAAAAAGCTTTTTTGGAACATGGTCGTAAAAGAAAGATTATTTACAAAACCAATCTCTGTACCGAGTGAATACATGTCAAAAGAGGTAATATGTGACTGGGTAAAAGGCAAATATTGCTACGATGCAAAAGATATACCTAAAGTATATCACACGGAAGATGTTTTGCTTGAACTTGCAAAGGCTCATCCAGACCGATTTACCTACGACTATGATGTTCAGACACAGAGGCTGATCGACACTATTATGTCTTTAGCGGAAAAGGATATTTGCAAGGCAATATATTTGAAAAAAGTCCGACCGGATTTAAGAAGAAAGTCGCTCATTGACGAGTTATGTCTTACCGTTCCAAGGGAAATGCTTTCGCTTGATTCCATTTCAAAGGAACAGATTGATGTAATCCTCTCTCATTCACCGGATCTCATTATAGATACTCCAATGTGGTATATTAGAGAGTTAAGGAGCGGCAAGCAAAACAAGGATACCGGAAAGCCGGCTTTAGAGGCAAATAATATTCCTCATATGGATGCGTACACAAATGCTCCTATTAAAAAGCAAATAGAATCTCCGGATATCATGATTGATGACTGGACGCAAATCAGCATCTTTGATATACTTGATGCGAATTTGAAAACGAAATAAAGCATGCCAAGAATTATCTTGCCGGCGCAAAATGTATTACATGCACTCATGCTAAATATTGTAAAAAAATTAAGGAAGTTGACCCTGAATGTAAACAGCAAAAAGCTTATATGGGAACCTTGAATAGGGTTCAACGGTATTTAGGCAAGCCTTGTGATGGTAAAAAGCGTCAATTTTACCGCGTAACCTTCACCCTATGAGAGTAGATTTAAAACTGCTTGCACATAGTGGTTCACATGTGGTATAATTCACTATGTAAACAACAAAATAATCAAACTAAAAAGGAACAGATCTCGATCTGTTCCTTTTTTTGTACCCACAAAAGGGAGAAAGCGAGGCAATTTATGGCAAAAGTAACAGAGAGGTATTTTGATTTGATCGGAAGTGAGTTAGATGCTACCAGATTGAAAAAGCTGGTACGAAAGGATGGTCGGAAAATCATTCGTCCAATCTTTCTTGCGAAAACATCAAATGTAACACCAAACGAGTTCAAGAAGATTCCACAGGAATTTCGATGTGACTATGAGTGGGATTCGTACACTCGTACTTACTACACGGACGGAACGGATGTTTGGGCAAAGGAATGGAGAAAGCATTCTCCTTACTGGAGAAATCCCAATCATCCTTACTATGTAAAAACGTCCGTTACAGGATCCGAGATTGCATGTGCATATGAAGGCAGCGAGTTGCAGAAAAAAGCGCTTGCACTCTTCTACGATGGACAAACTGGCAGTACATTTCGATCTTATGCGGAAACTGTGGCAAAAAAGCAGGGACTTGATATGATGCGGGATGACGGCTCAAGTGATGTCTTTTTTGCCGGTCACTGTGAAGAAGCGTCAATGCGAATTCGTTTGGAACAGGCATGGAAAAAGCGGCATCCAGAGGATGACGTTGAGGTTATTTCGGACACCGGCATGTATACATCGGGATATATGAATCCCGACGGATCTCGGAAGTATGCATTTGCAATTATCAATCCGGATGACGCAATCAAGATCAATGGTGTTGTTGGTATCGTGGAATACAAGACATGCAACTTTGGATCAGAAAAAATGCAGCTTTGGAAAAACGACATTGTGCCATTTGAGTATTACTTACAGGTGGCATATTATATGGCAATCAAAAATGTCCCATATGCCGTTATCTGCGTGAAGTTTGGCATCTCGGAGGAAGATTTCAAGTATTTTGTCATTCACAGAGATTTTGATGTAGAGGATGAAATACTTAAGATGGCAGAAGAACTTTGCAAAGATGTAGAAAGCGGTGTGGAACCCTCTTTAGACCGGGGAAAGGCGGAACTCCTGTTGCAGTATTACAAAAAGCGGTTCGGATCTTTAAAGGTTAAGGAAAGGAATGTTCTTCTTGACACGTCGTATATCTTCGATGCAGAAGAGCTGATTGAGTTACATGAGAAGCTTGAAAGTGCGAAACAGGCGGAAAAACAGTATAAGTCAGATATTAAGGAAAAAACGCTTGCGATTGCAAAGGCGGCTGATGGAGCTTCTACAGCGTATATTCCATATGGAAAAACAGGGAAATATGTCCAGGTGTCTTTGCGTAGCAGTGTTAGAAAAAGCAGCCTTGTTGACGTGGATAAGGTTTACGAGAAGTACCCGGATCTTTATGAAAGATATGTTGAAAGAAATTTCAATGCGGCGGCGTTTATCAAAGAAAATCCGCAGCTGTTGGAAGAATGCAAAAAGGATGAACTTGTCTATTCTGAATCGACAAGCGATGGCGTAAAAATGGTTGAACAGGGATATGTAGACAAGATTTTTCGGAATAAGGAGGAAGGAAAAAATGGAAAAAGCAAAAAGAAATGAGGTGAAAGAGCGCATTTATAGCGCTCTTTCTTCAACTGGAAGCACATGGCTGACGACAGCCGAAACAACAAAAATATGTGAGGATTTTGCGCTATCTGAAAAAGATTTTATTGAGGATAGCGAATTTGCTTATTATAAAAGCAAAAATGGAACAAAGAAAATGGTAACGCTGAGAACGGTTGCTGACGCTGAAAGTGCAATCGCAACTAATTTCATTGAATTACTGGTAAATCATAGACCAAAACAAACGTCTATAACGCTGATCAGGGAGTTGGTCAGTAAGTTCGAGGCGGAGGAAAACGGCGGGCACAAATTGCATTGTCACCAAGTTGATGCAGTTATTATGGTTGTAAACAATTCCTTGTCAATTCTTACCGGCGGACCCGGCACCGGAAAAACGACGGTTCTTAGAGCAATTGCATATGTGTTGAGGCAGCTTACAGAAGGAATAACTATATCATACATTGCTCCAACAGGAAAAGCCGCCAAGCGTATCACGGAAAGTACCGGAGAGTATGCCTGCACCGGGCATAAAAAAATAGGTTTAGGATGCAGCGGGCGCTTGCGGGATATAACAGAAAGGGTCCTATTCAATGATGAATCTTCTATGGATGATATTTGGCTCGCTTCTGCCCTATCAAAATGCATTTATGGAGATAGGCGATTTGTATTCGTTGGTGATGTAGATCAGCTTCCATCAGTCGGTCTGGGGGCGGTTTTGCGTGACATTATTCGTTGCGGTGTAATTCCAAAAACAATGCTTACGCATACGTTCCGGCAGGATAACAGCTCTATGTTATATGGAAATATTTGCAATGTGCGTGAGGGAAAAGCGGAATTGATCGAAGGAGAAGATTTTCACCCTAACCTGCTTCCAGAGGGCGATGTGGCTGATGGCTGCATAAAAGCAATTCTTGAAGCTTACATGAAAAGTATTCAAAAATACGGAATAGAACAGACTATTGTTCTACTACCCTACCGCAGGAATGGCGTTTGCTCCAACCGCTTAAACAACGAAATCCAAAAAATCGTTAATCCTGGCGGGAAGGGCTGCCGACATACGGATAAAGACGGAAACAGCCGTGTGTTCCGGGTGAATGATCCGGTTATGCAGTTGGAAAACAATGAAGAGTGTGTTAATGGCGAGGTTGGCACTGTGATTCGTGTTTCGGAACAGTACGTTACTGTAGAGTACACGGATACCACGGTAACATATGGCTATGATGCGCTGGATGAGCTTACACTTGCATATGCAATGAGTATTCATAAGTCACAGGGATCCGAGTATAAGCATGTTATAATGGCATTATTAAATAGTCATTCTGCAATGTTACAGCGGAATCTATTTTATACTGGCATTACCAGAGCAAAAGTGGAATGTACCGTATTCTATCAGCAAAAGGCGTTGGCAAAAGCTGTTCGCACTATTGCGGAGGATAAGCGAACAACACTTCTTTCGGAAAAAATGATAAATCTTTATTCAAAGTATATGTTGCGAAGAATAGCATAATTGACAAAGGGGATGCACCGCTGTTTAAGCGATACATCCCCTTTTGTCTTAAAATGACAATTCCTGCGCGTATACAACATTGTAAGACTTACCCTTGATTTCTTCTGCTCCAGTGGTGTAATGAATAAAAATCTTCACAGAATTCTTTTTGGCGCTTTC
>ERZ773181.1919-NODE-1919-length-14972-cov-18.143460_pt1 | contig 14972 bp, 7 predicted proteins | sample MGYA00581001_ERZ773181 | MGnify/ENA primary metagenome ERZ773181 (study PRJEB29015, sample SAMEA2737780) | human gut metagenome | biome: human gut; feature: human-associated habitat; material: faeces | place: China | collected 2012 ... | reverse complement strand
TGCTGGGCAAAAAGTTCGGCGCACCGGTCATCACCAACGATGGCGTGACCATTGCAAAAGAGATCGAGCTGAAGGATGAGTTCGAGAACATGGGCGCACAGTTGGTGCGTGAAGTCGCAACCAAGACCAACGATGCCGCAGGCGATGGCACCACCACTGCTACCGTGCTGGCACAGGCCATGGTCAACGAGGGCATGAAGAACGTTACCGCCGGCGCAAATCCCATGGATATCCGCCGCGGCATGAGCAAGGCCGTTACCACCGCTGTGGAGACCATCAAGGCACACAGCCAGAAGGTGAAGGACAGCAACGATATCGCCCGCGTCGGCACCATCTCTGCCGGCGACCCCGAGATCGGCCGTCTGATTGCCGAGGCTATGGAGAAGGTCACCTCTGACGGCGTTATCACCATCGAGGAGAACAAGACCACCGCAGAGACCTACAACGAGATCGTGGAAGGTATGCAGTTTGACCGCGGCTATCTGACTCCCTATATGGTCACCGATACCGACAAGATGGTGGCCGATCTGGACAACGCTGCTATCCTGATCACCGATAAGAAGATCAGCGTCATTCAGGATCTGGTTCCCCTGCTGGAGCAGGTGATGCAGAACGGCATGAAGCTGCTGATCGTGGCTGAGGATATCGAGGGCGAGGCGCTGTCCACCCTGATTGTCAACCGTCTGCGCGGCACCCTGAATGTCGTGGCTGTTAAGGCTCCCGGCTTCGGCGACCGCCGCAAGGAGATGCTGCAGGATATCGCTACCCTGACCGGCGGCACCGTGATCTCCTCTGATCTGGGCTACGAGCTGAAGGACGCAACCGTCCAGATGCTGGGTCATGCCCGTCAGGTGAAGGTGACCAAGGAGAACACCACCATCGTGGGCGGCGCAGGCGACAAGGACGCCATTGCAGCTCGCATTGCCCAGATTCGCAGCCAGATCGAGGCCGCTACCAGCGACTTTGACCGCGAGAAGCTGCAGGAGCGTCTGGCTAAGCTGGCCGGCGGTGTGGCTGTCATCAAGGTCGGTGCTGCTACCGAAGTCGAGATGAAGGACAAGAAGCTGCGCATTGAGGATGCACTGAACGCTACCAAGGCAGCTGTGCAGGAAGGTGTTGTGGCCGGCGGCGGTACCGCTCCCATCAATGCCATCCCCGCTGTGCGCGCCCTGTGCGATACGCTGGAGGGCGACGAGCGCACCGGTGCCAAGATCGTGTTGAAGGCTCTGGAGGCTCCTCTGCGCCAGATCGCCAAGAACGCCGGTCTGGAGGGCAGCGTCATCATCGACAAGATCGTCTCTGCCAACAAGCCCAACTACGGCTTCGATGCCCAGAACGAGGTCTTTGTCGAGGATATGATCGCTGCAGGCATCGTGGACCCGACCAAGGTCACCCGTTCCGCTCTGGAGAACGCAGCTTCCGTCGCTGAGATGGTGCTGACCACCGAGAGCCTTGTTGCTGACCTGCCGGAACCCCCGGCTCCCGCCGCACCTGCCGGCGGTGACATGGGCGGCATGTACTAATAACTGCCTAAAAACCGCATGAACACTTGATTTTTGGAGCGTGCGAAAACGGATTTACGCCAAACTTACGCCACTTACGCCAAAAAATCAAGCGCACTATAAGGTAACAGAATCGGCATCTGCCATAAAAGCAGGTGCCGATTTTTGTATCACGAAAAGCTGATGGATGCTGCACACTACACACCGTCAGCTTTTTCGTTTACAGGGGAAAAAGTGGGTGGTATAATAGAAATAGATTTTTGTAAGAGCGCCTTCATAGTCAAGACTATAAAAGAATACGGATAAGCATAAAACCGGTGGATGATATGAAAATTCTGGATAACATCACCAATACCGTTCGAGATGATCTGCGGGTGGAAATCAAAAAAGGCAGCAGGGTGTCTATTGCGGCAGCCTGCTTTTCGATGTATGCCTATAAAGAGCTGAAGAAGCAGCTGGAAACCATAGATGAGTTTGAATTTATCTTTACATCGCCCACTTTTGTGAAAGAAAAGGCTGAAAAGCAGAAGCGGGAGTTCTATATTCCCCGCATTTCCCGTGAAACAAGCCTTTACGGTACAGAGTTTGAAATCAAACTGCGCAATGAGATGACCCAGAGAGCCATCGCAAAGGAATGCGCAGACTGGATCAGGAAAAAGGCAACGTTCAAATCGAACACCACCGGCGAAAATATGGCTGGCTTCATGACGGTGGATTCCGGTGCAGCACAGACCGCCTATATGCCGATTGGCGGCTTTACAACGGTCGATATTGGCTGTGAGCGTGGAAATAACAGCTACAACATGGTCAACTGCATGGAGGCTCCGTTTGCACAGCAGTACATGAAGCTGTTTGATACTCTTTGGAACGACCGGGACAAAATGCAGGATGTCACAGATGTAGTTCTGGAGAATATCAGCACGGCTTATGCTGAAAATTCCCCGGAGTTCATCTATTTTATGACGCTGTATCATGTATTCAGCGAGTTTTTGGACGACATCTCAGAAGACGAACTGCCGAATGAGGCAACCGGCTTCAAGCAGAGCAAAATCTGGAGTCTGCTGTACGACTTCCAGAAGGATGCGGTGCTTGCCATCATCAATAAGCTGGAAAAGTACAACGGCTGCATCCTTGCGGACAGTGTTGGCCTTGGCAAGACCTTTACCGCACTGGCTGTCGTAAAGTATTATGAGAACCGAAACAAGTCGGTTCTGGTGCTGTGTCCCAAAAAGTTGGCAGAGAACTGGAATACCTACAAAGACAACTATGTGAACAACCCGATTGCATCGGACCGGCTGAATTATGATGTTCTGTTCCACACAGACCTGTCCAGAAGCGGCGGAAAGTCGAACGGCCTCGATCTGGATCGCCTGAACTGGGGCAACTACGATCTGGTTGTCATTGATGAATCCCACAACTTCCGCAACGGCATCGGTACGCACAGCAAGACGCAGGACAACCGTTACCAGCGTCTGATGGACAAGGTGATCCGTGCCGGAGTCAAGACCAAGGTGCTGATGCTTTCGGCAACGCCGGTCAACAACCGTTTTGTGGATTTGAAAAATCAGCTCGCCCTTGCCTATGAGGGAAGCTCCGAGTATCTGGACGAAAGGCTGAACACCTCAAAGAGCATTGAGGACATCTTCAAGCAGGCGCAGAAAGCTTTTAACGCATGGAGCAAGCTGAAACCAGAAGAGAGAACCACGGATGCGCTGCTGCGGACATTGGATTTCGACTTCTTTGAGCTGCTGGACAGTGTGACCATCGCACGTTCTCGGAAGCATATCGAGAAGTACTATAACACCAACGCTATCGGAAAGTTCCCGGAGCGGCTGAAGCCGATTTCTGTTCGTCCATGCCTGACAGACCTGAATAATGCCATCAACTACAATGAGATTTACGAGCAGCTGATACAGTTGCGCCTGTGCGTCTATATGCCCTCCAACTATATCTTCGCAAGTAAGATCCAGAAGTATCAGGAGCTGACGCACAATAAGGGCGAGAATCTGACCCAGAGAGGTCGTGAGCAGGGCATTTGCAGGCTGATGAGTATTAACCTGCTGAAACGGCTGGAAAGCTCTGTATGCTCGTTCCAGTTGACCCTGACGCGCATCAAGAAGCTGATTGATGGTACGATTCAGTCCATTGACCAGTTTGAACGCTCCGGCCATGTCGATCTGGATATGTACGACATGACCGGAGACGATTTTGACATGGACGATGAAAATACTGGCTTTTTCACCGTCGGCAAGAAAGTCAAAATCGACCTTGCGGATATGGATTGGAAGAGCTGGCGCACGGAGCTTCGGGAAGATGCAGAAATTCTGGAACTGCTGACCTTTATGGTGGCAGACATTACGCCGCAGCATGACACAAAGCTGCAAGAGCTGTTCAAGCTGCTGTCTGAAAAAATTGAGCATCCGATCAATGCCGGCAACAGAAAAGTGCTGATTTTCTCTGCATTTTCGGATACGGCAGAGTACCTTTTTGACAATGTGAGTACGTTTGTAAAGCAGAAATATGGGCTGAACACCGCCGTTATTACCGGCTCGATTGATGGACGCACCACGATCAAGGGCTTCAAGGCAATGCTCAACAACGTGCTGACCTGCTTCTCTCCCATTTCCAAAGACCGGGATGTTCTGATGCCCGGTAGTACCACGGAAATTGATGTGCTGATTGCGACAGATTGCATTTCTGAAGGTCAGAACTTGCAGGACTGCGATTATCTGATCAACTATGACATTCACTGGAACCCGGTGCGCATCATCCAGCGTTTTGGACGAATCGACCGTATCGGCAGCAGAAACCAGTACATCCAGCTTGTGAACTTCTGGCCTGATCTGACGCTGGACGATTACATCAACCTGAAATCCAGGGTGGAGACCCGCATGAAAATCACCGTTATGACCTCCACCGGCGATGATGACCTTATCAATCCCGAAGAAAAGGGTGATTTGGAGTACCGCAAGGCGCAGCTGAAACGCTTGCAGGAAGAGGTCGTTGACATCGAGGATATGTCGGACGGTATCTCCATCATGGATCTGGGTCTGAATGAGTTCCGGCTCGATCTGCTGGATTACATCAAGCACAACGGCGATCTGGACAAGAAGCCCCGTGGACTTCATGCGGTGGTTCCAGCCACAGATGAACTGCCGGAGGGTGTGATTTTCGTTCTAAAAAACATCAATAACAGCGTCAATGTGGACAATCGGAACCGTATCCATCCGTTCTACATGGTCTACATCGGGATGGATGGGCAGATCATCTGCGACTACCTGAACCCCAAAAAGATGTTGGACGATATCCGGCTGCTGTGCCGTGGAAAGTCTGAGCCGATCAAAGAGGTGCACGAAAGCTTCAATCGGGATACAGACGACGGAAAGGACATGGCAGAAATGTCCGAATTGCTGAGTGAAGCCATTGATTCGATCGTTGAGGTCAAAGAAGAAAGTGACATCGACAGCCTGTTCTCTGCGGGCGGAACAACAGCATTGCTCAGTCAGGTGTCCGGGCTGGACGATTTTGAGTTGATTTGCTTTCTTGTTGTGAAATAGGGATAACTATGAAAAATCGAAATGGAAAATATGGATGGATTGTGATTTGGGCGATAGGAAGTATAGTATTTGCATTTGTCATACATTGGTTGTTTAGTATTGAACCCACAGTAGAGTTCTTTCGAGCAAAATGGAGTGCAGGAGACATTTTGACGTATGCATCTACAATTATTCTTGGACTGCTTGCGTTATGGCAAAATCAAAGATTTAAGGAGGAAAACGATAAATCGCAAGAGCGGTTGGAAAAAATAAGCAATCGCACAAATGAATTACAAATCATATCGCAGTTAATTGAACATGAGAACGAACGGATAAATCTTTTAAGAAAATTGTTTCAAGAATTTTTTGAGGTATGTTCATGTAGCAATATAGTTGCAGAATACAGGGACGCCTCAAAAAATAAAGCAGATAATCTAAGTTCTTCAACGCGAAGAGCCAGTCAAATTAGAATATCGTATCAAATATTGATACAACAGCTGTTTATGGATAAACGTAAAAATACACAGGTAGATAGTTTGGTGGAATATGCTGGAAAACTTAGTACATCGGCAATTGGATTAATACTTTCATTTACGATAGAGCAAGAAGAAAGTCATCTGAAAAATGATGAAAATGGTGAAATTAAACGATTGACGAATAAGCAGCTGCAAATCGAAGAAGCGTTAAATAAAGAATTTTATATATACATAACTGCACTAGAAAAAGAACGGAATGCACTGTTATTTGAGGATCACTCGTTGAAAGAATTGCAGGAAATGTATCAACGGAGAGAAGAATACGGAAAGATTTAACTTTAGGTCATGGAGGAAAATAGTTTGCTGAATTTTCCAAGATCTACCGAGTTCAATAAACGCATCCCGAAGCAGAAGTTCTATGAGAACATCGCTGTCACCCCAGCTATGAAGAAAGCTTTTGTCGAGCAGATCAGGATCATCTACTGGCGCAATAAAATTGCGACCGCCACCCTGAATCTGGCTGCTGGCGGGCAGGTGACGGAGATCGAGGTGTTCGAGGTACGGCTGTCTGCCCCGGATCTGGATGAGAGTGTCCTGCGCCAAATCGACCGGGAAATCCCGTATCACATCCTCTTTTTGCTGGAATACGAGGGCAAGTATCGTGCTGTCATCGGCTACAAGGAGGCTGCGGTGGGCAAGACGGCCTTTAAGGTTGACCGCTATTATTCTACAGACTGGCTGGACGAAGACGACCTGCCGGTGCATCTGGAAGGCCTTTCTATGGATGCCGTCTATGAGAACTTTGTCCGTCAGATTGCAGGTGATGTGCTTGGTGCAGGAGAAAGATCTTCCCTGAAAGACAGTGTGGAGCAGCAGAAGCAGCGAGAACAGCTGGAAAAGCAGATTGCGGCACTGGAAGCTAAAATCCGTAAGGAAAAGCAACCAAAGAAGAAATTTGAACTTGTGATGCAAGAAAAGACGTTAAAGCGGCAACTGGAGGAGCTTGTGTGAACGGGACAGATATTGGGCAGATTGTTGCAGCAACTATTATAAGTGCAGGCGGAATTGGCGGAATTATTATTGCGGCTATAAGGTTTTCGTCAAATATAATAGCTGAAAGACTTTCAAAACGATATGAATTAAAATTAAATAAGACGATAGAAAATTATAAAACGCATTTGGAAAAAGGAAACTATATTTCACGTGCAATGTTCGACAAAGAGTTTGAATACTATCAACTTCTATCCAGGAAATACACTATTGCATTCAACAGTTTTAATTTATATTATGGAATCAAGTACTCAAAATTAGACGTGATTCCTATCGATGAAATCAATATTTATAACCCAAAACTGGAAGAACTTGCAAAAGATATAAAAGGAGGAAAAAAGGTGACTGAAGTCCAAATGGATACACTGAAAAGCAATATAGCCGAACAGTTTTTAGAGTTTAAGAAGGTTTTGGACGAGAGTGAATCCTTTATTGACGGCGAAATTTATAGTGAATATGCGAAATTATATAATCTTATTCGTAGCTATTATCTAAATGAAGATTCAATGCTGCTAGATGAAATCCAATCGCTAAGACTTCAACTACCCAAAACTATTAGAAACTATCTTATCGGATTGACTGTTATAAATTAGGAGGAACTCATACATGGACAACCTTAAAATGCACAGCCTTGACGGTGTACAGCGCAACATTGAGCTGATCGGCAAGCTGTTCCCCAATGCAATTACCGAGGTGAAACGCAACGGCAAGGTAGAACATGCCATTGATTTTGACGTTCTGCGGCAGGAGCTTTCCGATTCCATCGTGGAGGGTCGGGAAGAGCGTTACCAGTTTACATGGCCGGACAAGAAAAAGGCGATGTTGGCGGCAAATGCGCCCATTACAGCAACGCTGCGCCCGGTTGTGGCAGACAGTGTGGGCAAGGACGGCACGCCCGGCGGCTTTGACAGTGAAAACCTCTACATCGAGGGCGATAATCTGGAAGTGCTGAAGCTTTTGCAGGAGACCTATCTGGGTAAGGTCAAAATGATCTACATTGACCCGCCGTACAACACCGGCAATGACTTTGTTTATAATGATGAATTTGGAATGAGGGGCGAGGAATGGAACGCCACCAGCGGAAACTATGATGAAGAGGGAAACCAGATCGTTGGTAAGTTGGAACTGAATACAGAGAGCAACGGTCGATTCCATACGGATTGGCTCAATATGATTTATCCGCGTCTGAAAATTGCAAAGGATTTGCTTGCAGATGACGGTGCTATTTTTATTTCCATTGATGATAATGAACTTTATAATTTGAAAAAAATATGTGATGATGTTTACGGTGAAAGCTGCTTTGTTGGAAATGTTGCATGGCAACGCACCTATTCTATGCGAAACGATTCAAAGGGACTTCCTTCGGAAGCAGAACATATTTTGGTGTATAGCAAACAACCCAATTGGATTCCGAATAAATTGCCGCGTACGGATAAAATGGATGCAGCTTATAAAAACCCTGATAATGATCCGAATGGTGCATGGCAAAATACTACACCATACGCACCAGGGGCGAGAACTCATCAGGGAATGGTTTATGCTATACAGCATCCATTTACAGGAGAGCTTCTTTACCCTGCACCGGCTTCTTGCTGGAGATATGACCAAAAGACAATGTTGGATTATATGAGCGGATGGTGCGAATATGAACTGAAAAATATCAATGATGAAAAAGAAAGAGCAGAAATTTGTGGAGTAGATGTTGAAAACATTCGGAAAGACGTAAAAGCAATTGTTCTTAAATACGATTTAAATCAAGCAAAAGAAAAGGCTAAACTTGTTTTAAATCGTGGGCAATGGCCACGTTTCTACTTCACGAAAGATGGTATGGGAGGAATTCGTCGAAAGACATACTTGAACCAGGTTGAGGGACGGACAGTGACAAATCTATGGCCATACGCAGAGGTTGGACATACAGATGAGGCAATGAAAGAACTAAAAAACCTGTTTGATGGAAGTGTCCCGTTTGATACTCCAAAACCGACTAGGTTGGTGGAACGTGTTTTAACAATTGCAACGGATAAAGATTCGTATATTTTGGATTTCTTTTCAGGGTCAGCTACAACAGCACACGCAGTCATGAAAAAGAATATGGAAGATGGTGGTAATCGAAAGTATATTCTTGTTCAGTTGCCGGAAAAAGGAAATTCGCCGCAATATGAAACGCTTTGCGAAATCGGCAAAGAGCGCATCCGTCGTGCGGGCCGGAAAATTAAGGAGGATGCTGGCTTAACGGCACTAGCTGATCTGGATATTGGCTTCCGCTGCCTGCGGTTGGACAGCAGCAATATGGAAAACGTCTACTACACGCCGGAAGAAGTCAGTCAGCAGGATCTGTTCTCGCTGGTGGATAACGTAAAACCTGACCGCACCCCGGAAGATTTGCTGTTTCAGGTGATGCTGGATCTGGGTGTGCTGCTGTCCAGCCCCATTGAGGTGAAAGAGATTGCGGGCAAAAAGGTGTTCAACGTGGCAGACGGCTTCTTGCTGGCCTGCTTCGACCATGATGTGACGGAGGAGACTGTCAAGGCCATTGCCCAGATGAAGCCCTACTATGCCGTGTTCCGTGACAGCTCCATGGCAAACGACAGTGTTGCGACAAACTTTGACCAGATTTTTGAAACGTATAGCCCGGAAACGGTAAGGAAGGTGTTGTGAGATGACAGCAAAAATTCAATACGAGGACATTGACCTTTATCACTATACATCACTGGCGTCACTTTTCGCTATTTTGCAGAATGAAACAATTCGTTTGACAGACTATCGATTTTTGAATGATACGCAGGAGCTTTCTTATGCGACACACTGGTTGAAAGCACTCCTTCAACCCATGGCTGAAAATGAGTTTGTGCAAAAGCTTTTGACTGCAATCGAAAACATTGAGCAAGGAAAAGTTGAACGGCTCAAAGGGATTGGTGAAGATCTGCCGTATCTGCAATGGAATATGTGCGACCTGAATTACTATATTCTTTCCCTGTCACAAAACTACGATGATCTTGCCATGTGGCGGATGTATGCCAAAGATGGTTGCTCTATAAAATTTGATAGTCAAAAATTGAATGAGTTTCTCTATTCACTCCGTGATGATAATTTGAAAAACGGTTTTACAAATTTAATAAAGGGTCCTGTCAGCTATAATGCCGGACAAGATATGGATACTGTTATAAAACTTTGGTTGGTGCTTCATAATGAACAGATGATTTATGATGACGTCTTGCAATATTGCTTGAGAATTAAGTCTCCAGACTTTTCTTTTGAGCATGAATATCGCTTTGGCATTCCATTTGAAGATCAGTACTTGGGCGAAAAGGCGACCAAAGAGTTTACGCTGGTCGGAAATACAATTCGCCCACAGCTTGAACTGAAAAAATTCCCCGTTGCGGATGTTATAGAAGAAATTACGATCAGCCCGTTTGTTACATCTGAACTTACCAAGATTGGACTTCAGGAACTCTTGAAATCTAAAAATATGTCTCCGGGTATCGTTAAACAGTCGAGCATCAAAATACGATAAGAAAGGCAGACTACAATGCCCGAAAAAAAGAATAAAGAACAGGCAATTCACAGCTCTGCGGCAGAATATTTGACCTTCGTGGCTTCTACCGGAGACAGTGATACCAGCTATGAAATGCGCTATGAGGATGAAAACATCTGGCTGACGCAAAAGATGATGGCAACCTTATATGATGTGTCCAAACAGACGATCTCACAGCACATCAAGCGCATTTATGCGGATGGGGAACTCGCTCCGGAGGCAACTGTCAAGAAATACTTGACAGTTCAAACCGAAGGTGACCGGCAGATCAGCCGCAAGCAGGATCATTACAATCTTCAAATGATTATTGCAGTCGGCTTTAAGGTGAATAATCAGCGTGCTGTGCAGTTCCGCAAATGGGCGGGTCAGATCGTGAAAGACCATACGATTCAGGGCTGGACGATGGATGTGGAACGGCTGAAAAAAGGCCACATGTTCACGGATGAATATTTTGAGCGTCAGTTGCAGCAGATTCGTGAAATTCGCCTGTCGGAGCGCAAGTTCTACCAGAAAGTGACGGATTTGTACGCAACAGCGTTTGATTACGACAAGGATGCCAAGACGACCCGGCTGTTTTTCCAGACGGTTCAGAACAAGATGCACTATGCTGTGCATCGCCACACGGCGGCAGAACTGATCGTGGAGCGTGCCGATGCCAACAAGGAACACATGGGGCTTACCACATGGGAAAATGCGCCGGATGGAAAAATCCTGAAAGCGGATGTGACAATAGCCAAAAACTACCTGAGCAAAGAGGAAATGAACTATCTGGAGCGCATTGTGTCGCTTTATCTGGATTATGCCGAGCTGCAGGCGGAGCGCAAGATCCCCATGAGCATGGAGGACTGGGCAAAGCGGCTGGATGGTTTTCTGGAGTTCAACGGCAACGAACTGCTGACAGGCCCCGGTAAAATCAGCGCAGAACAGGCAAAACTCCATGCGGAAACCGAATACGAAAAGTATCGTGTCATTCAGGATCGCCTGTATGAAAGCGATTTTGACCGGTTCCTGATGCTGGAGCAGGAGGTAAACCACAAAGATGAAGTTTAGTTTTAAGATTCAGCAGTACCAGACGGACGCTGTGGATGCGGTGGCACGGGTCTTTCAGGGGCAGCCCTACAATGCAGGCGTGTCGTACCTGCGGGATATGGGAAGCCTGTCTGCGCAGCCGCAGCAGTTGAGTCTTGTTTCCAATGGGGACGATGCAGCACAGGTGGAGTTACAGGATTTGATCAACGATTCCGGTTTTAAGAACGAAGCACTCCAACTGACCGAGCAGGAGCTGCTTCAGAACATCCGCACATTGCAGGCAGAAGCAAACATCCATCAGTCGGAAAAGCTGGTTGCCCCGCTGGGCAGGTGTTCTCTGGATATTGAGATGGAAACCGGCACAGGCAAAACCTATGTTTACATCAAGACCATGTTCGAGCTGAACAAGCGGTATGGTTGGAGCAAATTTATCGTTGTTGTGCCGAGTATCGCCATCCGTGAAGGCGTAAAGAAGTCCTTTGAGATCACTGCCGATCACTTTATGGAGTGCTACGGCAAAAAGGCACGGTTCTTTATCTATAACAGCAGCAACCTGAATCAGTTGGATTCCTTTTCCAGCAATTCCGGCATCAATGTCATGATCATCAACACGCAGGCGTTTGCGGCATCCATGAACGAGGACAAGAACGTGGAAGGCCGCAAGGGAGATGCTGCGGCGCGTATTATCTACACCAAGCGGGACGAGTTCGGTTCCCGCCGCCCGATTGACGTCATCGCAGCCAACCGTCCGATCCTGATTCTGGACGAACCGCAGAAGATGGGCAAAGAGGACTCCGCCACTCAGAAAGCCCTGAAAAAGTTCAATCCACTTTTCACACTGAATTACTCTGCTACCCACGCCAAGCAGCATAATCTGATCTACGTTCTGGATGCGCTGGACGCTTACAATAAGCGGCTGGTCAAGAAAATCGAAGTCAAAGGCTTTGAGGTCAAAAATCTGCGTGGTACGGACAAGTATCTGTATCTGGAAAGCATCATCATCTCCCCGAAGAATCCGCCACGGGCAAAAGTGGAGATGGAGGTCAGCCACCAGAACGGCACGAAGCGAGAGTTCCATATGCTGGATGTGGGCGATAATCTCTATTATAAATCCGGGGAAATGGAGCAGTACAAGGGCTTCGTGGTGTCGGAAATCGACCCGATCACGGGCGTTGTGACCTTTACGAACGGAGACACCATCCGCAAAGGCGATGTCACCGGCGATGTTTCTGAAAATGATATGCGCCGGGTACAGATCCATGAAACGATCCTTTCGCACTTTGAAAAAGAGCAGGAACTGTTCAAACTGGGCATCAAGACACTTTCGCTGTTCTTCATCGACGAAGTGGCAAAATACCGCCAGTACGATGAAGACGGAAACGAGCTGCTGGGCGAGTACGGCAAGATTTTTGAGCAGGAGTATCTTTCGGTTCTGAATGAGCATCGCACCCTGTTCGACCCTGCTTATACAGCCTATCTGGATTCAACCGATGTGCATGATGTCCACAAGGGCTATTTCAGCATCGACAAGAAAGGTCACAGCGTCAACAGTTCGGTCAAGCGTGGCTCAGATATGTCGGATGACATTTCTGCCTATGATCTGATCCTGAAAAACAAGGAACGTCTGCTGTCCTTTGAAGAGCCGACCCGGTTCATCTTCTCTCACTCCGCACTGCGGGAAGGTTGGGATAACCCGAATGTGTTCCAGATCTGCACCCTGAAGCACAGCGACAGCACCACGCAGAAACGGCAGGAAGTAGGCCGTGGTCTGCGTCTGTGCGTGAATAAGGACGGAAACCGCATGGATGCGGAAGTGCTGGGAGATAAGGTGCAGGATATTAACGTCCTGACCGTTATTGCCAGCGAGAGCTATGCAGGGTTTGTAGACGGACTGCAAAAGCAGACCGAAGCAGTGTTGTATGACCGCCCCCGAAAGGCAGACATTGCATATTTCACCGGCAAGACCATCAGGCTGGATGGCAAAACCGTCAAGGTGGATGACCGTCAGGCACGGGCAATTTATCAGTATCTTGTCCGCAATAACTATGTGGATGAGCAGGATAATGTCACGCAGGACTACCGGGACGATGTGCAGACCGGAACACTTGCACCGGTGCCGGAAACGCTGAAGCCCATTGAAGAGGGCGTGCACACGCTTGTGCAGGCAATTTATGATGACAGTATGCTCAAGTCTATGTTTGAGGATGGCAACAAGCCGAAAGTGCTGGAAAATCCGCTGAACGACCGGTTTGAAAAGGCAGAGTTCCAGAAGCTCTGGCAGACGATCAACCACAAATACGCCTATACGGTGGATTTTGATTCTGAGGAACTGATCCGGAAAGCAATCGAATACATCGACAGGGAACTGTACGTCAGTCGCCTGCAATATACCGTTACCTATGCCGGGCAGAAAGATGTCCTGAGTGCCGATATGGTGCGAGAAGGCAGCAGCTTCAGCGATGCCAAGAGCAGAACAAAAAAATTAGAACATGACTACGCAGGTCAGGTTGCGTATGACCTGATCGGCAAAATTGCAGAGGGCACAACGCTGACCCGGCATACCGTTGCACGGATTTTGCAGGGCATCAAGCCGACAACCTTTGCGATGTACCAGAACAACCCAGAAGAATTTATCGCAAAGGTGATCCGGCTGGTCAAGGAGCAGAAAGCTACCATGATCGTGGAGCATATCACCTATGATACCATTGAGGGCAGCTACGACAGCAGCATCTTTACGGCAGAGAAACACGCTCTGACGATGGATAAGGCTTACAAGGCACAGAAGGCGATTCAGGATTACGTTTTCACCGATGGAACAGCAGAAAAGAGCGTAGAACGGAAGTTTGCGGAAAATCTGGACGGAGCAGAGGAAGTCTTTATCTATGCAAAACTGCCGAAAGGCTTCTATATTCCGACCCCGGTTGGACACTACTCCCCGGACTGGGCAATCGTGTTCCATGAGGGCAAGGTGAAGCACATCTATTTTGTAGCAGAAACCAAAGGCACGATGGAGAGCCTGAACCTGCGTCCGATCGAGAAATCCAAGATCGACTGCGCCAAGAAGCTCTTTGCAAAATTGTCAGATGGACTTGTGACATACGACCATGTGGACAGCTATCAGGAGTTGATGAATAAGGTGCTGCAGTGACCAGTACAAAATGAATCATGAAGCGGCTGTTTGCGTAGATGCAGATGGCCGCTTCTACATTTGACATCCTGATCGGGAGTGTGAGCGATAATATAGGGCTGCGATGAGTTTGAACGAATCAGCGATGCAATCGCACAGCCTGCATCCACAGGATGCAGTTCACGGGTTTGGGTGTTCCCAACAAGTATTTTGCAGAGCAAAATAAGCAGATGTATATACGTCTGCATTGCTTGCGGGCGCTATGAAGCCTCTCAACCTGCCATCCAATTTTGAAAATTATTTTGCAAGCCAGACCGTCCGTTTTCAAGTTTAACTTGAAGCGGACGGTTATTTTTCTGCACAAGAACTGCGCTGACTGTGCTTCCTCGCTGACGCTGAATAAGCAAATTTTCTTGAGAAAAATTTGCTTTAGGAAAATCGGCGTTGATTCATTCAATATCGCATCAAACCGGACCTATTACTTCCGGTTTTGAATGTAAAAAGCGGAACTAATAGGTCCTAAAAATTTTTTTGAAAGTGTGATAAGCTACCAGCAAGACACCAATTGAACCTTGAAAACCGAATGACCGTCTGCATGGGATACCCGGCCATGACCCCCAAGTGTGAGAGCCGGAAAACGCCGCCGGAAGGGGGCAGGAAATCCATGCAGAGAGAACGGCGTAAGAACAATGATATTCTATTTCATTTCAGAAAGGA
>ERZ773181.1916-NODE-1916-length-14989-cov-3.013258_pt1 | contig 14989 bp, 13 predicted proteins | sample MGYA00581001_ERZ773181 | MGnify/ENA primary metagenome ERZ773181 (study PRJEB29015, sample SAMEA2737780) | human gut metagenome | biome: human gut; feature: human-associated habitat; material: faeces | place: China | collected 2012 ... | reverse complement strand
TATCTGCGGGACAACGATGCCAACGACTATTGGTCGGCATCGTGGCAGCCAGTTGGAAAGCCGCTGGATACCTATAAAAGCACCTGTCGGCATGGTACTGCCTATACCGTAATTTCTGCGGAATATAGCGGTATTCGTTCCGATGTGACTTATTATGTAGGTACTACAAATAATAAAACATATGGTTATGTGACTATTTCTACTTTTGGTGATACAACTGCTCAGCATGTAGAAAAAGCTTTAAAAGAGTTTAAGAAACAGAATGTCTCAGATATTATTCTAGATTTAAGAGGTAATGGTGGAGGTTATATTACTGCTGCAAGAGATCTTCTTTCTTTATTTAATGAGAAGGGAGAGACACTCTTTACTGTTAAGAATAAGAAGGGTCAGACTGAAACATATAAGGATAATAGTAAGACACATTATGCATTTTCTAATGGTTATATTTTAATGAATAGTGGTACTGCAAGTGCATCTGAATTATGTGCAGGTACATTTAAAGAAATACAGGGATATAAACTTATTGGGCAGCAGTCTTATGGGAAAGGGACTATCCAGGCACAGACGAACTTATCTGATGGTTCTGTATTGAAATACACTTATGCAAAGTGGTATACACCTAAGGGTGTGAATATTAATAAAAAAGGATGGACTCCAGATGTCACTGTAGAGGATCAATCTCTCTTATCAGCTTATTTCACTTATTATAGTGATAAGTTTTATGTGGATAATGTGAATAATTCTATTATTGTGATGGAAAGATTATTAGATGTGTTAGGTTATAATCCAGGTCGTACAGATGGTTATTTCTCACAAGGAGTGAGTGATGCATTAAAACGTTTTGAACAGGATCATGGATTAACTGTAGATGGCGTATTAGAATATAGTGATCAGGAATGCATGGTTTCTGTACTTGCAGAAAGATTAAGTCATAAGGAATATGATAATAGTTTACAGAAGGTACTTACTTTAATATAGAAAGAGGGGATTTTATGTCTTACAAGCTTGTATCAAAATTTAAACCAATGGGTGACCAGCCCGAGGCTATTAAAGAATTAGTAGAAGGTATTCATCAAGGTAAAAAGACACAGGTATTATTAGGTGGTACAGGAACTGGTAAGACATTTACCTTTGCGAATGTCATTGCACAGGTGAATAAACCTACTCTTGTACTATCACACAATAAAACTCTTGCAGGACAGTTATATAGTGAATTAAAGGAATTCTTTCCAGAAAATCGTGTAGAATACTTTATTTCAAACTTCGATTTCTACCAGCCAGAAGCCTATATACCCAAGAGTGATACATATATTGATAAAGAATCACAGACAAATGAAGAAATAGAGATGTTAAGAGCTGCTGCGATGAACTCTTTATTAGAAAGAAAAGATACAATTGTCGTAGCCTCTGTGGCAGCTATTTATGGGTTAGGTAATCCACAGAGTTATCAGGAAATGATCTTCTCCTTACGTGTAGGACAAGAAATAGATCGACGTGAATTACTTACATTCTTAGTCGATAGACAATATACAAGAAATGATATGGATCAGGTCAAAGGTACTTTTAGAGTACGTGGTGATGTAATTGAAATAGTACCAGGTCATACTGAATCTTATATTATACGTATTGAATTATTTGGTGATGAAGTAGATCGTATTACAGAAGTAGATCCTCTGACTGGTCATGTTCAAGCATCTTATAATACTTATACAATTTATCCGGCTGAAGAATATATTACAAGTCGTGAAAAGATGCTTTATGCCTGTGATACGATAGAAGAAGAATTAAAAGATCGTCTACAATATTATCAAGATGCCGCAAAACCTCTTGAATATGAAAGAATAGATAACCGTACAAGACATGATATTGAAATGCTGAGAGAAGTGGGTATCTGTCCAGGTATTGAAAACTATTCACGTCATATTGATGGTAGAAAACCAGGAGAAAGACCTTATTGTTTAATAGATTATTTCCCTGATGATTTCTTACTTATTGTCGATGAATCTCATGTTATGCTTCCACAGATCAGAGGTATGTTTAACGGAGATAGAAGCCGTAAAGAAACATTGGTAGAATATGGCTTTCGTTTACCAAGTGCTTTAGATAACAGACCACTTCGTTTTGAAGAGTTTGAAAAGCTTATTCCCCAGGCAATATTTGTATCTGCCACACCGGGTGATTATGAATTAGAAGGTGTCCATGGTGAATATGTTGAACAGATTATTCGTCCAACAGGATTATTAGATCCTATTATTGAAGTGCGTCCTATTGAAGATCAGATTGATGATATTATTAGTGAAATACAATTACGTATAGAAAGAAATGAACGTGTACTTATTACGACTCTTACAAAGAGAATGGCTGAAGATTTAACTGATTATCTTAAGGAATTTGGTTTAAAGGTCGCTTATCTTCATTCAGAAACAAAGACATTAGAACGTACTGAAATATTAAGAGATTTACGTTTAGGTAAATATGATGTCTTAATAGGTATCAACTTATTAAGAGAAGGTTTAGACCTTCCAGAAGTCTCTCTTGTATGTATTTTAGATGCAGATAAGGAAGGGTTCTTAAGAAGTGAACGTTCATTGATTCAGACAATTGGTCGTGCTGCAAGAAATGCGGATGGTCATGTAATCATGTATGCAGACCGTATTACTGATTCAATGCAGCGTGCCATTGATGAAACAAGTCGTCGTAGAGAAATACAGGAAGCTTATAATAAAGCCCATGGTATTACACCTACGACTATCAAGAAAGAAATTAGAGAAGCAATCCATGGACAGGAAGTCATTGATGAAGCACAGAAGCTTGTCAAGAAAGGCCGTAAGGCACCTAAGAAGGATAAGAAGGTTCTTCTTGAGGAATTAGAAAAACAGATGAAGGAAGCAGCTAAGGTGCTTGACTTTGAACGAGCTATGGAATTACGTGATATGATAGAGGAGATTAAAGATGGAAAGTAAGTTTAATCTCACACCTCTCGCATTAGATGTCTTTGAGGCAATTAAACAGGCAGGAGGACATGTCTATTTAGTAGGAGGGTGTGTACGAGATTTTTTATTAAAAAGAAGATCTAAAGATATTGATGTAGAAGTACATCACCTCTCTTTTGAGGCTTTAAAGGAAGTATTATCTCCCTTTGGGACAGTACAGGTGATGGGTGCATCCTTTGCGGTTGTACATCTTTCTACATTAGAAGGTTATGAATTTGCCTTACCTAGAATAGAAGAGAAGACAGGAATGAAGCATCAGGATTTTAATATTATTGTGGATCCTGATCTTCCTTTAGAAAAAGCCTGTGCTAGAAGAGATTTCACTATTAATAGTATGTTATATGATGTAGAAACAGAGACAGTGATTGATTTCTATTCAGGACAGGAAGATTTAAAGAATGGTATTTTATGTGCTACAAATAAAGATCATTTCTCAGAAGATCCACTACGTGTTTTAAGAGGTGCTTCTTTTATGTCACGCTATGGCTTTAAGATGGATGAGGACACAAAAAATCTTTGTCAATCTATTGTAGAAGAAGGTGGATTAGAGACTTTAAGTATCGAACGTATTTATACAGAATATTGTAAGATATTGATGGGATTATATCCTTCACAGGGATTTAATTTCTTAAGAGATATTCATGGTTTACCATTCTACTTAGAAGATTTAGTCACAACACATCAAAGAACTGACTATCATCCAGAAGGTAGTGTGTGGAATCATACAATGTTGGTGACTGACTTAGCAGCTTTATGTAAGCATCATACAAGTGAACCGTTATGGTTTATGTGGAGTGCTTTATTACATGATATAGGTAAACCACTAGTGACAACACCAGAAGGACATGCTTATGGTCATGCAGAAGAAGGTGCAGCTCTCTTTAATGAGAAGGTTGATTTAATTCTTTCTCATAAACAGAAGAAATATATTTATACTATGATTCAATATCATATGGTATTACCTACATTTTCTCGTAATCATGTAAGAAAAATCAAATTCTTGCGCTTCTTAAAAGCGATTGATCAGAAGGCTCCTTTAAAAGATCTTCTTTATCTTGCAAGATGTGATAAGTTAGGTAGAGGTATGGTCACAAGTGCTTCTATTAATGAGTTAAATGAATATATAGAGGAAATGATCTCTATTTGTGGGGATCATGCTCCTGCAGCTATTGTGACAGGTAAAGATTTAATTAATGAAGGTTTTGAGAATCATCAGGATTATTCTAAAATCCTTTCTCTTGCCTATGATTACCAATTACAAGGTTTAAATAAAGAAGTGATTATAAGGAGGTTGAAGAATGAAACAGGATGTCATTGCGGTTAGAGGTGCACGTGTCAATAACCTCAAGAATGTGAATATAGATATTCCTAAGAATCAATTAGTCATTATGACTGGTTTATCAGGAAGTGGTAAAACATCTCTTGCGTTTGATACAATCTATGCAGAAGGTCAGAGACGTTATGTAGAATCATTAAACTCATATGCAAGACAGTTCTTAGGTGGAATGGAAAAACCTGATGTAGATTCAATAGAAGGGTTATCACCCGCTATTGCGATTGATCAGAAAACAACATCTAATAATCCTCGTTCTACTGTTGGTACAGTGACTGAGATTTATGATTATCTACGTTTATTATATGCACGTGTAGGACATGCTTATTGTCCTCATCATGGTATTAAGATAGAAGCCCAGACATTAAAACAGATGGGTGATATTGTGGATACATATGATGATGGAGATAAACTTCAGATACTTGCACGTATGGCAGTGAACCAAAAGGGAACACATAAAGATCTCTTTGATAAATTAAGAAAAGAAGGGTATGTCAGAGTTAAGGTAGATGGAAGCATGTATACTCTTGATGAAGACATTACTCTAGAAAAAAATAAAAAACATACTATCGATGTTATTGTTGATCGTATCAAGAAAAAAGAAGGATATCGTACACGTTTGATAGAATCTTTAGAAACGGCTTTAAAACTTACAGAGGGTGAAGCTATTGTAGAGAATTTGACTCAGGGTACAGAAAAGCTTTTCTCTTCTAACTATGCCTGTCCTATTTGTGGTTTCTCTGTTCCTAAACTAGAACCACGTCTATTCTCATTTAATAATCCCTTAGGTGCCTGTCCTGATTGTAAAGGTTTAGGTATTAAGGAAGAAGTTGATTTGGATTTATTAGTACCAGATTGGAACTTAAGTATTAATGAAGGTGGTATTCGTTATTTTAAGACAGCAGTTGGTACTGATCGTATTGAATGGCAGAGATTCTTAAAACTATGTGAATATTATCATATTGACTTAGATAAACCTTTAAAGGACTTTGATGAAGAAGAAAGAGATATTATTTTTACTGGTTCACATGATCCTATTACTTATACAATTGTTTCTTCTTCTGGTAATGTTTCTCGTACAACAAACTATATTGAAGGTGTTGTTACACTTATACAAAGACGTTATGAAGAAACATCTTCTAAATGGTCTAAAGAATGGTATGCCTCATTTATGGCTGAACATACCTGTCCTACATGCCACGGTGCAAGACTGAATGAAATGGTCTTAAGTGTACAGGTGGGTGGTTTAAATATCATTGAATTTACGAATCTTTCTATTGAGAAAGCTTTAGAGTTTGTAGAAAACTTAAAGTTATCAGAAATGGAAGAAAAGATTGCGCATTTGATCTTAAAAGAAATTCATGATCGTTTGACATTCTTAAATGAAGTAGGACTTGGATATTTAACACTTTCTAGACGTGCTGGAGGATTATCCGGTGGTGAAGCACAGCGTATTCGTCTAGCTACTCAGATTGGTTCACGCTTAATAGGTGTTTTATATGTCTTAGATGAACCTTCTATTGGTCTTCATCAAAGAGACAATGAGAAACTTATTCATACACTACAGGAAATGCGTGATCTAGGAAATAGTGTTCTTGTCGTAGAACATGATGAAGATACAATGCGTGAATCTGATTATATTATTGATATTGGACCTGGTGCTGGTATTCATGGTGGACAGGTAGTTGCCTATGGCACACCTGAAGAAGTCGCTGCCAATGAAAACTCTATTACAGGTGATTATTTATCTGGTAGAAAGAAGATTGAGGTTCCTAAAACAAGACATAAAGGCAATGGTCTTTATTTAGAAGTACGTGGGGCTAAGGAACATAACTTAAAGAATATTAATGTGAAGTTTCCATTAGGTAAGTTTATTGCGGTTACAGGTGTGTCTGGTTCAGGTAAATCTACTTTAGTGAATGATATTCTATGTAAAGCATTACGTGCAAAGATTTATCGTTCACGTGAATTGCCAGGTAAACATAAAGAAATACGTGGTATAGAGAATATTGATAAGGTGATTGAAGTGTCACAGGAACCAATTGGTCGTACACCACGTTCTAATCCAGTCACTTATACAGGTGTCTTTGATGATATTCGTGATTTATTTGCGAAGACTCCAGAAGCTAAAATACGTGGATATGATAAGGGACGTTTCTCATTTAATGTGAAAGGTGGACGTTGTGAAGCATGTCAGGGAGATGGTGTTAAACGTATCTCTATGAACTTCTTACCAGATGTTTATGTACCTTGTGAAGAATGTCATGGACATCGTTATAACGAAGAAACATTACAGGTCACTTATAAGGATAAGAACATCTATGATGTATTAGAAATGACTGTGGAAGAATCACTTACTTTCTTTGAAAATCTTCCTCGTATTCATACTAAACTACAAGCATTATATGATGTAGGACTTGGCTATATTAAACTAGGACAAAGTGCGACAACACTTTCTGGTGGTGAAGCCCAAAGAGTAAAACTTGCATCAGAATTACAAAAGCGTTCAACTGGAAAAACATTATATATTCTTGATGAACCTACAACAGGATTACACAGTGATGATGTGAATAGACTCATTGGCGTATTACAGAAGATTGTGGATAATGGTGATACAGTATTAGTGATTGAACACAATCTAGATGTCATTAAGGTTGCAGATCACATCATCGATTTAGGATTGGAAGGCGGCGACAATGGTGGTACAATAGTCGTAGAAGGCACCCCTGAAAAGGTCGCAAAGTGTGAAAAGAGCCATACAGGACGCTTTCTTAAGAACCTATTGTAAGGAGGTATTTTATGGGAAAGTCCGTAAAACTAAAAGACTTGATGAATAATCCAGCCTATAAACGTGTATCTGGAGATGAAGAATCTTTAGAAAGAGAAGTATTTGTCGCAGAAATAAATCGTCCTGGTTTTGAACTTGCCGGCTTCTTTAAACATAGTGATTTTAGAAGAATTATTCTATTAGGTGATAAAGAAAATATATTTATTAAGGAAATGACTAAGGAAAGTCAATTGGCTTGTTTTTCTAAGTTAGTGAATGATGAAACACCTTGTATCATTATCGCAAAGGGTTATGAAGCACCAGAAATACTTAGAAATATTGCTTGTAAGAGAAACTTCCCAATCTTTGAAACAGAGATGGCAACAGGAAGAGTTTCTATTAACTTAATGGGGAAATTAGATGAATTATTAGCACCTGAAACACAGATTCATGGTGTATTCTTAAATATTTATGGTAAAGGTGTTATTATCAAAGGGGATAGTGGTATTGGTAAATCCGAAATCGCACTTGAACTTATTAAGAGAGGACATCAGTTGATTGCGGATGATGCAGTAGAACTCTACCATATTGGGCAGTCTATTATTGGGAAAGCACCAACAGTTTTAAAGAATCTATTAGAAATCCGTGGTATTGGTGTTATTGATGCTTCTAAGATGTTTGGAGCTGCGAGTGTTCTTCCAAAAGAAAAGGTAGACCTTATTATTCAGTTAGAAAGATGGTTACCATCTCGTGAATATAGACGTATTGGAGTAGAAGAAGATGATGTTACAGAAGATATTCTTTCAGTTCCTATTCCTAAGATCGTTGTACCAGTAACTGGTGGACGTTCTATGTCAGTTATTATTGAAGCGGCTGTCATGAATATGCAGCTTAAGGATTCTGGATTTGATTCAAGTAAAGAATTTGTGAATAGAATCCTTGAAAACATTAAAAGTAAGCAGGTGTAAGTTATGCAATTCTTTCCAGAATATAATATATTTCTTAAAATCGGTGGTCTGCAGATTCATATGTATGCAGTATGTATCATTATTGGTGCATTTATTGCCTATATGCTAGGTCAGTATAATTTTAAGAAATTAGGCTATAGTTCTGAAATTTTATCAGATTACTTCTTTGGAGTACTCATGACAGGGATCATTGGTGCCCGCATCTGGTATGTTATCTTCATGTGGAAAGAACTCTATATGTCTCATCCTGAAGAAATTATTGCGATATGGCATGGTGGGCTTGCGATACAAGGTGGAATCATAGCCGCACTCATTTATAGCTATTACTTCTTTAAAAAGAAGGATATTCCGTTCTTTGTGGCAGGAGATGCAATTATGCCAGGTGTACTCATTGCGCAGGCATGTGGTCGCTGGGGAAACTTCTTTAACCATGAAGCATTTGGTTCAGCTGTTTCTTTAAACTTCTTCAAACTATTACATCTTCCTCAATTTATTATTAATAATATGTATATTGAGGGGGCATACCATCACCCTACATTTCTTTATGAATCAGTAGGGAATTTGATTGTCTTTCTTGTGATTATTCTTGTAGTCAAGAAGAAAGCACAATGCACAGGTGAACAGTTCTTCTCTTACTTTATCGGTTATGGTATTGTGAGATTCTTTGTGGAAGGATTACGTACAGACTCACTTATGTTAGGTCCTATCCGTATGGCCCAACTCACATCTATAGTATTTATTGTTGTGGGTGTTGCTGGTATATATTACTTAAGAAACTATCAAAAGCGAAAGAATTAATCTTTCGCTTTTTCTTCATATTAAGTTAATGTATCATATATATGATAGTTAAGAGGTGTAAAAGATGGATAAAAGAATCGAAAATCATATCATCCAGCAATATTATGACAATCAGAGTCTTTATCGTTCATTAAAACATGATATTACAGATATTATTGAAAATATCATTACAAAGAATAATATAAAGATTTCTAATTTTGCGATACGTATTAAAACAGAAGATGCATTAAGACGTAAGATCTGTTTAAAACATAAGTACAAGGATGTTAATGATATTACAGATATCGTTGCATGCCGTATTATTACATTGTTTGAATCAGATATTGATGTCATATATAAACTAATTAAACAGAATTTTGATATTGTGGAATACAATGATAAGAGAAAGAAGAACTATGATGACCGTATTGATTTCGGTTATAACTCTCTTCATTTATTAGTGAAATATAATGAAGCAAGACTGAATATGATTGAATACTCAGATTATCGTCATATTGTCTTTGAAATACAGATTAGAACTATTCTCCAGCATTCTTGGGCTGAAGTAGAACATGGTCTAGGTTATAAGTCACAATATGAAATTCCTAAGGATATTCGTAGAAGACTCACAAGACTGAGTGCGACTCTAGAAATTCTAGATGAAGAATTTGTGAATATAAGAGATGATATAGAAGAATACAATAGGGGTATTGATCATATAGAGAAGGTGTTAAAGACAGACTTGAACTATAACTCTCTCATGACTTATTATCATGATTCTCCTATTATGAGTGAATTAACACAGATCATCTGCAAACAGTTTAATATCTCAGTTAAGGAAGAACCGTATATTATATCTGAATTGAGAGTTGTAAAAAGATTTCATAATCTAGGCTATATGTATGTTCATGAACTCGATGAATTTATTATAGAAAATAGAGATAACATCGTAAACTTTGCGCAGTCAAAGCTCCGTTTCCTAGAAAAGAATAAGTATTTCAACCCTTATGATATCTTTGTCTGGGTATCACTGATCATGTTGTTGAATCAGGGTGTGGATGATCCTGAAAATATCATCAGTAATGAAATGTTCAGCATTCCAAATAAGAATGAAATAGACAAAGGAATTAATTAATAAATATCATATTTTTACACATTTATGATTGATTCATGTATAATTATATTAACGCTTTTAAATTAAAAGAAAGAAGGTAAATAATATGGGCTTTTTAGAAGGTAAGACTGTCATTGTGACTGGTGGTGGACGTGCAGTACTTGAAGATGGTACATGTGGTTCAATTGGTTATGGTATCGTAACAGCATTTGCGAAAGAAGGGGCAAATATTGTCATCACTGGACGTAACCTAAAGAAACTAGAAGATGCAAAAGAAGAAATTGAAAGACTTTATAATGTAGAAGTTCTTCCAGTACAGGCTGATGTGAATGCAGGTGCTGATAATGAAGCAGTAGTAAAAGCAGTTGTTGAAAAGGCAATTGAAAAGTTTGGTCATATTGATGCATTAGTCAATAATGCACAGGCAAGTGCATCTGGTGTATCTCTTGCAGAACATACTACAGAACAGTTTGATTTAGCTATGTATTCAGGATTATATGCAGCATTCTATTATATGAAAGCATGTTATCCATACTTAAAAGAAACAAAAGGTTCAGTTATCAACTTCGCATCTGGTGCTGGATTATTCGGAAACAAAGGTCAGTGCTCTTATGCAGCAGCAAAAGAAGGTATCCGTGGTTTAACACGTGTTGCTGCAACTGAATGGGCTGCAGATGGTATCAACGTAAACGTTGTATGCCCACTTGCTTGGACTGCACAGCTTGAAAAGTTTGAAAAAGCTTATCCAGAAGCTTTCAAGGCCAATGTTCATACACCACCTATGGGACATTTTGGTGACAATGAAAAAGAAATCGGACGTGTTGTTGTACAATTAACTTCTCCAGACTTCAAATATATGACTGGTGAAACAATCACTCTTGAAGGTGGATTAGGAATGAGACCATAAGGAAACGCAATGCGTTTCCTTTTTTCAAAGGAGCAAATACAATGATTTATTATTTTAGTGGAACAGGAAATAGTCACTATGTGGCAGAAGTACTTTCAAAGTCCTTACAGGATACAATGCAATCTATTGAATCAGCTCAAGGTATTAAACAGGATGAAATGATTGGTATAGTCACACCTGTTTATTTCTTTGGATTACCTGATATTGTGAAGGATTTCTTAGAAAGATTGTCTGTTTCTTCTAAGTCTTATTTTTATCTAGTCGTCACTTATGGTGGTAAACCAGGTAATATTGGAAAAGAGGCCAACAAGATCATGCAGAAGAAGGGAACAGGTTTTTATGCTATGTATGGTGTAAAAATGGTGGATACATATATTCCTATGTATGATGCATCTAAAAATGAAAAGATAGAATCTCAAATAGATCCTCAAATAGAAGAAATCATTACACAGATCAAGGAAAGAAGAATAGGGGACTACTTGAAAGGAACAGTTCCAGTTTTTATTAATAAGGCCTGTTCGTTTCAATATAAACAGGTAAGAAAAACATATAACCTCACTATTGATGAATCTTGTATTCATTGTGGCTTATGTGCGAAAGAATGTCCTGAACAGGCGATAGAAATGAAAGACCATGTGACATTTAAGAAAGAACAGTGTATGATGTGTTTAAGATGTTTACATCATTGTCCTGTGAATGCAATTAGATTTAAAAATAAGGACAAAGGACAATACAGGGGGTTACTATGATCAAAGAAGATATTTTAATCAAGAATACAACAAGAGAACAGAGAGAACAAATTGTGAATGATGCAGTTCCGGTTGACGAAACAAACACAAAGCCGAATGCACCGAAGGGAATCATTTCTATGTATGATGCATATATTGATGGTTTAAAGGAATTAGATGAAATCAACAGAGAATTCAATGCCCACTACGAAGTAGATGATAAACGTGGTGGCAACAGAGGCGGCTGTTCAATGATATAAGAAGTAAGAGTGATCTTACTTCTTTTTATGTATGAAAAAAGAACTTCTTTCGAAGTTCTTATCCCCATACCTCTTCCGCAATTTCTTTGACTAATTTTAATTTAGCCCACTGCTGTTCTTCAGTGAGTTTATTGCCAATCGCACATGATGCGAATCCACATTGTGGACTTAAATAGAGTCTATCTAGTGGAATAAACTTAGCAGCCTCATGAATTCTCTTAATCACTGTTTCTTTATCTTCTAATTCAGGTGTCTTAGTTGTAATCAACCCTAATACAACCTTTTTATCTTCTGATACTTTTGCGAGAGGTGCAAATCCTCCAGATCTTTCATCATCATATTCTAGATATAAAGCATCCACATTTTCTTTCGCAAATACATAATCAGCTACAGAATTATAAGGACCTTTCGCAAAGAATGTAGAATGGTAATTACCACGACAGATATGTGATGTAATTACCATATCTTCTGGTTTATTTTCTAATGCAAGGTTATTGACTGCAAGTAATTCAGCCTTTACTTCTTCCAAATCAAGTCCTAAAGATTCATATCTCTGTTTTGCAGCATCTCCTACAATCGCACCCCAAGTACAGTCATCTAACTGTAGATTGCGACATCCTGCATCATAGAACTGTTTAATCACATCCTGATAAGCGACACCAATATCATGAATGAGTTCTTCATTTGTGGCATAAAACTTTCTTGTAGTTTCAAAGTTAGCAGGTACAATCATCTGCTGGAATGTCTGTGCAGGGGCTGGAATAGTATACTTAGCCACTGTATTTTCATCTTCAAACTGTTTTAAAAACTTAAAGTATTCCACAAAAGGATGTGCTTTTGCCTTAATCTTACCTACTAGATAAGTATCATCAAGTACTGCAAGTTCTGAATTAAATCTCACACCATTACCAGTATTCTTATGTTCAATACCCTCGAATCCCCACATGAAATCTAAATGCCAGAATGTTCTTCTGAATTCTCCATCAGTGATCACATGGTATCCTAATTCCTTCTGTTTTTTTACTACTTTTACAACTTCTTCATCCACAATATGATCATAATCTTCTTGAGATAGCTTTCCGTTATCCAATGCCTCTTTCGCATCCTTGAGTGCCTGTGGTCTTAAAAAACTTCCTACAAAATCATATCTAAAAGGTACATTTTCCATTTCTTATTCCTCCTTGGTTTGTGATTGTATTATAACAACCACCTTCACCATTGAGAAATACATATAATATACAGTTATATATAGTTTAAAACTATATTAATCTTTATACTCTACAATCAGCTTATCTTTATTATTCTTAATACTCTTATATAAGTCAGAAGGAATCTTCCATATTCCATTATAAGGTTCTTCTATATAAGTCTTTCCATTTCTTTCATAGACATAATATGTCTTTGTATCCATTTTCATCTTGATTTAATCAACACCATTTGGGTTATCATTTACTGATTCTTTTGAATAAGATGACTTTTCTTCTATATCTTTAATTAAAGAAGATACTTTATTTTGATCACATTCATAGACAGTAGTCATCGCACCACCATGTACATGTCCAAATTCCACCTTAGATGCATCTGGCAGATCTAAGTTCTTTTTATTAGAAGTGAAACAATACACACCCAACAACACCAACATAATAACTAATATGCTCATCTTTTTCATGATATCCACCATCCATCATTATGTCTCTGTAGACATCCTCTTTCTTCTGTTATTTCAAATTTAATACTCATAAGGTGCTTATTTTGATCCTAGGAAGAAATGAATCTGAGGTCTTGTATATTCATCAAACTTATCTTCTGTCTCTGTATCAAATGAACAAGACAAACTGATAGGTGCATCCTGATCATAGAAACGAATACTCTTATAAAATGTCCCATTTAGAAATTCATCTTTAAATTGTTGTGGAATAGCCTGATAAGATAATATCTCTGGATTAGATACGGATACATTTAGATTCTCAAAAGACTTTTGTAATGTCGCAAAATCTGTTTCTGCCTGCATTAAATTCTCTTCTAAACTCTTATTAATATCCACACTTTCTACATATGAGATATTGGTGATAGTACCACTATTATTCACTTGAACATGAACATAACAATCAGTAGCAACTGAATCTCTTAAATATCCCATAACAGTATAGCTTGATCTACTTCGTGATTCATTTGGATTATCTGCATGTACTCTTACACATACAGGTTCTAATGCCTTTTTTACTATTTCTACTTGTTGTGCGGAAGCTGCGATTCTTTGATCCATTGCCTGCTTTCCCTCTATATATTGAGGTATATAAGTACCGACTACAATAAGCATTGGGACAACCGCAAAGGCAATGAGTTGTTTTTTAATATCAGGAATAGAGACTCTATAAGCATGTGCCATATTCTCAGCATTATTTCCCGCTTCAGATAACATGTCTATAGATGTAGAGACTGTACTAACTGCACCAGCCACCTGCATAGCACTTCCTATATTCTTTGCAGTATCATTATCACTTTCTTTAAGAAATCGACCAACAGCTTGTGACGCCAAAGCAGCAGATACCTCTTTAGAATAATCTGTTTCTGACTGTTTCACATTTAATCTATGTATAAGAGATTTCCATTTATTACCGTTCATTCCAAACTTAGGTACAAGTGCACAGAAACAGAATATAACAACATATATAATGACGAATCCTATTGCAGTAAACATCCCTGTAGGCTGAAAACCTTTGTTTTGGAATACTAAATCATCTAACATCTCTAATGGTACTATTAATGCACATTGTACAAATGAAAAGATGAGTGCAACCACTGCAATCTTTGGATATATACAATATCTTTGAATCATTTTTTTCTCTTTATCGTTGATCATGAATATCACCTCTATATCAAGTATACCTTATTTTTAATTAAAAAAAAGAGCGATTGATTCGCTCTTACTATATCCATTCCTCAGCCAAAAGGAAATCACGAATATTTTGATGTTTAATAACATACACAAGTTTAATTGTATCATGGTTCATCCTTGACCTGTTAGAGGGCAACGCATTTAATCCGAACAGCTCATTTAAAATAATATTATTCCTTTACAATTCTACAAACTTGAATTTTCAAATTAGTCTTTGCAAATAACCTTTGAACCTTCACCATC
>ERZ773181.1902-NODE-1902-length-15053-cov-3.123083_pt1 | contig 15053 bp, 11 predicted proteins | sample MGYA00581001_ERZ773181 | MGnify/ENA primary metagenome ERZ773181 (study PRJEB29015, sample SAMEA2737780) | human gut metagenome | biome: human gut; feature: human-associated habitat; material: faeces | place: China | collected 2012 ... | reverse complement strand
TATCTGTGCCATCATAACCTTCGTAAAAAAGTCCGCTGGTTCTCGCCAAACGGCAAGCACTATTACAGCCTGTCGTGGTGCGATAAGCACGGCTGGATGAAAGGAAAAATCCGCGTGAAAAAAGCGGAAAATGACATGGTTTACGCCGTCAAGACGACGAAGCTGGTCGGAGAGAAAGAGGTTGCCGCCCTGATGGAGAGAAAAGATCACATCCGCCAGCTGCGTAAGGAGCACAGACACCGCGAAGCGCAGGAAAAGCTCGGGAAACGGTGAGGCGGGACGCTGACATCGGAGACACGCCGGGGAGCCCATATAATAAAATAATACGAAAAAACGCCGCAGACCGGTTTCAAAAGAAATGGTCTGCGGCATTTTTGTGCATCCCGTCCTGTGTCTTACGCGAAGGGATCGGTGTAACGGTCGAAGTCGATGATTTCATCTTTGCGGCTGCGGTGTCGTTTCATGATATCGCGGCGCTTGCGATTGCGGCTGTGTCCGATCAGAATGGAACGGATCACCAGAATGACGATCAGGATAACCGCGACAATGCTGACTGCAAGCAAAATTTTACGGACGTTTAAGAAAATAACATTTCCCCCCGGTGTGGAAACTACGGTCGGAGAAGTTGTGGAAGCGACGGATTCAGACGCTGCGGTGCCAGCCTGCGCGCTCGTGGCGCCCTGTGTGCCGGAGGAACCGTTTGCACTGGAAGCATTCGCATTGCCATCCGTGCCGGAGCTGTCTGTGCTGCTTTGCACATTAGAAGCGCTGCTTTGTACGCTGTTCGCATCTGCCTTGGAAGAGCCATCCGCTGTTGCGATGGCTGCGCTTTCCGTTTCAGAAACCGGTTCTGCACTGAAATCAAAGGGCGTTATGCTGGAAAAGAGGATCGGCGCGCTGCCGAGATCCTGACCTTCGTAGGAGTAGTGGATGACAGCGGCCTGTCCATCCTTCAGGTTATCATAGCTCAGCTCGGAATCCAGATCGGCAAAGGTGAGCGTATCCGGAAGGAGAACTTTCGCATCCGGGTCGATAGAAAGGATGTCGGACTGATTGAACGTATTTGCGAACAGGTCGCCGTTTTTTACCTGATAGGTGGTGTCTTCTTTGGATGCTGTAACAGAAGAAAAGTTGCTGAAACCGTAATCAAATAAGCTTATCGTATCCTTGAACTGCTGCGGGGACTCCTCCATCATAACGACGCAGATCAGCTTCAGCCCATCTTTCTGGGCGCAGGAAACGAGGTTAGAGCGAGCGTTTGCGGTGTAGCCGGTCTTACTGCCGACGAGATATTCGTAAGCGTAGGTTTTACCGGGCAGCAGCTTGTTTTTGCTGTTCGGAATCAGATCCTGTGACAGCGTTGCGCTCGCCGGGATTTTGTAGCTTACCGTGTCAGACATGCGGCAAAGCACGTCATCGGAGAAAAACTTCTGCCCGATCAGAGCGAGGTCATGGGTGGAGGTATAGTGATTGTCATCATGCTTGCCATTGGTATTGACGAAATGGGAATCCGTGCAGCCGAGCTCCTTTGCGGTTTGGTTCATTAAATCTACAAACGCTTCCATACTGCCGCTGATATGTTCGCCGATGGCATTGCCGCATTCACTGCCGGAGCCCACCAGCAGACCGTAGAGGGATTGTTCCATCGTGATCGCTTCACCGGCTTTGATGCCGATGTTGGAATCACTTCGCCAGTCGATGCTGTGCACCGCGGTATCGGAATATTCGATCATCTCATTTAATTCGCTGTTCTGACGCGCAATGTAGGCAGTCAGAATCTTGGTTGTGCTGGCGGGATAGAGCTTTTCGTGGATATTTTTGGCATAAAGGATTGCACCGCTGTCCGCATCCATCAAAATCGCGGAGCGAGCGTTGAGGATCGGACCCTCCGGCCAGTTTTTGATTTCGTTGCTCTCAACCGGGATCGAAAGGTTGGCCTCCGCCAGCGCCTGGTAATCGATGACCTCGGCGCGAGCCGTTAAAACAGCGCCACAAAACAGATTGGCGCCGACTCCAAGTGCTATCATAAAAGAAAAGAAGGATCTTTTCTGGAAAAATTTCATGTAATGTACCGTCCTTTATTGAAAGATAGTAACATCATACACTATTTTCATACAGATTTTAAGGGCAGAACAGCAAAATTCAAAATTTTTTAAAATTTATACTACAGTTCCCTCGTGGCATCCCGTGGGCAGAATTCCATGCTTGCATGAAAATTTGCCCACGGGATGCCACGAAAGGAGCGCCATCAAAATGCAAAGCTTCCTTTTTATCTCGAAATATAGTAAAATAAATTGATACCAGGGTCAAAAGGTCTGAACCCACATGAGCTTGCTCATAGGTGGGAGAAAGACGGAAACTCAATAAAATAATAATGAAAAACAGTGAGGATAATTCATGAGATTGCGCAATATTACAGGCTGTCGGGAAATGATCGGGGAGAGCGAGTTTGTCGTACACGAACCGGAAACGATGAAAGGGAAGTGGAGAGAAGCATTTGGCAATGACCATCCGGTTTATGTGGAAATCGGCATGGGCAAGGGACGTTTCCTGATGGATATGGTGCGCCTTTACCCGGAAATCAACTTTATCGGTATCGAAAAATATTCCAGCGTGCTGCTGCGCGCGGTTCAGAAGCTGGAGGAGGAAGAGTTGCCTAACGTTCGCCTGATCCGCATGGATGCAGAAGATCTGGAAAATGTTTTCGCGCAGGGAGAGCTGGATCGCATTTACCTGAATTTTTCCGATCCGTGGCCGAAGGACCGCCACGCGAAGCGACGCCTGGAGTCCAGACAGTTTCTGGCAAGATACGATCAAATCCTGAAAAAAGACGGAACGATCGAGTTTAAGACGGACAACCGCGCCCTGTTTGATTTTGCACTGGAAGAGGTGGAAGCAGCAGGATGGACCTTGAAGGAAAAAACCTTTGACCTTCACGCGGATGCGCGCTTAAACGAGGGAAACGTCATGACTGAGTATGAGGAACGGTTTTCAGCACAGGGCAATCCGATCTGCAAGTACATTATCAGCCGTTGAATCCCCTGCATAGGAAAAGCCGTTTTCCGATATACATAATAAAAAGACTCGGACGGACAACGGCATGGAAAGAATGGAACAATTAAAAGCGATGCTTTCCCTGTGTCTGATTTTCGGCATGGCGTTCTGCCTCGGAAGCGTTGTGGGGCATACGGTGCGCGTACGGGATCAGGCGGTGATGGCGCGTCCTGCACAGAAGGACTGGGGACTTTCCTTTCAGGAGGACAACAAACCGCCTGTGGCGGACGAAAATATGGAGCAGCTGGCGCAATATGATGCGTTTTATGCGGAGAATACGACGGAAAAGGTTTTGTATCTGACGTTTGACTGCGGATACGAAAATGGAAACACGCCGGCGATTCTCGACGCATTGAAAAAGCATCATGTGCCGGCGGCTTTTTTTATTGTAGGGAATTATCTGGAAAAAAATCCCGACCTGGTCAAACGGATGCGGGCGGAGGGACATATCATCGGGAACCACAGCTACCATCATCCGGATATGAGCCAGATGGGAAAAGAAGAGTTTCAGAAGGAGCTGGCGCAGCTGGAAGACCTGTACGAGCAGACAACCGGCGAAAAGATGTCGAAGTTTTATCGCCCGCCCCAGGGGAAATACAGCGACAACAATCTGCAGCTGGCAAAGGAGCTTGGGTATCGGACGATTTTCTGGAGCCTTGCCTATGTGGACTGGAAGCAGGAGGAACAGCCGACCCACGAAGAGGCGATGTCAAAGCTGTTAAAAAGAGTTCATCCGGGAGCGATTGTACTGCTGCACAATACGTCCCGGACGAACGGTGAAATTTTGGATGAGGTTTTAACAAAGTGGGAGGAAATGGGGTATCATTTTGCTTCGCTGGAAGAACTGGTATCCTCCGGCAGCAGGGAAGCACGGAGCTTTTTCTTGACGGATAACCAGGAAAATCCGGTAAAGAGCGCCGCGCCGACCCATGCAGCAGGATCGCAGAAGCAGGCGAGGGGAAAGCTTACAAGCTTCATGGCGATCAGTGCTGTGATCATGCGGGCAAACAGCTCGACTACGCCGCCCATCATCGGCAGGAAGCTGTAGCCGCAGCCCTGCATGATGTTTCGGAAAATAAAAATTGTGGAAAGCGGAATATAAAAGACCGCACACATATAGATATAGGTTTTTGCCCAGGGCATCAGGGAAGCCATATCGATGTCTCCGGAGAAGAACAGGGAAAGCAGCGGGCGCAGGAACAGACCGACGGCAGCTGCAGCGAGCAGCGAGTAGATGACGCTGATCAGGAGAGCGGAACGGACGCCCTTTTCCAGACGGTGATAATCGCCCTTGCCGTAGTTCTGACCGCCGTAGCTTGCCATTGTCTGTCCCATCGACATCATGCCCTGTGTTACGAGGTTCTGCACCTTGCTGGCAGCAGTAAAGGCAGCGACTGCTACAGAGCCGAACAGATTGATGGCAGCCTGCATCACCATTGCTCCGGATGCAGTAATGGAAAACTGCAGTGCCATTGGAATGCCCATTCTCATCTGATATGCCGTGTCTGATGCGGAAAGTCGCCACTGGGTGCGCTCCGGGCAAAGCACGGGAACGTTCTTATAAATATAGATCAGACACAGTACCGCAGAAACGCCCTGTGAAATATTGGTTGCAATTGCAGCACCTGCCACACCCATATGGAAGCAGAGGATCAGGAGCAGATCGAGCACCACATTCAGACAGGCGGAAAATACAAGGAAAAACAACGGAACCTTACTGTTGCCGATGGCCCGCAGAAGTGAGGAAAACAGGTTATAAAAAATACAGGCAACGACTCCGCTGCAGATCAACATGCTGTAGGTATACGCATCGGCAAAAATATCCTCCGGTGTATTCATAAGGAGAAGCAGAGGCTTCATGGTGCTCAGACCGACCACGGTTATAAGGATTGCGACAAGAACAGAGAGCAGGATACCGTTTGCCACGCTGGCGCGGACGGCTTTTTCATCCTTTGCTCCATAACGCTGTGAGGTCAGGATCGTAAATCCGGCGGTAATGCCCTGTGCAAAACCGATGATCAGAAACATGACTGTGCCGGTGGAGCCCACGGCAGCCAGAGCGTTCGCGCCGACGAAGCGGCCGACGATGATCGTATCGGCCATGTTGTAAAACTGCTGGAAAATATTGCCGACTAACAGTGGCAGGGTAAATTTGAGTATGATGGACAACGGTTTGCCCTGAGTCATATCCTGTTCCATAAAATCCTCCATCGTTTGGGTGTTTTACGGCGCTTATGGGCGCTTTATGTGATTTATGTAGCAAAAAAGACTGTTGAAATCTCAACAGTCTTTAAAAGTCGAAGCGACGTGATTTGAACACGCGACCTCTGCGTCCCGAACGCAGCGCTCTACCAAACTGAGCCACGCTTCGATTGCTTCATCAAGCCTTATTATCATAACGAATTTTTCTGAAAAAGTCAACTGGAAAATTTAGAAAAAAAGAAAAACTTATAATAAAGTTTGTGCGGATGAGAACCGGAATAAAAACATATGGTTTTGATAGACTTTTAATATTTGAATAACTAAAATATTTGAATATTTCAAAAAAATATTGACACTCAAATAGGTGCGTGATATTATGACACTGTGAAGTGCAAAGGAGCAGGATCAGAGAATAGGATTCTGCTTTTTTTATAAGACGGCACTTTAATGAGTAAAAGTGATAAATCGACAAAGGAGGAAACATTATGAAAAAAATGTCCAAGCCCCTTGCATTACTGCTTGCAGGCATGATGGTATTTGGAACAGCATGCGGGAGCAGCAATAGCACAGGCAGTTCTGGTGCAGACAGCGCGGGAGCAGCAGAAACTGCGGAAAGCACTGCCGCAGATGGAACAGTAGCAACTGATACCAGCGTAGTAATCGGTCAGTCTTCTGAGGTAGCAAATTTGAATCCGATGATTCAGCCCAGAACACCCGATAGCAATGTTCAGAGCATGATTTTCAGCTACTTGGTTGTTCCGGATGAAGAATTGAATTATGAAGGTGATCTGGCAGACAGCTGGGATATTTCCGATGATGGAACAGTTTATACGTTCCATTTAAAGGAAGGCGTAAAGTGGCATGACGGAGAAGACTTTACTGCAGACGATGTGGTATTTACTCTGACGTCTCTGGCTGATCCGAATTATAACGGCGGCGCAGACGGACGTGTTATGTCGATTGCAGGTGCTGCTGATTATCAGGCAGGTAATGCAGACAGTGTTTCCGGTATCAAAAAAGTAGATGACTATACGGTAGAGATTACACTGGAGTCTGCAAATGCGGCATTTCTTTCTAATATGTATACCTGTATTCTTCCCAAGCATATTCTGGAAGGAGAGGATCCCGGAGAATGGGGCAATGATGACTTCAATCGCGCTCCGATTGGTACAGGTAAGTACAAATTTGTAGAATGGAAATCTGGTCAGTACATCACACTGGAACGGAATGACGACTATTATGGCACAAAGCCTTCTATTCAGAATGTAACCGTGCAGTTCGGTGATGACACAACATTGACTGCAGCGCTTCTGAACGGTGAAATCGATGTGTTGTACAATCTTCCTTCTGCAGAGGTAGAAAATGTAGAAGCGATGGATGGTGTATCCGATTACAAATACGAGCAGCTGACGGTTACTTATATTGGATTAAACCAGCTGACAGAAAGCTTAAGTGATCTGCGTGTTCGTCAGGCACTGGCATATGGCATTGATAAGCAGGCAATCATTAATACAGTTTATGGTGACGGCAATGCATATGTCTGTGATGATGTATTTCCGAGTAACCACTGGTCTCACAGCGATAATGTAACGGTTTATGATTATGATCCTGCAAAATCCAAAGAGCTGTTGGAGGAAGCAGGCTATACCATGAATGATGCAACCGGTTATTATGAAAAAGACGGAAAGACCTTGCATCTGACCTATGATATGTCCACCAGCACAGATGGTAAAGCAGTTGCTGCTTTGATCCAGCAGCAGTGGAAGGCGATCGGTGTTGAGATGGAAGTAATTGAACAGGATTTTGCAACACTGGCATATACAAAGCTGCTTCCTGGTGAAGCAACAGAAGAGACAACCGGAGATTCTTTCCAGTGCTATACATTGGGCTTTGGCGTTGAAGCAGATCCGAATGAATATAATGAGTACTTTTCCACTTCTACCGGCGCTGGTTCCTGGAACTTTATTCATTACAGCAATCCGGAGGTGGATCAGCTGTTTAAAGATCAGCTGCTGCTGACAGATCCTGATGAGAGAGCGGAATGCTTCCACAAAATCGCAGATTTGATCTCCAAGGATCTTCCGTGGATTCCGCTGTATAACAAGGCTGGTATCGCAGGCGTAAGTGACAAAGTACAGAACTTTGTATGTGATTACCGCGGTATTACCTTCCAGATTGAAAAGTGGAATATTGCAGAATAAAAGAAATGACAGACTTTTAACAGGTCAGGGGTTTCGGGCTTACTGTCCGAGACCCCTGAAGTATAAATGGACAGTTGTTTGATACAGGAAAAGAAAGGAACGAAAAAATGATAGAACCAGCTGCTTTGTTAAAGGATCTGGTCAGGATCAATACGACAAACCCGCCGGGGGAAGAAGAAAAGCTTCTCCTGTATCTGGAACGTATTTTGCAGGAGCACGGGATTCCTTATGTGTATCAGGAAAGTGCAAAGGGACGCGGAAATCTGCTGGCATGGCAGCTGGCAGATCAGGCAGAAGAGGCACCGTTGATCCTGATGAGTCATACCGACGTGGTTGCCGCGCAGGCAAGTCAGTGGAAATTTCCTCCGTTTGAAGCACAGGAAGTAGATGGCTATATTTATGGACGGGGTACGGTGGATACAAAACAGCTGACAGCAATGGAGCTGACAGCGTTTCTGGCGTTAAAGGAGAAAGAAATTCCGTTAAAACGGGATGTATATTTTCTGGCAACCTCGGATGAAGAAAGCGGAAGTGCATATGGGCTCCAGTGGTTTCTGGATCATGAGATTACAGTTGGTGAAACGACAAAAACAGGCCGCGAGCTCTTTCGGGGCAGTGATGTGATCAGCGAGGGCGGCGGATTCCCGGTAGTTGGAGGAAAAAGGGAATTTTACCTTTGCGAATCCGGACAGAAATCCTGCGGTACAGTGGAATTTACCGTGAAAGCAAAAAGCGCGAAAGGTGCATTTTTTACCAGCGGAGATGGTATGGAGCGAGCGATGGGGCTTGCTGAGGACATCGGAAAGCAGAAGCTTGACGGGAGAGTTCTGGATACGGTAAAGCAGTTTGAACAAAAGCTGGCAGGAGTACAGCTGTCTCCCATGATGCAGAAAATACTGACAGCCATGAAACAAAATTCCATGACGGTAACGATGATTACAGGGAAAAATGTAAATGAAGTGACACTGGTTTGCGATGTGAGACTTCTCCCTGGTTTCGGACAGAAATATCTGCAGGAAGTTTTAAAAAATCTTGCAGAAAAATGGGACTGCAGTTACAGAATTGTTTCTCTCAGCCAGGGGTATGAAAGCAGCCCGGATGGAGAAATGTTAAAAATTCTGGAAGAAGCAACGCTGGAGATTCTGGGAAAAACAAAAGAAGAAGCGGAAATTCTTCCGTTTGTGTCGATGGGCTCCAGCGATGGACGTTTCCTGGCAGACCTGGATACAAAAGTATACGGATACAGCCCGGTTTATGCCTGGGATATGACATTTGACAGTGCTGTAACAATGGTTCATGGCATAAATGAAAGAATCCACAGGGATTCGGTCGTGTTTGGAAGTAAAGTATTGACGCTTGCAGTCTGCCGGGCAGCACAGAGCGGAATATAAAGAAAAACGGCAATTGCCGAAAAAATGCACGAGAGATTGCCGGTTCATACGGCAGAGCGGGAGGTAAACATGATTAACAGAAACGAAGTAGCAAGAGAAAAAATGCAGCGCGCTGCAGAAATGCTGCAGGATAACAATATCGATATGTGGGTATTTTATGCGCGGCTGAAAACAGATACTGCACTGGAACTGATGTTCAATACGGACAGTAAAAATGAAGTGATGTTTTTGCTGACGAAAAGCGGGGACAGAATTGCGATTGCAACCGCTGCGGATACCAAAGCATATGAAGAATCCGGGCTGTATACAGAAGTAATTGAAGTATCCGGTGACGGGTTTGAAAAAGTATTCAAAGAAAAATTCGATCAATATCAGGTAAAACGTCTTGCAGTCAATGATTCTACTGTTGATACCAGATGCGATGGTTTGACGGTTGGTCTGTTTAAGAGACTGGAAAAAGCGATCGGTGCAGAAACAATGGCGAAAGTGAAATGCTGCAGCTACTCTATGCTGGAGGAGTTAAGAGCGGTAAAGACACCGAGCGAAATCGAGATCATGAAAGAATGCAGCCGCATTACAACAGATATTTACGATGCACTTTTTAAACGGATTCATGTTGGTCTGACAGAAGTCGGTGTAGCAAAGATGATGATGGAAGAATGTGCAAAGCGAAACGTTGTGACTGCATTTGGAAATCCGCCGGAATATCCTCTGGTATTGAATCCGAAGGGAGGAATGTCCCACAGAGACCCTAACGACATCAACAAAATCGAAGCCGGAGATATGCTGGTGATCGATTTTTCCATTCGTTATAACGGTTATACATCGGATATTGCACGTACCATGTATTTCCTGAAACCAGGCGAAGAGCATGCTCCCAAGGATGCGGTTGATTGTGCAAATGCGGCTATCAATGCAGTAGGAGCGGTTATGGCAAAGATCAAACCCGGCATGAGAGGCTATGAAGTGGATGCAATTGGCAGACAGTCGATCATTGACAGTGGTTTTCCTCCGTTCCCGCATGCGACCGGACATCAGGTAGGACTGGAGGTGCATGATGGCGGTACGACACTTGGACCCAAAAAGAGATATTCTGCTTCTGGAATTCTCCGGAAAAATGAAATTTATGCGCTGGAGCCGACTGTTTTGCAGGACCGCGATAAGCGCAGCGCAATTATTGAAGATAATGTGCTCCTGACGGAGGATGGTTGTGTTCTGATCAGCAAACGGCAGACAGCATTGATTGAAATTCCTTACCGTACCGGTGAGGAAGCATAACAGGAGCAGCCTATGAATCTGGAGGATAATAAGAAGGCATTTATGGAACTGCTCCGAATCCCGTCTGTAACCGGGAGCGGTGCAGATGGAGAAGAAAAGGCCTGTGCGTTTCTGGAACATATTCTGCAGGAAAACGGAATAAAAACGGAGCGGATTGCAAAAGACTTGCATCGACCAAACCTTCTTGCAGCAATTCATGCACCGAGGGCTGAAAAAGAGCCGGTTGTGCTGATTTCCCATATAGATGTCGTACCTGGCATACAGGAGGAATGGACACATCCGGTGTTCGGAGCCCAGAAAGCAGACGGGCGAATTTTCGGAAGAGGAACGCTGGATACCAAGCAGCTGACGATGATGGAGCTGTATGCGTTCCTGAATCTCAAAAAACAGGAAAACCATCTGAACAGGGATGTGTATTTTCTGGCTACTATCGATGAAGAAGCAGGGAGCAGTTTTGGCATGGAATATGTCAGACAGGAAAGACCAAACCTGTTTCAAAATGCGATGGTGATCAATGAAGGCGGTGGTTTCCCGTTACATATTAACGGGAAAAACTATATGATGCTGACGGTCGGAGAAAAGGCAGTCTGCAAAATAAAAATAAGTGCGGAAGGAACCGGGGGACATGCGAGTGCTCCTGGAGAAAATCAGGCACTGTTAAAGCTTGCAGAGGGATTACGGAGAATTTTTGCAGCGGAAAAAGAACTGACCTGCGGCAGCCGCCGCACCTGGGAGACAATGCGCAGAATTGTTGGCAGTGACAGCTGGGATAATGCAACAGGGGCTGACATTTTTGCGTATGCTTCTCAGAACAGCATCGGAATGCGAAACTACAAAATAGGAGAACGCAGCAATGTCATTCCTGCGCATGTAGAAGCAGTTTTGGAATTCAAAGTACTTCCGTACGGAAGCCAGGAAGAGATCGAGGCATTTGTTCAAAAGCAGATCGACGGGATGCCGCTTGAGATGGAAGTGCTGAGTTATGAAGCAGGATTTGAAAGTAATTTTGAAAATTCGCATTTAAAACAGCTTGTAAATGATCTGGAAGAGGCCTGCAGGCGGTTCGGATTTGACGGCGGTGTATTACCGATGCTTGCGCTCGGACGAACGGACGGAAGATTTTTCGGGAGTGCAGGCAGCATGGTTTACGGCTGCTCTCCGCTTTTGATGGGAGATTCCTTCGATGCGATCCTGCCCAAGGTGCATGGAAAGGATGAAAGCATTCTGGAGACATCCTATGAATTTGGCGCGCAGGTGCTGGATGAGGTTATACAGAAAAACTGTCTGAAAGAAGAACGAAAAGGAGACAAGAAATGAAAGACTATAGCTATCATAAAAAAGTCATAGATGATGTGATTACAAAATTAGACGAGTCGGATATTGATCTGTACTTAATTATCACAGCAGAGGGCTGCGATCCGATGACCGAGTTTATTCCCGGAGTAGATACGGTTGGCTCCAGTGCGTTCCTGTTTACGAAGGACGGGAAAAAGTTAGCGACGGCATCCAGCATTGATGCACAGGATGTTGAAGAATCCGGTCTGTTTGACGAGGTAAGACATTATGAAAACTACGATGAGACATTGGCGCAGATGGTTCTGGAATTAAAACCGAAAAAAATCGCACTTGACTTTTCTGAAGGAAATGCCTTTTGTGATGGCCTGACGATGGGAAAATATGAGAAATTTGTACAATCTCTCGGAGACTTTACATTTGAAGCGTGCAGTGCGGATCTTTTCATTCCTGCGGTACAGGAGCAGAACAAAAAATAAGGAGAACAGATTATGGGAAGATACATCAGAAAGCGTTTACTGCAGGCAGTTCCGGTTGTGTTTGGCATCACAATTCTGACTTTCTTTATTATGAAGATGGCACCGGGCGGTCCGCTGACGGGGATGATAAGTCCCCGTACCTCCAGCGAATCGCTGCAGAGAGCCAGAGAAGCACTTGGGTTAAATGACCCGATAATTGTCCAGTACTGGAATTGGTTAAAGCAGCTGGTACAGGGAAATTTTGGCTACAGTACTTATAACGGACAGGCTGTCCTGACGGAGATCCTGGACAGACTGCCGGCAACGCTGCTGTTGACGGTAACCTCATTTGTCATCAGCTTTGTTGTTGGAATTCCGCTTGGTGTTTATTCTGCAACACATAAATATTCTAAAGCAGACTATGGCCTTACCGTGTTCTCCTTTATAGGTATTTCCATTCCCAGCTTTTTCTTCGGCATGGGTTTGATCTTTGTATTTGCACTGAAATTGAAATGGCTGCCGACCTCCGGTTTTGGTTCCAGTACATTCAATGGGGAAGGCATGGCGTTGATCCTGCATAAGCTGAAATATCTGATAATGCCGGCACTGGTTATGTCTCTGAGTAATTTAGCGACAGTAATGCGATTTGCGCGCTCCAGCATGATCGAAACACTGAACCAAGATTATGTCCGGACAGCAAGAGCAAAAGGGTTGTCGGAAAAAGTAGTTATTTATAGGCACGCGTTGAAAAATTCCATGATTCCGGTCATCACAATTTTTGGTCAGTCTATTCCGAACCTGTTTGGAGGAGCCTATATTACGGAAAAAGTATTTGGATGGCCGGGTATGGGGCTGCTTGGTGTTGATGCAATCAATAACCGTGATTATCAGATGCTGATGGGACTGACGTTGTTTACAGCGATTTTGGTACTTTTGGGTAATCTGCTGGCGGATATTATGTATTCCTTTGTAGATCCCAGAATTCGGTATTAAAGGAGAGCAGGCATGGAAAAGAAAAGAATGAAATACAGACAAAGACAGAACTTCTTCAAAACAGATGCCTGGAAGCGTTTCCGCAAAAATAAGCTTGCGCTTGTTGGAACAGCTGTGATTTTACTGCTGATTCTGGCAGCAGTATTTGCTCCTGTTATTGCGCAGAATGACCCGTATGTCAGCCTGCAGGATGGAAATACTGTTCTGAAAAACATGTCGCCATCCAAAAGCCATACGATTCTTGGAACAGACAGTATCGGGCGGGATGGGTTCAGCCGTCTGGTCTATGCGGCACGTGTATCTATGAGTGTTGGCCTTGTAGCTGTTGGCATTTCTACAGTTATAGGTATTGTGCTTGGAGCAATTGCAGGATATTTCGGCGGTGTTGCTGATACGATCATTATGAGATGCGTGGACGTTGTGAACTGCTTTCCGGTTTTGTTTCTTATCATTATTGTTGCAACTATTTTAAAGCCGAGCATTTACAATGTCATGATTATCATTGGTTTATGCAATTGGACCGGTACAGCACGTCTTGTGCGCGGTGAAATTTTAAGAGTTCGTGAAATGGAGTATGTGCAGGCTGCTGTTTCTCTTGGCGCGACAGATTTTCGAATCATTTTCTCTCATGTAATCCCGAATGTTCTTGCACCTATTATTGTAGAAGCGACCATGCAAATGGCGAGAGCAATCCTTACAGAGGCATCACTTAGTTATCTTGGCTGCGGAGTTCAGCTTCCGACGGCAAGCTGGGGGAATATGCTGATGGATGCAAATAATTTGGCGACACTGACAAAAAGACCGTGGCAGTGGATTCCGGCAGGCGCATGTATTTTCCTGGCAGTGCTGAGTATCAACTTTATCGGCGACGGTCTGAGAGACGCATTTGATGTGAAACAGAAGAAATAAAGAAGGAGGAAAAATGGACAGAAAAGAGACTTATCAGAAAAGACTTGCAGGAGTTTACAGCTATATGGATGCACACCAGCTGGATGGTGCCATGTTTACCTCCTATGAAAACAGACGTTATTATTGCGGCTTTACCGGAAGCAATGGATGTCTGATCATTACAAGAGATAAGGTCTGTCTTGTAACCGACAAGCGTTATACAACACAGGCACAGCAGCAGACGATCGGTGTGGAAGTCATTGAGCATTCAGCAAATAGGCTTTCGCTGGTGGCAGATACGATTAAAAAGTGTGGTATTAAAAAAATGGTGATGGAATCCTGCATGACAGTAGATGAATATTTCCCGCTAAAGGAAAAAATGGGTGATATTGATGTCGTGTTTGAACAGGAATATTTCCTGGAACAACGTATGGTCAAGGATGCAGAGGAAATTGCGTGTACGAAAGCTGCAATCGCCGCAGCTGAAGCAGGGTTTGATAAGCTCCTCCCGAGATTGAAGACTGGCATGACAGAAAAAGATCTTGCAGATGAGTTACATTATCTTGTTTCCAAGGAAGGAGCAGAAGCCATGAGCTTTGGCACAATCGTTGGATCCGGTGCAAGAGGTGCGCTGGCACATGCGTTTCCTACTTCAAAAAAAATAGAAGATGGCGATATGGTTGTTGTGGATTTCGGTGTTTTAAAAGATGGCTACTGTTCAGATATGACAAGAACGTTGCTGTTTGGCAATGTTTCAGAAGAACATATGAGAATTTTCAATCTGGTGCAGGAATCACAGGATAAAGCGATTGCTGCAATCCGTCCGGGAGTTATGGCAAAAGATGTCGAGGATGCACACCGTGCTGTATTTCTGCGGGAAAATCTGGATGATTACGCACTTCGCGGACTGGGACATGGCATTGGTTTGCAGATTCATGAATGTCCACGTATCGTTATCGGGAATGAAACCGTTTTGAAACCCGGGATGATTTTTACGGTTGAACCTGGACTTTATTTCCCGAATGATTGTGGCGTGCGGACGGAAGACGATGTGCTTGTGACCGAGAACGGTGTGGAGAATCTTTCTCATACGCCTCATGAAATCCATATTGGATAAGGAGAACAGCCATGAGTTTATTGGATGTAAAAGATTTAAAAACTTATTTTTATACGGATTCCGGTGTAGCAAAAGCGGTAGACGGGGTTACATTTTCTGTAGATAAGGGAAAGGTGCTCGGAATTGTCGGAGAATCCGGCTGCGGAAAGAGTGTAACCAGCCTATCGATCATGCGCCT
>ERZ773181.1883-NODE-1883-length-15191-cov-6.041094_pt1 | contig 15191 bp, 14 predicted proteins | sample MGYA00581001_ERZ773181 | MGnify/ENA primary metagenome ERZ773181 (study PRJEB29015, sample SAMEA2737780) | human gut metagenome | biome: human gut; feature: human-associated habitat; material: faeces | place: China | collected 2012 ... | reverse complement strand
ACAGAACTTCGCAGGGCATGATGAATTTGCTTGGATTCATTATGAGTTTAGTTTACATGCAAGCCGTTCACGGGCGGTTGTCCACCTATGAACGGCTTGTAAATTCTCGAAATTTTTTTAGTCCCTACTTGAGCGCTTTTTCTTTCACCCACAGGAGAACTGTCCGGTGGGTGATTTTTAATTGCTCTGCGGCCTGTCTTGCGGAAATTCCGCTCCAGCCGCCGGCAGCGCTCCCGTGTCGAAACACGTGCATCGCCATAGTCTGACCTTCAATCAATCGGATGGATCAGTTGCAAACAAATATGCAGCAGCCCAGACCGCTTTCAACGGCAGTCTGGGCTGTTGTATATGGAATCGGTTATTCCGGCTCAGTGTGCGGCCAGCTCGCAGGTGCGTTCGTAGGCGGCGATCACTGCGTCCATGGCAGCGGCGCGGGCGCCGCGCTGTTCCAGCGCGCGGACGCCTGCGATCGTCGTTCCGCCGGGGCTGCAAACCTCGGATTGGAGCTTTCCGGGGTGCTTGCCGGAGGCAAGCGCCATTTCTGCCGCGCCGATCATGGTCTGCGCGGCCAGCGCTAGTGCCTGAGGGTATGGCAGACCGCAGCTTACACCGCCGTTTGCCAGCGCGTCCAGAAACAGATAGACGAACGCCGGGCCGCAGCCGGAAACTGCGCTGCCCGCGTCAAGCTTGTCCTCCGGCATCCGCATCAGAAGCCCGGCCGGTTTCAGTGCTTCTTCCAGTGCGGTCAGCTCATCCTCCGTAACAGTATCGTCCGGGGAGATCAGAACCACGCCCTTCCCAAGCGCGACCGGCAGATTCGGCATGATCCGCACGACCGGGCAGGGGAGGCCCAGCGTTTCTCTGATCGTCCTGATCGTAACGCCTGCCGCCATGGAGACGAGCACGGGCCGGTCCGTCCGCGCCGAAAGCGGCGCTTTCAGCTCTGCCAGCAGCGCCTGGAGCATCTGCGGCTTGACGCCGAGAAAGATGTATTTGCAGCCTTCTGCGACCTCCAGATTCGTCCCGGCTGCGCAGCCGAGCTCTGCGGCCAGACGCACCGCCTTGTCCGCTGTGCGGTTGGACAGGAGCATACCCGCGCCGCTTTTTGCCGCAGCCTGCGCCAGCGCGCCGCCCATACTCCCGGTTCCGATAAATCCAAGCTGATAGGTTGACATAAGTTCCTCCTTACCGGGTCTGCCCGTCGCCCGTTATAATATATTTATAAGTCGTCAGCTCCCGCAGACCCATAGGGCCTCTGGCGTGGAGCTTCTGCGTGGAAATGCCCATTTCGCAGCCGAGGCCGAATTCGCCGCCGTCTGTAAACCGCGTGGATGCGTTTACATAAACTGCAGCACTGTCAACCAGCTGCGTAAAGCGCTGCGTGGTCTGCGCGTTTTCGGTGATGATCGCGTCGGAATGGTGCGTGGAGTGCGCGGCGATATGGGAAATCGCCTCGTCCGCGCTGGAAACGGTCTTGACGGCAAGAATATAATCCAGAAATTCCGTGTCGAAATCCTGTTTCCCCGCAGGTGTGCCGGAAATGATCTGCTGCGCAGTCTCGTCCAGACGAAGCTCGACGGGCGGCAGACCGGCCGCAGCGCGGTCGTCGACAAGGCGCTTTTTGAGCATGGGCAGGAACTGCCCGGCGATATCCGCATGGACGATTGCGACTTCTTCCGCGTTGCAGACGGACGGGCGGCTGGTTTTGGCGTTTTCGATGATATTCAGCGCCTTGTCCAAATCTGCGTCCTTGTCCACGTACACATGGCAGATGCCGGTGCCCGTCTCGATGCACGGGACGGTCGCCGATTCGACGCAGGCGCGGATGAGTCCCGCGCCGCCGCGCGGGATGAGCAGGTCAACCAGGCCGTTTGCCGTCATAAGCTCGTGCGCGCTCTGCCGCGTGGTGTCCGACACCAGATTCACAAGGGCTTCCGGCAGGCTGACGGCGCGCAGGCCCTCGTGCATAGCCGCAACAATGGCTGCGGCAGAACAGTATGCCTCTTTCCCGCCGCGCAGGACGCAGACATTGCCGCTTTTGAGGGCGAGCACCGCCGCGTCAGAGGTAACGTTCGGGCGGCTTTCATAGATAATGGCGACGACACCCATCGGAACCGCAGTTTTGCGGATCACAAGTCCATTGGGCCGCTTCACCTCAGCCAGAATTTCCCCAACCGGGTCAGGGAGCTTCGCGACCTGCCGCATACCGTCCGCCATGGCGGCGATCCGGTCCTTTGTCAGGCGCAGGCGGTCGAGCATGACGCTTGAAATGACATCCTGCGCCGCGTGCATATCTTCCGCATTTGCGGCGAGAATGACATCTGCATTTGCCTCAATTGCATCTGCCATTTGCAGGATGGCCCGGTTCTTTTCTTCACTCCCCAGCCACGCAAGCTGCGGGCAGGCGGCCTTGGCCTGCTGTAAAAGCGCCTGTGTCGTCATATGTCTGCCTTCTTTCCTAAAAATCTTGTGCCGATGGATTTCCCGTCGAGCAGCGCATAGAGCTTCTCGACCTCTGCTCCGTTGGCAATGATCATATCTGTTCCGGCTTTTGTGACGATCTGCGCAGCGGTAAGCTTGGTTTTCATGCCGCCGGTTCCAAGCTCGGAACCCTTGCCGTCGGCAAGGCGCAGAATTTCTTCTGTGATTTCGGGAACCAATTCGATGCGCGCAGCGTCTGGATTTTTATGCGGGTCGGCAGTGTACAGACCGTCAATATCCGACAGCAGCACGAGCAGATCGGCGTGAACGCTGGTCGCGACGATGGCCGAGAGCGTATCATTGTCGCCGATGCCGAACTCTGCGACGGAAACCGTGTCGTTCTCGTTGACGATCGGAATCGCATCCAGCTCCAGCAGGCGCTGGATCGTGTTCTGGAAATTCTCGTGCCGGACAGGGTCGGCGATATCGTCCGCCGTCAGCAGGATCTGTGCGACGGTGTGGCGGTATTCGGAGAACAGCTTGTCGTAGGTATACATCAGCTCACACTGACCGACTGCGGCGGCAGCCTGCTTGGTCGGTACATCGGCCGGCCGCTTTCCGAGGCGGAGCTTGCCCACGCCCATGCCGATCGCGCCGGAGGAGACGAGGATCACCTCATTTCCGGCATTCTTGAGGTCGCTGAGCACCTTGCAGAGCGCTTCCATCTGGCGGATGTTCAGCCTGCCGGTTGGATGCGTGATGGTGGAGGTGCCGATTTTAATGACAATGCGCATACAGGCGTCCCTTCTTCCGTATCTTGCTGTGTGGAAGTATAGCATATTGCGGGTCGCATGACAAGTGCTGATTTCGAATGCAGCTCATGAAATTTCTTCATGTAAAATATTATCGTGATATACCTTGACAGGCGAGGTATATCGTGTTATACTAGCCGCACCGAAACGGAGGTGGGGATGTGTCCATTCGGGCAGACGTGATCCGCGGTCATACGGACGCGGTGATCCTGGCGCAGCTTCTGCGCCGCGACAGCTACGGCTATGAGATCAACAAAACCATTGAAAATTGTTCCGGCGGCGAATTCGTCCTGAAGGAGGCCACGCTCTATACCGCCTTCCGGCGGCTGGAGGACAGCGGGTACATTACCTCCTACTGGGGCGATGAAGCGGTCGGAGCCAGACGGAAGTATTACAGAATTACAGAAAAGGGCCGGGAGGCTTACCGGCAGGCGCGGGCAGAATGGGACGCAAGCGTGCGCATTCTGAACGCATTATTGGAGGGAGAAGCATGAGAGAGAAGATCAGTGTCTATGTAGATGAACTTTTTTCCGATGCTGCGCTGACCATCCGCAACGCGGAGGTGCAGCAGGAGATTTTGCAGCATACGCTCGACCGGTACGACGATCTGATCGCCGCCGGAAAATCGGAGCAGGAAGCGTATGACGAGGCCGTCGGCGGCATCGGCGACGTGTCAGAGCTGTACGAGCACAAGCAGGCGGCGGAAAAACCCAAAAAGCGGGATTTTCCTGCGCCGCCTACACCGGACGCGGTATCCACTGCGCCGCAAACGCCGCAGTCCGGCAAGAAGAAAAAGCTCCCCGGCTGGGCCATCGCGCTCATCTGCGTGGGTGCAGTCATAGCGATACTGGCGCTGAACTTCGCGGGCCGGGCAGTCTATGCCGCACTGCGCGTGGGGGAACGCTATATCTATGAGAGCGCAGGCAGCTATGAAACGCTGGACCGCACCGGCTTCGGCAGCAAAGAGCAGCCTGCAGCGGCTTCCGAGCTGCTGACAGATATCACAGAAATCGAGATCCATTGGCTGACCGGCGATGTGTATCTGGTCGAATCGAACGCGGACGGCGTGGCTTTTCAGGAGGATTATACCGGAGACAATGAGGATTACCGGATGCGCTACAGAGTCAGCAACGGAAAGCTCATCATCCAGCCGTGCAAATCGAGGCTTTTCAGCAACATGGATCTGCCGAGAAAGGCGCTGACCGTCTTCCTGCCGGATACGCTGACGCTGGATAACATTACGGTCGAGACTGTCTCGGCGAATGTCGAGCTGATGGGAGGCAGCGTGGATTCGCTCACCGTCAGCACCACAAGCGGCAATATTACCGGCCCGGGGCTTCTGGCTGAGGACTATGACTTCGGTACTGTCAGCGGAGATATCTCCCTGACTGCGCTTCCGGCGGACGGCAGCGATATTGACTGTGAGACCGTTTCCGGGGAAGCGCGCATCAGCTGCACCGCAGCCCCGGATGAGGTCAGCTTCAACAGCGTCAGCGGCGATCTGCGCCTTACGCTTCCGGAGGGCAGCTGCCGGTACACGCTGGATCTCAGCACCGTCAGCGGCGACCGTGACACCGACGGCTTCCTCTCCAGCGGCGATAAGCTCTGCGCCATCACCGCAGAAACCGTCTCCGGCGATGTCGAGCTGCGGACAGGGCCGTAAAAAAACAGCTTGCAGCAGAAATGGCCAGCAGCGTAGCTGCTGGCCAAAATTATTTTTATGCCTGCTTCCACTTGCGGCAGCGGCGTGCTTTTTTGCGGCGCCGGACAATGCCGGAGATCACGAAGAACAGGATCACTGCGGCAATGGCCGCAATCGTCAGAATCAGATACAGTGTCGTGTTTGATGTTGAGGTCTTGACGGAAAGCCACAGGTCATTCATCACCTGCGTGGCCTCCACGCCGAGCTCGGCAAAGGATTCGCTGCGCGCAAGCGTCTCGTCGTCCGGGTAGGAGACGGGGCTGGACGTCACTTCTTCGTCCAGATAGTCCTTTGCGGCAGTCTCCGGGGTGGAATAGCCGATGTAATCCAGATTGGCGGCGGAGATATCCGGGCGGCAGAGGAAGTTGATAAATGCCTCCGCGCCCTCCTTGTTCTGGCAGCCCTTCGGGATGCACATGGCGTCAATGAAGATATTGAAGCCCTCTTTCGGGTGGCTGAAGCCCAGATCGGGATTTTCCTCGACCATGGTCAGGTAGTCGCCCGCGTAATAGGGAGCCGCCCAGGCTTCGCCGCGCTCCATGCGGTCAAAGATCTGGTCCATGACGTAGCCCTGCAGAACAGGGGACTGCGTGGCCAGCAGGTCGGCGCAGTTTTTAAGCTCCTGCTCGTCCTCCGTGTTGAAGCTGTAGCCCAGCATCGATTCCGCAATGGCGAACGCATCGCGCGGGTTATCAAACATCAGAAGCTTGCCCTGATACTTGGAGTTCCACAGGCAGGACCAGCTTTCCGCATCCTCGTCCGAAACGTAGTTTTTGTTGTAGATCAGACCGACCGTGCCCCATGTGTAGGGAACGGAGTAGGTGTTTTCCGGGTCGTACGCCTGATTGCGGAAGGCTTCGTCAATGTATTCGTAATTCGGAATACTGGCAAAGTCCAGCGGCTCGAGCATATCCTCGGAGATCAGCTTAGCGATCATGTAATCAGACGGGATGATCACGTCGAACGTTGTGCCGCCGGTCTTGAGCTTGGTGTACATGGACTCGTTGGAGTCGAACGTCAGGTAATTGACCTTGATGCCCGTCTCTTCCTCGAACGCCTTGATCACGTCCAGACCGTCATCCGTGCCGTCGGAGATGTACTGGCCCCAGTTGTAGACGGTGATCTCATTGGCGGCGGCGTGCACGGGCAGGGGAGCGGCGCAGAGCAGCAGAACGAGCGCCAGCAGAACGGAAAAAACACGTTTTTTCATACGCGGGCCCTCCTCGGCTGCTGCCGGTTCTTTTCGGACTTGGCCTGCAGCAGGTTCATGACGACCATCAGAACAAGGATCACGATGAACATCAGCGTGAACAGCGCGTAGATCTTCGGCTGAATGGGCTTTTTCGTATAGTTGTAGATCTCGACCGGGAGTGTAATGAAGCTGGAGCCGGTGACGAAATACGAAATGACGAAATCGTCCAGACTCATGGTGAATGCCATGAGAGCGCCGGAAATGATGCCGGGCATGATCTCGTGAATGACGACCTTGGTGAACGACTGGAACGGCGTGCAGCCGAGATCCAGCGCGGCCTCGACCAGATCCTTGTCCATCTGCTGGAGCTTCGGCATGACGTTCAGAATGACATAGGGGAGATCGAACGTGATATGCGCGATGAGAAGCGTCCAGAAGCCGAGCACGGAGTTGGTCTTCAAAACCGTCCCCGCGAACGCGAACAGCAGCGCCAGCGCAACGCCGGTGACGATATCCGGATTCGTCATGGGGATGTTCGTTATGGTCATGACGGCGGAGCGGAGCCGGCCCTTCATGCTGTGGATGCCGACGGCAGCCATTGTGCCGACAACGGTAGAGATGAGCGTCGCCAGCAGCGCAATGATGACAGAGTTGCGCAGGAGCGTCAGGAGCGTGCCGTCCCGGAACAGATTGGCGTACTGCCGGAGCGTGAAGCCCTTGAAGCTTGCGATGTCCGTGCCGGTGTTGAACGAGGCCACGGCCAGAACGATCATCGGGATATACAGGAAGATGAACACCAGAACGGTGACAGTGCGGTTGAAGTGCTTCATACCTTGATGACCTCCTCTCCATCGCCCTCGCCGAAGCGGTTCATAACGGCGACACAGATAAAGATCAGGATCATCAGCACCAGACTCATGGCCGCGCCGAGGTTCGGGTTGTAGGCGGTCTTGAACTGGGACTCGATCACATCGCCGATGAGCGTCGTGCCGGTGGAGCCGAGCTTCTGGGAGATGTAGAAGGTAGAGACAGCCGGGACGAAGACCATCGTAAGGCCGGACAGAATACCGGGGCCGGAAAGCGGCAGGATGACACGGGAAAACACCTGCGACGGACGGCAGCCGAGGTCAAGCGCAGCCTCAACAAGCCGGTTGTCGATCTTCATAATGACCGTGTAGAGCGGCAGGATCATGTAGGGCAGGTAGTTATACACCATGCCGAGAATGACGGCGCCGTTTGTCCGGATGAGCGGCAGCGGAGAAATGCCGATGTGCTGCAGGAGCGTGTTGATGATGCCTGTATCCTCCAGCATACCGACCCAGGCCAGCGTACGGAGCAGGAAGCTCATGCACATCGGGAGCATAATGAGCATTTCGAGGAACCGCTGCGTGAGCGGCTTGCACTGCGCGATAAAATATGCGACAGGGTAGCCGATGATCAGGCAGATCAGCGAAGCAAACAGGCTCAGCCAGATCGAGCGCAGGAAGATCGGCAGATACGTGCCCATGCCGGACAGGTTGGAAAGCGTAAACTGGCCGGTGATAGAATCGGTCAGCGCGTAATAGACGACGATGCCCAACGGGATGATCGTAAACAGGACCATCCAGATGATATACGGGCAGGCGAGAAGCTTGTTGTTATTCTTCATCGGCTTCTTCCTCCGAGGCGTCGGCAATCTCGTCATATTCCGCGCTGTAGGAGGAGTAGTCGCCGTAGAGGCCGGAATACTCGCTCTTGTGCATGATATGGATATCCTCAGGATTGAGGCGAATGCCGATGTACGCGTCAACAGGGCAGTAATCCGTGGTCTGAATGAGCCACTTGAAGCCCTTGAAATCGACAATGGTGTCGTAGTGGACGCCCTTGAAGGTGACGGAGGTGACGGTGCCGCACAGATGGCCCTGCTCCGGCGGAACGATATCCACGTCCTCCGGACGGATGACAACGTCGACCGGCTCATTGGGCGCAAAGCCCTTGTCCACGCACTGGAACTTGCGGCCGAAGAACTTGACCACATAGTCCTCCAGCATCACACCGTCGAGAATATTGGATTCGCCGATGAAGTCTGCGACAAACGCGTTCTTCGGCTCGTTATAGATATCCTCCGGTCGGCCGATCTGCTGGATCTTGCCCTTGTTCATGACGACGATGGTGTCAGACATGGTCAGCGCCTCTTCCTGATCGTGCGTGACATATATAAATGTAATTCCCATTCGCTGCTGGATATTCTTCAGTTCGTTCTGCATATCCTTGCGCAGGCGCAGATCGAGTGCGCCCAGAGGCTCGTCGAGCAGCAGCACCTGCGGGCGGTTGACCAGTGCGCGGGCAATGGCCACACGCTGCTGCTGGCCACCGGACAGGCTCGTCACCTTGCGGTTTTCGAAGCCCTTGAGGCTGACGATTTCCAGCATCTCGGTCACGCGTTCGTCGATCTCATCCTCCTTGACCTTTGCAATGCGCAGGCCGAAGGCGATGTTGTCGTACACGTCCAGATGCGGGAACAGCGCGTAGCGCTGGAAGACCGTGTTGATCTTGCGCTGATAGGCGGGCAGATCGTTGATCCGTTTGCCGTTGAACAGCACGTCGCCGGACGTCGGGGTCAAAAAACCGCCGATGATCCGGAGCATGGTCGTCTTTCCGCAGCCGCTGGGACCCAGCAATGTGAGGAATTCCTTGTTGTTGATGTACAGGTTGATGTTGTCGAGAATCGTCTCTCCGTCCTCGAATGTCATAGTGAGATTCGTGAGGCGAATGAGCTCTTTGGACATGTATCCTCCCCCATTTCAAAAAAATTTGTATGCGTCGAACCTTGCCGGAGCCGCCCGAAACATACTGGATTGAATATATCCGGCGGGGGTGGATTTGTCAATATCTAAACAGAAAATTGTGCAAAAAAGTTGGAAGAACATTTTGAAAGTTCTTCCAACTTTGGAGAAAACGAAGAAAAAGATTGATTATGTAAAGTATTCCTGCACAAAATCGACAGACTCGACCTGAAACGTTTTGCCGTCGAGATAGGAAAGGCACCCGGCGTCTGTTGTAAATTGGAACGTCAGCTTGTAGGAATAGAGCGCCTGAAATTTCCGGTCGTAGCGCTTGTCGAGCTTTCCGTATTTGCCGTCGCCCAGCAGCGGCCAGCCTGCGGCGGCCATCTGCGCGCGGATCTGATGGGTGCGCCCGGTCACAAGCTCGCACTCCACAAGGCTCAGCCCGTTCCGGCTCTGAAGCGTTTTGTAGAATGTGATGCAGGTCTTTGAACCCTTCTGCGGCGTTTTCGTGATGTAGACGCGGTTTTCCTTCGCGTCCTTGAACAGCTGCCCCTCGAGCCTGCCGGAGGCCGGGCGGGGCGTTCCGTGCACAATGCAAAGATAGCGCTTGTCGATTTCGCGATCCTTGATCTTCTGGTTCAGAATGCGCAGTGCCTCCGCGTTCTTTGCGGCAATGACAATACCGCCGGTATTGCGGTCGATGCGGTTGCACAGGGCCGGGGCAAAGGCGTGCTCCTCTCTGGGCCGCCACTCGCGGTTGGCGTAGAGATATGCCTGAATGTGATCGATCAGCGTTTTGCCGTATTCCGCGCCGTCATGCGGATGCACGGCCTGTCCGGGCTTTTTATCGACCAGCAGGAGATTTTCGTCCTCATAGACGATATGCAGTTTCGGCGCGGCGACGGTCAGATAAGCATTTTCTTCTTTTGGGGTATCAAAAAACTCGTCGTTGATGTATAATTGCAGCGTGTCCCCGGCGGTCAGCCGCGTGTCGCGCTCGGCGCGTTTGCCATTCAGCTTGATGCGCTTGAGCCGGATGTATTTCTGTGCCAGCGAAGCGGGGAGCAGGGGAACGGCCTTTGCCAGCCACCGGTCGAGCCGCTGCCCGGCGTCGTTCTGTGTGATGGTGAATTCCTTCATAGCGGTCTCCATGCAAAACAAATAGTCTGTTTTTATTTTATCACGCGGCGTCCTTTCTGTAAAGAATCCGGTGTTCGCGAAAAAGAACGAAAAATTTATGAAAAAGTATTTGACTTCCCTGCGATTATTCGATATAATATCCATCGCACGATTATGGATTGGAGGGCGCTATGCTGCTGGATCTGAAGCCAATTCTTGTAACGCCCGGCGCAAGTCTTCCGTTTGAGACGCGCGAGGATCTGTCCGATCTTGTTTTCGGCAGCTGCAGGCCCGCGTCAGAGCCGATTCTGGCCAGCGGCAAGGTTCGCAATACGGCAGGCGTTCTCGAACTGACCGGCGAACTCAGCACGACGCTGCACGGCGTATGCGACCGCTGCGCCGGTGAGTTTACGCGTGCGGTGCAGATCCCGATCCACGCAGTTCTGGTTTCAGAAGAGGAGCTGGAGCAGACGGAGGATGAATGGGTGTTCGGCATCCACGACGGCTGCGCCGATCTGACCGACATCATCACGACCGCCTTTGTTCTCAATATGGACAGCCAGCTTCTGTGCAGGCCCGACTGCAAGGGCGTTTGCTTCCGCTGCGGCAAAAACCTCAACGAAGGGCCGTGCGGCTGCAAAAAGGAACCCGATTCCCGTTTTGCTGTTTTACAGCAGTTACTGGATAAATAAGTAGATAATGTGCCTTCGGGCATTTAGACCAAGGAGGTGTACCACATGGCAGTACCCAAGAGAAAAGTATCCCGCGCAAGAAGAGATAAGAGACGCAGTTCCCACTGGAAGCTGGCGATCCCCGGCGTCGTCGCTTGCCCGAAGTGCGGCGAGCCCCGCCTGCCTCACAGAGCCTGCAAGGCTTGCGGCTACTACAATGGCCGTGAAGTCATTTCTGTTGAAGCTAAGTGATTTCGCTGAAAGAGATGAGAGGGAGGCTGTGCGCCTTCCTCTTTTCTTATCCTGAAAAGGAAGCCTGAAAGGAGGGCCTACCATGTCGAAGCCCATCGTAGCCATCGTCGGCCGGCCGAACGTCGGCAAGTCGATGCTCTTTAACAAACTGACCGGCAAGCGCATGGCCATCGTCGAGGACACGCCCGGCGTCACCCGCGACCGCATTTACGGCGAATGCGAGTGGAACGGCCGCGGCTTTGCCCTTGTCGACACCGGCGGCATCGAGCCCGGCACGAACAACGAAATGCTGAAGTTCATGCGCCGTCAGGCGGAGATCGCCATCGAGACGGCCACGGTCATCGTTATGGTCGTCGACGTGACGGTCGGCCTGACCGCTGCGGACGCGGAGGTCGCGTCCATGCTCAAGCGGTCGAAAAAGCCGGTCGTGCTGGCCGTCAACAAGTGCGACCAGACCGGCCATGCCAATCCCGACGCGTATGAATTCTACGCGCTTGGCCTCGGCGACCCTATCGAGGTTTCCGCCGTCCACGGCCATGGAACCGGCGACCTGCTCGACGCGTGCGTCGAAAGCTTCCCGCCGGACGACGGCGAGGAATACGACGAGGACGTCATCAAGGTCGCCATCATCGGCAAGCCGAACGTCGGCAAATCGAGCCTGCTCAATAAGATTCTCGGCGAGGAGCGCGTGATCGTCTCCAATGTCGCAGGCACGACGCGTGACGCCATCGACAGCTATTTTGAAAACGAATCCGGCAAGTTCCTGTTCATTGACACCGCCGGTATGCGGCGCAAGTCGAAGGTCGACGATGCAGTTGAGAAATATTCCAATCTGCGCTCCATTGCCGCCATTGAGCGTGCGGATGTGTGCCTCATCCTGATCGACGCCAACGAGGGCGTGACGGAGCAGGATACCAAGGTCGCAGGTCTGGCACACGAGGCGGGCAAGGCCTGTATCATCGTCGTCAACAAATGGGATACGGTCGAAAAGGACACGAACACCATGGACGAGAAGACAGCGGAGATCCGCCGTGACCTCAGCTACATGACCTATGCGCCGGTCGTATTCATCTCGGCGCTGACCGGTCAGCGCGTCGACAAGCTGTTTGACATGATCGTCGCTGTTTCCAACCAGAACAGTATGCGCATTACAACGGGTATGCTCAACAACATTCTGGAGGACGCGACCGCGCGTGTCCAGCCGCCCACGGACAAGGGCCGCCGTCTGAAGATCTACTATATCACGCAGGTCGGCGTCAAGCCGCCGCACTTTGTCTTCTTCTGCAACGACAGCCGCCTGTTCCATTTCTCGTACCAGCGGTATCTGGAAAACCAGATCCGCGCGGTCTTTGGTCTGACCGGTACGCCGATCAAGATCACCATCCGCCAGAAGGGCGACAAGGAAGACGTGTAAATTACGATCCCGGCAGAAACCACAGCTCTGCCGGGGTTTTTTGGAATTTTAATTCAAAAGGGGAATCGGAAACAATGGAACAGCGTTATGCGCAATATGCAGTAGAAAAAGCCGTCCAGCTGCTTGCAATCGACAGCCCGACGGGCTTTACGGACAAAGCGGCCGAATGGGTGCTGGAGGCTTTTGCATCGCTCGGCTTTGACGCACGGAAAACGACCAAGGGCGGCATTCTGATCGATCTCGGCGGTGAGGAGTCCGCAGAGGGCGGGCTGCTTTTGCAGGCGCACACGGACACGCTCGGCGCGATGGTCGCGGAGGTCAAGGCCAATGGCCGCCTGCGCGTGACGAGCCTCGGCGGTATGCGCGCAGAAAACGGCGAAACGGAAAATGTGCGCGTCTATACGCGCTCCGGCAAGGTCTATGAGGGGACGCTCCAGCTCTGCAACGCCTCTGTCCACGTCAACGGCGAATACGCCAAGACGAACCGTACCTTCGACACGACCGAGATCCTGCTGGACGAGAATGTTTCTTCTGCCGAAGAGACGCGTGCGCTCGGCATTGAGACAGGCGATATCGTCTGCTTCGACCCGCGCACGCACGTGACGGCTTCGGGCTACATCAAAAGCCGCTTCCTCGACGATAAGCTCTCCGTCGGTATTCTGCTCGGCTTTGCAAAATACCTGCATGACGAAAAGAAGACGCTGCCGCGCCGCACGTATGTCCATGTGACCGTCTATGAAGAGGTTGGCTTCGGCGGTTCGGCCTCCGTGCCGGAGGGCGTGACGGCCCCCGCCGATGCGGCGGGCTACACCGGCGACACCTTCACCTTCCCGCAGCCGTCCGGCACGCCGTCTGACACGGCGCACAACTACACATTCCTCGGCTGGGCCGCCGCCCCGCAGACGGACACGGACAGCCGCCCGGACTTCTCCGCCGCGGGCGCAGAGCAGATGTTCACGCAGGCGGAGCAGACGTATTACGCGCTCTACTATTATAAAGTCGATGATCCCGACGCCGTCGGCGACGAGTACCGCCGCGTGATGGTCGCTCCGGACGACTGGACGGGCAGCTACTGCATCGTCTCGTCGGACAAGGGCAAGATCATGACGAACACCCCCGGCTCGAAGCCGACGTATCTGGAGGCCGCCGACATCGAGATCGACAGCGGCAGCGTCCGCGACCCGAAGTGGGTCTACACGCTCACGGCCGCCGGAGACGGGACGTACTATGTGCGCGACGCAGCTGGCCTCTACCTCAGCTGCACCGGCAAGAAGAACGTCTCTCTGACAAAAACCCCGGATGACACCTGCCGCTGGACGCCGACGCTGAACGGCCTGCAGTCGGACAACGGCATGCTGCAGTACAACGCCAGTTCGCCGCGCTTCACGACCTACACGAGCGGTCAGGCCGCGGCCCATCTCTACGCGCCCGCCGCGGGCTCGAAGACGTGGTACACGACCCTCGGCGGCTCGGAGCCGACGCCGCATGAGCACACCTGGGGCGTCTGGAAGGTAGTTGAAGCGGCGACCTGCTTTCATGACGGGCTTGAAGCAAGAAGCTGCACGGGCTGTGACGCTGTGGAAAGCCGCGTGATCCCGGCGACGGGCCACACGTTCGGCGAATGGACGACCGTTTCCGAGCCGGGCTGCTTCCACGAGGGCACGCAGACGCGCAGCTGCTCCGGCTGCGGTACGACGGAGACCCGCACGATCCCGGCCAACTCCGATAACTGCCCGTCCAAGGCCTTCACCGACCGTCCGGACCGGGGCTGGTACCACGAGAGCGTGGACTATGTCCTCGAGACCGGCCTCATGAACGGCATGGGCAAGGGCAAGTTCGAGCCGGACACCACCCTCAACCGCGCCATGGTCGCCACGGTCCTCTATCGCCTCTCCGGCGACAAGGTCAGCGCGACGAACGCCTTCCCGGACGTCCCGGCGAACGAGTGGTACGGCGAGGCCGTGGCATGGGCCCAGCAGAAGGGCATCGTCACAGGCTTCGAGGACGGCACGTTCCGCCCGATGGAGGAGATCAGCCGTCAGGACATGGCGCTCATGCTGCAGCGCTATGCGAAGACCGTCAAGGGAACGGACACGACTCCGACGGGCGACCTCAGCCGCTGGCCGGATGCCGGCCAGGTTGGCTCATGGGCTGTTGACGCGCTGCGCTGGTGCGTCGGCGCGGGCATCATCAACGGCAAGGACGGCGGCCTCCAGCCGACCGGCAACGCCACCCGCGCAGAGTTCGCGACCATCCTCATGCGCTACGCGAAGCTGTAACAGAACAAAGCACAAGAGCAGGCCAAGTCCGCATTCACGTAAGGACGAAAGGTGCTCAAAAGAATACGGCATAGCTTACGATCATGTAGGCTATGCCGTTTCTTTTTGCTCTTGTTGTGAGATATCGACTACGCCGATAAAGTTCCACCATATGACCAAGGTCTGCTTTTTTGACCGTCAATCCTTTCGCTTATTATACCACGCAGATATAATACCTATGTTAAGCAAGAGGTTTTTGGGACGATTGCAACACCGAAAGACTGGCTTTTACGACCCGGCTGACAAAATGGATCATTTCCTCTTTGCTGTACTTGTCATAGCCCTCCACAACGACATGCATCAAACCGTTTGACAGATGGGTATACATCATCTCAAGCTCTGTTTCGCTGGCATTGGGCAGTTCTTTCCGCCAGTAAGCAATGCTGTCCTCCTTGGCCAAGGCGATCATCCGCATCAGGACGGTCGAGCTTGTGTTGCCCAGGATCAGTACCCGGCAGGCCTCCTGATTCTGATCGACCATATCGTAGATGGCTTCGATCAGCGCCGTCACATCAAAGGAAT
>ERZ773181.1878-NODE-1878-length-15241-cov-3.027986_pt1 | contig 15241 bp, 10 predicted proteins | sample MGYA00581001_ERZ773181 | MGnify/ENA primary metagenome ERZ773181 (study PRJEB29015, sample SAMEA2737780) | human gut metagenome | biome: human gut; feature: human-associated habitat; material: faeces | place: China | collected 2012 ... | reverse complement strand
CGGCCATTGGCTAAGACAGCGTAATCCGCTTTCGTCACGCTGGTGGCGGATACCGAATACCGTCAGGCTGCTGCAGTTCAACGGAGCTACCGGGAATTGGGAGAACTGGTTGTAGCTGAATTCTATACCATAGACATAGGGCATGTTCTCAGGAAGGAAATCCTCGAAAGGTATCTCTTTCAGTTTGTTGAACTGGAAGTCCAGACTGGTCAGCAGGTATGAGTTCTTTCCCACCAGGTCTCCTTTCTTGATGGTGGTCATACCGTTGCCACTCATAATCAGTACGGTTAGCGGAGAACCTTTCTTAATCAATGTACCGGGGAACTCGGTCAGGTGATTGTACGAAAGGTCCAAGTTGCTGGTATTGATACCGCGGTGGCTATCTCCGTCCTCAAGACCCGTAATCTGGTTGTGCGAGAAGTTCACCGAACCGATGGTATATTTGGAAGCGGCGTTGAAGATATTGGGTACCTCTTTCAACTGGTTGTACGAGCAGGTGAAAGATTCCATGTCATAGTATCCGCAGTAATATCCGTCCACATCTTCTATCTTGTCAATCTGGTTGTAGTCCAGATAGACCTTGGACAGGTTGATTTCCTTACCGAAAGCATGTACGGTACTTATCTCATTGCTTGTCACGTCGAGCATACCCAGTTTCACCATCTTTTTCAGCTGGTCGTGTTCGGGGGTAGCTGTCAGTTTGTTGTAGCCCAGGTACAATACCTGAATCTTGTCACCGCTCTTACCGTCGATGAAGTCATTCCAGTTTTCCAACAGCACATCGCCTGGAATTTTTTGGTTGCAGGCCACATTCAGCATTTGGAGTTCAGGCAGTTCCGCCAATATATTCATCGGAAGGGTAGTCAGCTCCTTGCAGTTGTAAATCTCCATGTCGGTAAGCATGGTGAAGTTGTTCCAGCTCCATTCTTCCTCCTCTTCTTCAAATGCTTCGCGGTAAGCCGATAGACTGGCATCATCCACCAGTTTCGTGCAGAAGTTATCCGCCACAATCGGAGAATTGGCGATGAAGAAGTTCTCCAGCTTAGTACAGCGCATCAGAGCCTTGGAGATACCGGTAATCTTGTTGGTCAGATTTCCAAACTGCACGTCTTTCTTGTCGATGCGGTTGCTTTTCACGATAGGCTTGAAGTTGGGATTGGCGTTGATACCGTCAATCAGAATGTCGGACAAACCTTCGCGTACGTCACGATACAAGAACTTCTGCTCGTAGTCCATGCGGATTTTCAGGCGTTGCTCTTGCGTCATGTTGTAAGTTACGTCCTTGAACAGGTGTCCGCCCACCAGTTCGTCGTGTGCACCCAAGTTCAGGATGCGCAACTCGGTCAGCTGGCCGATGGCATCGGGCACTATGCCGTTAGCGCCGAAGCCCGAAATTACGATCGATGCTACCCGGCCGTTGTCCAGCAACTGTACTCCCGGCTGGTAACCCCACATATCGATTTCCTTGTCAAAATTCCAGTTACAGCCCATAGGTGCAGCTTCACCGTAGTATTTCCAGTTAGGACCGTCCAAAGCCTCCCAAATTTCTTTCAGAGCCATGTAGTCCTTCAAATATTCAGCCGTTGCAGCCAACTGGATAGGTACTGTGGCTTCTGATTCTTCGTTATCTTTCACAAAGAAGGTTTCTGAAGTAGGTACGGTAGCTATTTCCAGCAATTTGCTGGTTTCACATTTCTTGTCAGAGTAAGTAGAATAGGAACTAATCTGATAGCTACCTGCTTTCAACCATACGGTTGTGTCGCAGAGCGCATAACTGTCTTTCAGATTTTCCACATACTTCACCTGTACTTTTTCAATGGTAGTCACTTCTTGCGTAAAGAGGTTCTTTACCGTAATATTGATACCCTTGATATTAGCGAACGGGTAATCTTCATAGCCACTGTTGGCGCGAGATGCAGCTTCGGTTTCCGGCAGGCCGTGTTTGACCAGCTTGAAGTTGACCAACCCGCTACTGCATCGACAAACAACTCTTGTTCTTTAAGTCCGCCAGCCACTACACTGAATTGATAGTTACTGGGTGTACCGGCATAAATCTGCTTGTTCAGTTTGTCATACAGATAGTAGCCAATCAGTTTGTAGCTGCCTGCCAGCAGTTCCAGCTTGTCACTGCGCAGACCAAATTCAGCATTGTCAGCATTATAGCTGTTGAGCATCAAGGTTTGTTCAATGGTGTTTCCGTTGTAGAGCATCACCACCTTGATTTTCTTGGCATCGTCCAGCTTATCCAGCATGTCGGTGCCTCTCGTTTCTGCTCCCTTGGTAGCAGCCGATGCACTCTTATAGATTTTGAACTGCACATAGCCGAAGGCAGTCTGCTGCAATTCATCATCGTCATCGGAGCAACCGGTGAATACCGTTGTCATCAGTAAGAGCCCAATGACAAAGGGAATGAAGTGGAATAATTTATTTAGTTTCATTATCACTCAGATTATTGTTTAGGTGTTATAATCAATACTTTCTTGTTTTCCCTATTTTGGTCTTTGATAATAATGTGGATTTCCTGTTCCAAAGTGTATGCATTTGCAAAATAGATGGTCAGTATCTTACCATCCTCACAAGTAATACTGTGCTCATCAGAGTCTTCAAATTTATCTCCTCCTTGGAGTACTTCGAAAGACCAGTCACTTCCGTTTTCACCTTCCATTAATACATCGCAGCTGAATCCCATTTTAGTATCTGGCAGCGGCATGGAATAGATAAGTTCCGTCTTATAGTTTTGTACCAAATCCTCTTCAGTCACTTTCGTTAATTCAGCTTCTACTGGATTCCACATTGCATCATAGTAGGTAACTTTGAAAGCTTCTTCCTCTTCAGTACCCTGCTCTTTCTTGTCCTTTTGGACAAAGTTCATCAACAGATTGTTTTCTGTATAGGCATATTTCAGTTCTTGAGTACCCGTTTCCGGATTCATTTCAAATAGACCATTATCTCCGAATGCATCTTCTGCAATCTTTTCATACAGAGCTTTTGGGAATACGAATACATAGCCCGTACGTTCTTCGCTACTTTCATCTACTGTGATACGAACTTTTCCGTTATCATACTTCTTCATATGCATCCAGTCTACCTCATCTTCTGAATCAGTGCTGACTTTATAACTACCTTCCTGATATTTTTCTACAAAAATAGGCTCGAAATCATCATTCAGAGCAGTAACTTTGTATTCTACAAAGTTTCGATATTCGCTGGTTGATTCTTCTGTACCCGATACACCGGTGCTGGTTTGCGTAAAGGTATGACCATCCAATGAAACATTCCAGTTCCATTGGCTAGGACCTGTGTAACTCATGGCTTCCGGATTCATACCTTTGTAATTTACCGGATAAGTAAAAATGCTCTTTCCTTCTTCATCCTGGAAGTTGATGTTGCCTGTCTGTTCATACTTGCTGAATTCAGGATGGCCATCCACTACTTTGATACCGAATTCCACTTCTTTGTTGGCTGCACCTACAAGTGCTCCTCCTTCAATATCCAGCCATTCCGGACGGTTGGTTGCTGCAAAGGGGAAGTTGGCTACAGCTTTATAAGTGATATAATTGCTATAACCGGCTTCGATAGCTTCGTCTTTATCTATTTCTACCCAGGCATCGCCTTCACCTTTTTTATAGAGTTTCAACGTACGTCCGGTTGCATTACGGGTTACTTCGGCCAACACGGCTTCCTGTCCGTTCATACTGATGGTAATGGAAGCAACGGTTGTATTATCATAGTCCTGACCTTCGTCAGAGATACCAATGGTTACGGTTTGTTTACCAGCCTTGCCCGAGATGGAATATTCCTTCACACCCTCTGCAGCTTTGGCAGCCGGAGTTTCTTCCGTAATAAAATAACACCATGTGCTGGAGGAAGTCAGCGTCCAATCGGCTACAGCATCAAATGTCAAGCTTTTAGTCTCACTGGCTGCACCGCCAATTGTTTGCTTTTCAGGGAAGGTTACAGTTGCTACGTTGTCATCCTCGTCGTCGCAAGCTGTTACGGCAAAAGCCATCAGCAGACTGATGAAGAACCATCCCAACGTAAATTTGTTCTTTTTCATCTTATTCTATGTTTTTTTGTTTCTAGTAAATTATTTCTTTTCAAAATCAGTTTTCACCGTTTCAGATACCTGCATGCTGCCTTCCAGATACAGCCTCTTGGCTTCATCGTTGCTTATCCATTCAATGGCGTTAGCAAAAGTTCCTACTACATTGTTGCCAGCCATGCCCGGTACATACAGTGTGAAGTACTGGAAGATGAACTGTTCGCAGGTACTGTAGTAAGATACACCGCTGCTAGGCTGATAAAGGTGAAGATAACCATCGCCGTAGTTGGTACCGAAAGCTTCGGCTGTAGAGGCAAAGGTCTGTTCATCCATTTCAATCAGCGGATTCAGGATGTCGTTTGTCGTGAAACGGATTTTCACATCGTAGCCATCGTAGAAGAAGTCCTTCATGATAATGGTATTTTCTTCTTCGGAGTCGATGATTGCCTTGATCAGACGGTTATCTACGTTGGGCATAAATTCCTGCATATACGTAGAAGTCAGCACGGCATATCCGTTGAAAAGATTGATGTCGAACGGACAGCATTTCTGTAGGATAACCTTGGCTTCATAGTTCTTTTCATACAAATCCCATTGGTCAGCTTGCTGCGTGAGCAAACGCAGGGTGAGACCCAGCGAGTCGGTAGCTGCAATGGCATCGTAATTACCGCGGATGCGTACGTTGGCAGCCCGTTCACCGGCCTTGATGGTAATGGTGTTTGATTCAATAGTGTAGTGTTTTCCCTCAATGGCGTTGCTCTTTTGGTCTATAACCTCTACGGCTACCGTGCGGTCATAGCTACAGGCTTCTGTAGCGGCTACAGGAATATCGAAGACTTCTTCGTTGTTCTGTACAGCCAGTACAGTGAGCGTATCCGAGAACAGGATATAGTTTGGACCGTCATAGCTGGGACGCTCTGCATCGCCGCAACTGGTGATGGCGCACATCAGCAGTGCCAGCATGCTCATCAGTCCGTAATTTATCTTTCTCATTGTTATACTTATGCTTTATAAATGATGAATCTATTCTTATTTATTGCTCTCGTTAGGCTGAATCTGGCTACCCGGTGATTCCAGTTCGTGTTTCGGAATGGGCCATACAAAGCGTACGTCATCCGCTTCAATCTTCAGCGAACTACCGTTGGTCAGTGATTGTTCCTGCGGTTTGCGTTCGAAGCCTTTGTGCCAGCGTTTCAGGTCTTGCAGGCGGAAGCCTTCCATATACAATTCGCGCACACGTTCTTCTTCGATAATTTCCAGCCAGTTTTGTTCGCTGACCGAGATACTTCCGTTACCGCCTTGAAAGCGGGCACGACGTAAATCGCTGAGGTCTTTGCTGGCACCGCTGTAATTCTTCTGATTGGCGCGGGCTTCTGCACGAATCAGGTATTGCTCTGACAGACGGAATACTTTCGGCATACATATATGCAACATATTCTGAGCTATGAAAGATTCATTTCCGAAATATTTGGCTACCAATGGCCACTGCAGTCCGTGCGGATAACCGGTAGGCTGTGTCACGAAGTTGGCTGCAAAACGCAGGTCTTGTTCAGAATAGAGGTTCAGTACCCAAGTTGCCGGTACATAGTCAGGCTTAAAGCTTTGGAAATCGTAGTTGAAGAAGATCTGACCTAAAGCGCCGCCGTAGCTGCTGATTGTCATACCCACTTTCCAGATAATCTCGGTACTTTCGTCATTCGACCACATATACTGATAAGCGTTCTGTGAGCTGGTTATCATATCGTTCACATTGGACAGTTTGTAGTATTTGCTGTCAATCACCTTGGAAGCGTATTTCTCAGCGTCTTTCCAGTTCTGCATGTAGAGAGCCACACGTGCACGAAGTGCATAAATGGTGTATTCACAGAAGTAAGGTGTGCTGTAAAGAACTCCATCGAAATCATCTTCCAGCTTCAAGTACTCGGCTGCTCTTTCCAAATCATCCAGAACAAACTGATAAGAGGCTTCCAGTGATGAACGGATAGTAGGTTCGTTACCGTCGTAGTGCGACTTCAGTACCACACCCAGTTCGTTGGCTGCTGTAGCCGGGTCGTAAGCCTTGCAGAAGAGTTTAATCAATTCTGAATAAGCCAGTGCGCGGGCAAAGTATGCTTCTCCGCAGTATTGGTCCAGACGATCCAAGTCATCGTCATTAGTAGTATTCTGACGTACTCGGTCTACGTTGTCCAGCATAAAGTTACAGCGGGTAATAACGTTGTAGAGTCCGGCATATACCGATTCATATTCGGGTTCCGTAGCCAGAATATTCCAGCGCCATGTATTACCAAACTGGTTGGAGTAGCCGTTCACGGCATAAGCCAAATCCGCCTGGATATCCGGCAGTAGGGTCAGATAGCCACTGTATAACGCTCCGTTCAGCCAGGAAGCGTAGATACCAATTATGGCCTGGTCTACTTCATCCACAGTGGTGATGGCCTTGTCGGCAGGCACCATATCATCCGGATACTTGTCCAGACAAGCAGTGGTGCTGAATACCAGAGTGGCCATGAGCAGATATATTTTTATATTTTTCATTTTTCGTTGATTCGTTAATTAAAAATATTAGAAAGAGAGTTCCAAACCGAACGAGTATTGGCGCGACATGGGATATTGTGCCTGATACATGTTAGTAAATGCTTCCGGGTCAAGTCCGCTGAATTTGGTAAATGTAAGCAGGTTCTGACCTTGTGCATAGATACGTGCGTTAGTGAAAAAATTCGTCTTTTTCATCCATTCTTGCGGGAATGTATAGCTGATCATTAAATTCTTCAAACGCAGGAAAGAGGCATCTTCCAGGAAGCGCGAGTCCATCTGCGGAGTGACTCCCCAACGGGGAATGTCTGTCACGTCGCCCGGTTTCTTCCAGCGGTCGTAGAGCAGACGCTTGGACTGATTGAATCCGGTGTACAGACCATTACTCTCTTCGAAGAAGCGGTCGTTGTTGAACATCCAGCGGTCAGCTACCCAACTGAACTGGGCATTCACTGAGATACCTTTCCATGTAAGGGTAGTACCGAAACCGCCTTGCCAGGGAGCCAGGTAGTTCTTACCCACCATCACCTTGTCCGATTCTCTGAATTCGGTGGTAAGGTTACCCTCTTTGTCATACCACAGAGGATCACCGTTTGCAGGGTTCACACCGGCATAGCGGTTGATGTAGAATTCTCCCAGCGGACGACCAACCACCCATTTGGTGGAAGTGTTGGGCAATTCATATTCCTGTACACCGTTATACAGTTCTTTGATTTCATTCTTGTTATAGGATACATTGGCACTGAGATTCCAAACAAAATCTCTCAAACGTAATACGTCTGCATTGATGGCCAGTTCCACACCCATGTTGGTCATCACACCGATGTTGTCCCAACGGAAACCGTTGTTTCCTTCAGAATAAGACTGTGGCACTTCCATCAGCATGTCACTGGTACGCTTGTGGTAGAGTTCCAAATCTACATTGAAACGCTCGAAGAATCCCAAATGAAATCCTAAGTTCGTGGTCCAGGTTGTCTCCCAGCTTAATTTTTCATTTCCTTTCTGTTGTGGAGCGATACCGGCCGCATCCATGTAAATCCAGCCACCGCTGGCCAGTGCCAAATGGTCGAAGTTTGGAATTTCAGAATTACCTGACGTACCTGTACTGAACGATACTTGTGCATTGTGCAGCCAGTCGTATTTTTGCAAGAAACGCTCTTTCTTGGCATTCCACATCAGACCTACTGACCAAAACTTGCCCCAACGGTGATCCTTACCGAAACGTGAAGAGGCATCAGTACGTAGACCAAGCTCCACATAATAACGGTCATCGTAATTATATTCCGCACGACCGAAGAAAGACAGGAATGAATAAGCTGTTGTATTATCCTGCCAGCTTGAGGCACGTGTACCTGAAGTTACGTTGGTCAGGAAGTCGTTATTTTGACCACGTGTTGTCACGTTGAAACCTTCAGCCTGGTAGTCCACCCCTTCCTGGCCCACCATTACATTGAAATGATGGTCGTGTCTTACATCGAAACGGTAGTTCAGCGTATTGGTCACTGTCAGGTTAAGAATATCGTTCGACTGACGACCGGCTACTCCCAGACCGTTGTTCAACTGATAGCTCGGGAATGATTGCATGAATCCGGTAGAGTGCGTATAGTCTGCACCGAACTGTACACGGTAAGTCATGTTCTCTATCGGCGTTACTTCAGCAAAAAGCACGCTCAATACCTTATACTTCTTGTTTGTCACCGGATTATTGTCCATCCATTCAATCGGATTAACCGTCGTACCGGTCCATCCACCGTTGGCATTGGTTGCCAGTGAACCGTCGGGATTATACGGATTCCAGTAAGGAAGCATGAAGCGGCAGGCAGAGATGGGCGATGACAAACTGTAACTACCTTGATCGGCCTGCTCCACTTCTTCATAGGCAACCATGGAATTGGTACCCACTTTCAACCAGTTGCTGGCTTTTACCTCTGCGTTGGCACGCATGGAGTAACGGCGAAACGTAGAGCCTTGAGCAATACCATCCTGATCGTAGAAACTTCCTGAAACGAAATAGTTCAAGCGTTCGGTGGCGCGGTTGATAGAAAGGTCGTAGTTTTGTAGCATAGCATTGTCATTGAACACCATATCCCGCCAATTTACGTCGGTCTGGCTCAACAAGTCATAGTCTTGACCGGCATCCAGACCGACTTCCTTTTCAAACTGAATACGTTCAGCCGTGTTCATCAGGTTCCATTCACCTTTAGCTAACTGTGAGATACCCCACTGTGTACGTAAGGTAATGTGTGCTTTGTCCATAGACCTTCCGCGCTTGGTGGTGATTACTACTACACCGTTAGCAGCACGGGCACCATAAATAGAGGTAGAAGACGCATCCTTCAGTACAGAAATATTTTCAATGTCACTCGGACTGATAGTGTTGAAGTCACTGCTGGAAATGGGTACACCGTCCAGAATGAACAAGGGGGAGGTACCTGAAGTGATGGAGTTGGTTCCACGGATTTGAAAAGCCGCTGCCTTGCTGGGTTCACCCGAGTTGGACATCACCATCAAACCGGGGGTCTGTCCCTGCAGGGCTTGGTCGAAACCTGCGGCAGGTACGCTTTCCATTTTCTCTGCCTTTATTGTGGAAACGGAACCGGTTACCGTTCCCTTTTTACGAACTCCGTAGGCTACTACCACTACTTCGTCCACCAACTGTGCATCACTCTTCAACGTGATATCCAGCTTTTGTGTCTGTGGAGTCACTACGTGCTGTTGCTGCTGCATACCAATGTACGAGTACACCAAAGTAGCCTGCGCAACGCCTTTGATCTCAATGGAATAATTACCGTCTATGTCGGTAATCACACCATTATTAGTACCCTCTTGCATGATGGCTACTCCAATTAACGGCTCATTGCCTTCCTCGGCAATGACTTTACCTTTCACCGTAAAACTTTGGGCGAAAAGCAATTGGAACGCCATCACAGCAAGAGAGACGAACAAAAGAATTACTCTTTTCATCTCTGATTTTTAAGTTAATGATATAAATGAATTGTTTTTAAATGTATATAATTCTTTTATGCATCCGAGAAATGGATGAACACACTTGTACATCTTGTCTCTTCGTTCAACATTTCTCCAAACAGTCAACATGACATCAAAAAATATATTATTAGAATATTCAATAAAACGGCTCATGATTGCATTTTAATTCACATTAAAAAAGATATGCAAAATTACAGTATTATTTTGATTGTTAACTATATAAAATAAAAACATGAAAAATGTTTTAAACTTCCCAAATTATAATACTTTCTTTTTGTCAACTAAAAAGAAAGTATTTAACGGTATGAGCCGCATAATTGCTTACTCCAAATCACATTTCATGTTAAAAATTTGTATTTTAGTAGAATGGTTAATAATAGAAATCATAATATAAAAAATACAAACATGTGGTAATAAGAACTACTTTTTCAGTTTTGTAGATGTTTCCAGATTTACAGTCAATCATCAGATGAAAAATCTCACCAAGTTACTCCTAATGTCTTATGCTGATTGCTCCCTTTTGCTTTTATCCCTTACGTTTTCCTATAATCTTTTGATTATTACTCGTATTCAGATCTTTCATTATGATTTGTTACACATAAATGATTTCTTATAAATATAGCTGTAAAAGGGAACGTCTGTGAAAGATATCCCCTTTAAATATTTTTCAATAAGAGACACTCACAGCCATCCCTGCTTCCCTCACCAATGCTGCAATACGATCCAATTCCTCATGAGTAGCCTTTTGCAGGTCATGGTCGGGAGTTTCCCGGTCAATAGTATAAATCATTACCTGGCGGGGAGAAATCTCCTTGACGGCCTCTAACCAGGGCAAAACATACTTATCGGAAGTATTATCCATATCCTTATCTCCAAAACCGCCTTTCAAGAACATGGTTTGGATAATACAGTTACCTTTAAAAGCCTTCATTCCCCCGATTATCCCGCGGACGGAATAATGTCCTGCCGGACGGTCGAGCTTACGGATATAAGCTTCGTCTGCCGTATCCAGTTTCAGAATATTGTTATCCACTTTGTTCAAAGCCTCGAATACGGCAGGACGATGAATGAAAGTAGAATTGCTCAATACGCTTACCTTGGCTTTCGGAAAGTATTTGTCGCGCAAAGCAAGCGTGTCTTCTATGATTTCAGGAAAATGCGGATGTGCGGTCGGTTCTCCGTTTCCTGCAAAAGTCAGTACATCAGGTACGGGTCCGTTTTTCTGCATATCCTGCAGACGGGCTTCCAATGCGGCACGCACTTCTTCGCGCGTAGGGAGCGGCTTCTTGGGACGATGGTCGGAATTAAACCCGCACTCGCAATAAATGCAGTCGAAAGTGCACACCTTACCGTCTTCCGGCAACAGATTGATTCCCAAAGATACTCCCAAACGGCGGGAATGGACGGGACCGAATATGGGAGACGGATAAATGACAGTCATTTGATTTACTATTTATAAATTATGATTTAACAGCGGCGATTGGCGGTTTTCCGATACTTCAAAGACAAACCGCGTAATCAGCACAGCAAAGATAAGAAATAAACATCCAGATATTTCCAAAAATACGACAGTTATTCTTCAAAACTTAACACGAAACTGCATCTGCAAGTCTGTTTTTGTATTTCCTTCTATCAAATCGTTACCCGAACCGATAGTTTCACGGTCCCGATAAACGGTTTGCCCGAACTTAACGAGAAACATAAAAGTTTTGTTCAAATCACAACGTATATGAGCGGAATAGCGAAAACCACTGCCGTAGAAAGAAGGAGTATAAAACGTATAAACCAATCCTTTTTCGGAAGCATAAATCCGCGAATCGTAATCGTCCGTATGGAAATAAGTACCTTGTACGGATACGGCCAAAGGGAATCCGGAAAAAGTATAAGCGCAGGACTGGGTACATTGCCAGCCTTGTTTTCCTTCAAACTCATGTCCTTCCCCACTCTGCTGGCAAAAATAATTGTAATCGACCGTAGTGCGACATGCAAAAGCTCCCGGCGTATAAGCAAGCCTGCAACGGAGCTTGTGATGAAAGACCGGTAACGTCACTTTCCCGCCTGTTCCCGACACATCCCTCTCCTTGCGCTTATACCGGTAATTGAGATATAGCAATAAGTCTTTCTGCGGAGAATAGGTAGCCTGAAACATTCCGTCTATTCCCTGCGAAGCCTTGCTGATGCGATACTTCCACCAGGGGAAAGAGAACATATCCAAAGAAGCGAAAAACTTCCAGTGCGCCCAGGGAGCAGCTTCCGCAGCCAGATACCAGCCGTTTTCGTTTTGCGGAGCACTTCCTTCGCCGAACGAACGCCCGAAGAAAGACCAGTAATCGTGGGAATAACAACGATGTATTAACAGCAGTTGATAACCTGTTAATATTTTATATTTCAGTTGGTTCAGCAAGGCATATCCCTGTTTACCAACAGCCCCCTCTCCTATCCATACCAACCTTCCCCAACGGTATTTATAATCCACACCCAGATTATAAAAATCATTTCCATGCAAGTTGTATTTCGCATACTTCTTTAAATCCGGTTCATAAGGATGACTGAAACGATAATAAATACCTGTCACCCCCACTTTCAATCTATTTTTTTCGTAAGTGAGGTTACCACCCGCCGATTGCATGACAAATGCATTCATTTTATCCGCCTCCTTCTCCGTACGGTGCAAACCTGTTTTGTAAATGGAAGCGATTTTTCCGCCTTTCACCACTCCATCCATAGAACGGTGCGAATAGAAAGCGGAAAGTTCTAAAAAACGAAGAATTTCCACTGTTACCGCCGTTCCGCGAAAATAGTTATACGAGTCCGTAGAGCTGTGTTTCCGGATTCCCCCTCTGCGGAATTCGGATGCAGACATGGAGAAAGTTTTTCCTAATCCAAAGTCTGTGCCAATCACCAGGCCCTGCCCGAACCCCAGTTTATAATTACCCAATGCCAAAGCTTTCAGCCTGCCCCTGTTTTTGAGTAAGCCGTAAAACGAATAGTAATCATACCCTTTCTTGTCATGCAAAGCAAAGAACGGTTCACCGGCATCCTTCTCTCCCGTTATTCCCGCCTGAAAGTAATCTCCATAACGAAAACTGTAACGCAGTGAATGGTAAACGGCAGGTCCCAGATAGTTTTTCTCATATCCCTTGCGGGTATATAAAGGGATATCCAGACGTGTCAATACTTCTTGCCCGGCATACTTCAATACCGTTTTTAAAGAAGGATAGCGGGAAGGGCCCTCAACGGTCTTTATGCAGACGAAGGGTAACAGCAGTTCGATAGTCTGCCGGTCCATCTCCGCCACCAACTGCAACTCATAAAGAGTCTGCATCTGCCCGTTTATATAAACATACGCCAAAATATTTTCTATTTGAATATCCGTAAGGAAAGGAAATTCCTCCAATTGCCGTTTTGTGGCGGTATTGATATTGACAGGTTCTTGCAGACGAGCGGAAAGCACTTCCAGTTCATCTTCCCAGTTTCTCTCTTCTTCATCGGCGGAGAGTTGTTCCAGATTCTCTTCCCACAGGGATAATGTCGCATTTTGAGCTACAAGCATAGGAGTTATTAACAGCATACTCATAAAAACTCCTATCTTGATTAGGGTCATCTATAATAGTGTGTTTCCGGATAATAGGCAACGAAGTTACCTTAAATTAGTTAATTGAACAAGGAAAAATGAAAGCAATGTAACAACATTACGCAGAATGGTGTACTTTTGCGCTATGAGCAAACGGTTTAACATAGTAATACTCATAACATTTCTCTCGGCAGGAGTCCTGACTTGTCATGCCCAGCAGCAACCCCAAACCGGTGCATCCAAAAGCATCTATCTCACTCCTATGTGCGTGTACAACGGCGATACGATTCCTTACGTGAAACTTCCTACCGTTTACATCTTCAAACCGCTAAAATTCAAGAACAGGCGCGAAATGGCGAAATACTACAAACTTATCCGCGACGTAAAGAAAGTGCTTCCAATTTCAAAGGAAATCAACCGGGCGATTATCGAGACTTACGAATATTTGCAGACCATTCCCACTCAAAAAGAGCGGCAAAAGCACCTGAAAGCTGTGGAAAAGGGGTTGAAAGAACAATACACTCCCCGTATGAAAAAACTTTCCTTTGCACAAGGAAAACTGTTAATCAAACTGGTAGACCGGCAAACCCATTCCACTTCCTACGAACTGGTAAAAGCATTTATGGGACCTTTTAAAGCCGGATTCTACCAGACCTTTGCCGCACTGTTCGGAGCCAGTCTGAAAAAACAATACGACCCTACGGGAGATGATGCGCTTACGGAAAGAGTAATCTTACTGGTAGAGAGCGGGCAGCTCTGATAACTTCAGTACATCATTTAAAATTAATGCCCGCCTTACGTGCCTGTGAATGTTGAAACTGACGTTTTACGGTATATAAAGTGCCTTCTTTAACAAATTTAGAACCTGTCTGTTTAAACCAGAAAGAAACATTGTTTTTCACACAAATATCGTGAAGCTTCATAATCCAGTCGAAATTACAGATACGGGCCTCATATCCGGACTCTCCCCCTGCAACCACTTGTTCAACCCACTCTCCTATATTATAGGCATCCAAACTGATTTCTTCCAACAACGGCTCGCAAATAATAATTTTGTGTTTTACAGGAATAGCTCTGTAAACAGGCAAACGATTATCCGCACATAACTGATTTTCAACTGTACAACAGATAGTTACATTATCATATCCGTCTTTCCAATCGACAGGCAGACACTCCATAACCCTGTTTATACGTTTGGTTATCATCAGGAAATGAAGATCACTGCGTTGACGAATCATTTCCCATGCCTCAGTTCGCCACGCATCTGCATCTTCAACAAAAAAATCGGAAGTAAAACAGGTATAAACAAGAGTTCCGTCCGGAATTTTAAAACTTCCGTTCTTATTCGTCCGTACAGGCAAATCGAAATTTTTCGTCTTAACCACAACCGAACTGTCAACATTCCTTTTTGCATCTCCCCGGTAGACATAACAATATCTGCATCCTTCACTGAATTTATGGCAACCGTGCCATAAATTCCACATCACCGACCTCTCTGCAATACCATTCATCCGGATAAAATATCAGTTAATATTATGTTGATAAACCTGTTACTAACGTAAACATACAAAGGAAATAAATAACTGTTATATAAGCAAATAAGTTGGTTGATAAATCAAGTATAAAGCTGTTAATTACTAATATTTGTCCACTCACTTCAATTTATTGAATAAATCCCAGATAACAATGCCTGCCGTAACCGATACATTCAGAGAATGCTTCGTACCGTATTGCGGAATTTCAATGCAGCCGTGAGAATGGTCGATAACTTCCTGTTGAACACCTTTCACCTCATTCCCCATTACTATGGCATACTTTCTATTTTTGTCTAAAGTCAACTCATTCAGCATAATACTACCTTCTGCCTGCTCTACGGAGTAAACCGTATAGCCTTCGTTTTTGAGGTTATCAACAGCTTCAACAGTGTTATTAACATACTTCCAGTCGACGGTAAATTCCGCTCCCAAAGCCGTCTTGTGCATTTCGGCATGGGGTGGAGTAGCCGTAATGCCGCACAGATAGATACATTCAATGCGAAAAGCATCCGAAGTGCGGAATACGGAACCTATATTATGCAAACTGCGGATATTATCCAATACAACTAC
>ERZ773181.1868-NODE-1868-length-15340-cov-4.114818_pt1 | contig 15340 bp, 12 predicted proteins | sample MGYA00581001_ERZ773181 | MGnify/ENA primary metagenome ERZ773181 (study PRJEB29015, sample SAMEA2737780) | human gut metagenome | biome: human gut; feature: human-associated habitat; material: faeces | place: China | collected 2012 ... | reverse complement strand
CTATACCCGCATCGTCCGCACCGGCGTCCGCCGCGGTGATGCTGCCGAGACCGCCATCATCGAGCTGGTCAAGTAAGCACAAATTTATAAAAAAGAGCCTCGCAGAGTTTGCCGTCCGCAAACTGCGAGTCTCTTGTCGAAAAAATCCGAAGGATTTATTGACAGTTACAAAAAAGCCCTTTGCTATGATGTCCACGTCATAGCAAAGGGCTTTTTTTCGGCTGTGTTTACCACCCCATCGGGGCTTGCGTGGAGGGATACGGGATGTTATACTGGTCGTGTAAAGCTGAGGTTTCCCAAAAAACAGGCCGTGCAACCTGAGGTAGGTGGTAAGACCCGCCCTATGGCTTGTATAATAGAAAAAAACTAAAGGGGAGGATATGACAGATGCAGACCATACGCTGCGCCGCCTGCGGCAGACGCTATGATTACCGGCAGGAGGGCTGCTGCCCCCGCTGCGGCGCCTATAACCGCCCGCCTCGACGGGAATGGGTGGGCGCCGATGGCTCCGTACACCACGGGGAGGGACGTACACAGACCCGGCTCCGCCCCGGTAAGGTATGCTATGAGGAAAAGGTATGCTTTGAGGACCAGACCCGCAAGCCCCGACAGAAAGCGGCTGCACCCACTGCTCAGGGCAGTGAGCGGGTGGTGAAAAGCTTTCAGAAGCCCTTTAAAATCTACTCCGCCAAGGGGAAAAAGCGAAATAGAGGCACAGCGACTACGCTGATTGCCTTTGCACTGGTAATTATCCTTTTGGCGATAAAGACCAGCGGCCAGCTGGATAACATAATCCATGGCAACAGCGATTTGAATAACGGCAGCTGGTCCGACAGCAACGACGATTGGGACTCCAATTATCGTGACATCGATGCCGATTGCGGCGACACAATTGACATCAACGATGACCTGACCATTCAATTTTTGGGCTATCTCGCTGACGAGGACGGTCAGGTGTACCTGTTTTATAACGCCAGCGACAGTGATCTGGCCATAGACCTGCTGGAAAGCGGCTTTGTCCTGCTGTCAGACGGAACAGAGGACTCCGGCTACCCCGCTGACGAGGTGGCTGACGGCTATATAGATTTCCAAACCTATTCCCCCGGCACACAGTGGCAGGACCTCCTCATCTATGGCTCTACCGCCGGCGACCGTATTACCATTGGCAACCTGTATCCCATCGAGGAAGCTGATAGGGCAGAGTATGGTATACCCACGGACGCTTCTCTGATATAAAAATCCGCCCGAAGCAGGTATGCTTCGGGCGGATTTTTATTCACTTCAAAAGCTGCATTGCTCCGATCACATACCGGCAGCGACCATGCAATCCAGCACCAGGGTCAGAACAATGAAAACGGCGCCGACCCACTTGGTGGCCTTGGCCAACTTGGCGTCAATGGTCCGGGCCTTTCCCTTGGACATATAGGAATCCGCAATGCCGCCGATGGCGCCGGACAGGCCCTGGCTCTTGCCGGATTGGAACAGAACGATCAGAATAAGAACCAAAGCGGCCAACAGCTGCACGACGGTAATAGCAATCAACATAATATTTTTCCCTCCAATTTATCGGATGCTCATAGGCATAATATCCATCAAGTAATGTTCATGATACCATATTCATACATAAAATGCAAGCAGAAATGCAAAAAGAAAACAAAAAAAATACTCGAACAGTTGTTGCAATATACGAAAGCTTGTGTTATAATAAAAATAAGAAAAATGCAGGAGGGGATTTCATGCAAAAGCTCACCGCCATGCAGCAGAAGATCTATGACTATATTGCCAATGCTGTCCGCACCCAGGGCTACCCGCCCTCTGTCCGGGAGATCGGGGAGGCCGTGGGGCTGAAGTCGCCGTCAACGGTTCATTTTCATATTAAGCACCTGGAGGAGTTGGGCTACATCACAAAGAGCGGCCGCAAGGGCCGCGCCCTGACACTGACGGAGCGGGAAAGTCCGGCTGCTATAGCTGCAGCATCCCGGGAGCCGGAGGCTCCGGCCGGTCGTGTGCCGGTGCTGGGGGATGTGGCCGCCGGCACGCCGATTTTGGCCCAGGAGCATATAGACGATTATATTCCCTTTGATACCCAGGGGCGGGACGGAGAGTATTTTGCTCTGCGAGTCCGGGGCGAGTCGATGCTGAACGCCGGCATTCTGCCCGGGGACCTGGTGGTAGTGCATCAGCAGCCCACAGCCCATAACGGAGAGATCGTGGTGGCCCTGCTGGAGGATGAGGCTACAGTGAAACGTCTTTCCCGCAGAAATGGGGAGGTTTGGCTTTTGCCGGAAAATGAAGCGTACAGCCCTATTGACGGACGCCATGCCTCCATTTTGGGCAAGGTGGCCGCCGTTGTGCGCACCTATTCCTGAGAACGGTAAAATTCCCGCTGCGTGTAAGCGCGGCGGGGATTTAGAATGTCGATAAGGTGGTAACATTACATCACCGATAAGGAAGCGTGAGGGTGTATAAAGAAGGATGTCCCTCACTGTTAAAATCGGTAGCTATTGAAGCGTTCATGAAGTTTCAATAGCTTAGGCAATAGGGACGAAAAGCCTTTTCCGAATCAAAGCAATTCCCGCAGCGCATAAGCCGCTGCGGGAATCCTTGCGTTTCGGGATTTACAGGCCGAAGCCGGGGATGTTCAGTCCGCCGGTAAGGCTCTGCATGCTGCTCTCCATGGCGTCCTCTGCCTGGCGCATGGCCTCGTTCACGGCGGAGATCACCAGGTCCTGAAGCATTTCCACGTCCTCGGGGTCCACTGCCTCCGGCTGGATGGTCAACTCTGTAAGCTGGCGCTTGCCGCTGACCGTGGCTTTCACAACACCGCCGCCTGCGGTGGCAGAGAAGGTGGCGTTTTCCACATCGGCCTGAGCCTTTTCCATTTCCTGCTGCATCTTCAAAATCTTTTGCTGCATTTGCTGCTGCTGGCGCATCATGCCGGCGCCGCCGGTGAATCCGCCTCTTGCGCTGTAACCTTTTGCCATTTTGCTACGCTCCTTATTTGATGTTAAAATTGTCCAGCCGGTCGCCTTCAACCAGCAATTCGTTCATGCGGTCTGTACCAGCAGGGGCCGATTCCCAGGGAGGGATCTGCTCCGGATGCGGCTGTGCCTGCTTCGATATACCTTCGGGGGCGGGCGGTGTAGTATTTTTCTGCTTGGGTGCAGATGGCGTACTATGATGTTTTTCGGATTTCTGCACGGTTCCCAGGGTAAAAACCAGACGCACCGGACAGCCGGCTTCTTTTTCGGTGACGCGACAGAGAACCTCATTGACCTCCGGACAATCCAGGTAATTTTTTACCATCTCGTCTCGGCAGACAACGGTCAGCACGCCGTCTGACAGCGTACCGGAGGCACCATTGAGAAACACGCGTTTATCCACCCGCAGGGCCGCCTTGTAATGTTCCTTCAGCCGATCCCAAATGCCGCTGTCGCCCCCTGCGGGGGAGGTCTTCGGCTGAGGGACGGGTGTGATCGGCTCCGGCTTTGGGGCTTGTGCCTGGGAAGCGGGATCAGCCTTGGGCTCCGGTTTGGGAGATGCAGGAGCTGTTGGGGCAGGGGACTCCGTCCGGGCCGGCGCTGCGGGGGCCGGGGGAGGGGCCTGGGTCTGCGGCGCAGCCGGTGCCGCAGGGGCAGCGGAGATCGGGACCGCAAGGCCCTTGGCGGCCGCCTTTTCCAGCCGCTCCAGGCGGGCGGTGAGGGCGGACAGGTCACCGCAGAGGCTCTCGTCGCACAGCTTCATAAGGCAAAGCTCTGCCTCCGTGCGGGGACTGCCGCTGCCGTTGAGGGCGGTTTGGGTCTGGCCCAGCACATCAAGCAGATATATAAGCCGATGGCCGCTGGCTAATTCACCCAGAGCGGCTAGGGTGTTTTCGTCATACAGCCCCGTCAGCAGGGCTGCACCCCCCTGGGGAGCGGTGCGACGAATCAGCAGATCCCGGCCCAGATCCGAAAGCTCCCGCAAAAGGGCCGCAATATCCTTACCGTCCCGGTAGAGCCTGTCAAAATGCAGCAGCGCATCCTGGGTGCTGCGCCGGAGAATAAACTCCATGAGCTGAGCGGTTTGCACGCCGCCTGCCAGCCCCAAAAGCTCCAGGATCGCAGCGCTGTTCAGCGTACCCTCAAAGCTGCGGCACTGGTCCAGCAGACTCAGGGCATCCCGCATGGCGCCGTTTGCCATCCGGGCCAAAATGTCCGCTCCGTCGGGGGAGAGGTCGATGTGCTCCTCCCCGGCGATATAGAGCAGCTGCCGGGCGATGTCCTGAGGGAGGATCCGCTTAAAGGAAAAGCGCTGACAGCGGGAGAGGATGGTGGCCGGGACCTTGTGCAGCTCCGTGGTGGCCAGGATGAACACCAGATGCTCCGGCGGCTCCTCCAAAATTTTCAGCAGGGCGTTGAAGGCCGGGGTGGAGAGCATATGCACCTCGTCGATAATGTATACGCGCTTTTTCAGCACCGAAGGGGTATACACCGCCTCCTCCCGAAGGGCCCGAACATTGTCCACACCATTGTTGCTGGCGGCATCCAGTTCGGTGATGTCCAAGAGCTTGCCCGCATCAATGCCCTGGCAGGACTCGCATTGGTTGCAGGGAGCGCCGTCCACAGGGTGCAGGCAGTTGATGGCCTTGGCCAGGATCCGGGCGCAGGTGGTCTTGCCGGTACCCCGGGTGCCGGTGAAAAGGTAGGCGTGGCCGGTGCGGCCCTCAGCCACCTGGCGCTGGAGGGTATCGGTGATATGCTGCTGACCGACCACCTGGGAAAAGGTGATGGGCCGCCACTTGCGATAGAGTGCCTGATACATGGACCTGCCTCCCTTAATAAAAGCATCGCGGAGCTCGCATCCGCAGGCGCGAAAAAACAAACCTTTTAGCAAAAACTTGTTTTGGAATTTTCACTAAAAAGGATAGTCCTCCCCATGAAGCCACAGAGCCGGCGCCCTTGCGGCACATGGATGATCCCTCTTAATGCTGCTCGGTTCCCCGCCTGACATGATTCGTGGGTATCCATTGCGCAAGACCGGCTCCGCAGCTTCACACGGAGGACTGTCAATAGATTCATTTTACTACAAGTTGGGGCGTTTGGCAACAGGAAAAAAGAAGATGTGGGTGTAATCACAAAAAATTCACAAGGGAAGCCTTGCATTTTTTGAAAAATGGGATAAGATAAATAGGATAAGAGGGATGCCATGGCACAAGAAGTGCGGTGGGGGCGGGACGATGTAGGCATCGTCCCCTACGCACCGTTTAGCGATAGAAATTCGTAGGGCGCGATGACCCTGTTGCGGTGCCCAAAATTTTTGCGCTGCCTTACGGCGAACGCTTAAAATTTTGACCGCGGCCACTCGCTCGTCTCGCTTCATCCGCCACCGGCGGCGCTCGATTCGCTCCCCACATCGCGCCGCGCGGTAGACGCAGAGGGCCGCCCTGTTAGGACGGGCAGCACAAGCGTGGAGCGCGTCGCGGTGGTGGATAGAGCTGGAGACAATGCGAAAGCACGAAACGGATCTGAACTGTTTTATTCGCAGGGCCGAAAGGCCCCGATACATTCCGCACCACGCCCGCGTAAGGAATCCAAAAACATTGATTTTGGCGGTGTTCTTTGGGCACCTTCTGTCACCAGCGACAGAAGGTGCCCCGCCGGAGGCATTTGCGCAACAAGAGGTGCGGATGACCCTGTGAAATTTGTTTATACATTATGTTTTTACATATAAAAGTCAGAAAGGAAGCGCGATTTATGACTAAGATTGATATTGTGTCCGGCTTTTTGGGCGCAGGGAAAACCACGCTCATTAAGAAGATGCTGTCGGAGGCCTATCAGGGTGAGAAGCTGGTACTCATTGAAAATGAATTCGGGGAGATCAGCATCGATGGCGGTTTTTTGAAGGATGCCGGGGTGCAGATCAGCGAGATGTCCTCCGGGTGCATCTGCTGCTCCCTGGTGGGCGACTTTGGCCGAGCGCTGGTGGATGTGCAGAAGCAGTTCAGCCCGGATCGCATCCTCATTGAGCCCTCGGGCGTGGGGAAGCTGTCCGATGTGATCCTGGCGGTGGAGAACACCGTGAAGGATGTGCCGGAGATGAAGCTGAACAGCTTTGTCACCGTGGCGGATGCCTCTAAGGTAAAGGTATACATGAAGAACTTCGGTGAGTTTTACAACAACCAGATCGAGACCGCCGGAACCATCATTCTCAGCCGCACCCAAAAGGTCAGCCCCGAGAAGCTGGAGGCTGCGGTGGCCCTGCTGCGGGAGAAGAACCGGGATGCCGCCATCATCACCACCCCCTGGGACCAGCTGGACGGCAAGACCATTCTGGCCGCTATGGAGAAGGTGTCCCTGGCGGACGAGCTGATGGAGCGCATCCGGGCCGAGCATGAGGCCGAGGAGGAAGAGCATCACCATCATCACCATGACCATGATGACCACGATGACCACGATGACCACGACCACGAGCATCATCATGACCACGACCATCACGACGAGGACGAGGAGCACCATCACCACGACCACGACGGATGCTGCCATGACCATGACCATGAGCATGAGCATCATCACCACCACGACGGCGAGTGCGACGACCCGGCGTGCTCCTGCCACCACCATCATCACCACGCCGACGAGGTGTTCACCAGCTGGGGTGCAGAGACACCCAAGACCTTTACGGAGGCGGACATCGACCGCATTCTCACGGCTCTGGACGGCGGCGAGTACGGCGCGATTCTCCGGGCCAAGGGCATCGTTCCCTGCGAGGGCGGAAAGTGGCTGCACTTTGACTATGTGCCCCAGGAGCACGAGGTACGCTTCGGCCCGGCAGACTATACCGGGCGGCTGTGCGTTATCGGCTCCAAGCTGGACGAGAGCAGGCTGGCAGAGCTGTTCGGCCTGTAAGGGAGAAGAAGTATGGATATTCCTGTATATCTCATTGCCGGGTTTCTGGATGCCGGCAAGACGAATTTCATAAACGGCATCCTCAAGGACGGCTTTGCCGCCGAGGATAAGACCCTGCTCATTTGCTGTGAGGAGGGGGAGGAGGAATACGATCCCCACGGGCTTTTCAATGTGTTCACCTACACGGTGGAGGATCAGGCGGAGCTGACGCCGGAGCTTTTTAAGAAGCTGGAAAAGCAGTACCGCCCCAAGCAGGTCATCATCGAGTACAACGGCATGTGGATGATGGAGCCCCTGTACCGAGACGGGCTGCCGGGAAACTGGATCCTGTATCAGATCATCTGCCTGATGGACGCACGGACCTTTGAGCCATATCTGAAAAATATGGGACAGCTGGTGATGGAGAAGGTCTCCAACGCCGACATGCTTATTTTTAACCGCTGCAATGAGCAGCTTCGGACTCAACTGCGGTCTAAAAACCTGCGCATGGCCAACCGTCGGGCGGACATCTATCTGGAAAATGAGGACGGCACCAGCGAGGAGTATGTGACGGAGGATATGATGCCCTTTGACCTGTCCTCGGGACACCTGGAGGTGGCGGATGAGGACTACGGCATCTGGTATGTGGACCTGATGGACCATCCGGAGCGCTACGAGGGGATCAGCGTCACCTTTAAGGCACTGATGTGCCATTCCAAGAAGTTCAAGGGCGTGGATTGCCCGGGCCGCTTTGCCATGGTGTGCTGCGAGAACGACATGCAATTTTTGGCTCTGGTGTGCAAGGGTCAGGGCATGGACCGCTTCAAGAACCGGGATTGGGTGAAGATCCGTGCCACGGTGAAAAAGGAGCAGTGTGAGGCCTATCAGGGTGAGGGGCCGGTGCTGTATGTGGAGCGCATCAGCGCCTGCCAAAAGCCGGACCCGGAGACGGTGTCGTTCTGATTGGCATAAAATTCCTGCGGAATTTTATGCCAAGGGGATCGCAGCCCGCTGCGCGCATAATTTTTGTGCCTGCGGGCGCAAACTCTACGAGGCTTGTTGCTGCCCGGAGGACACCCGGTGTAAATCACGGGTCTGAGCGGATAAGCGATTACGGGGCGGCAAATAAAATATCCCACGCAAGGCTGTGCCTTGCGTGGGATATTTGTGTTTAGGGATCACAGGTCATGGATGTCTCGCAGCAGCTCATCCAGGGGAAGATGGCGGAGGGTATTCTCCAAGGCTGCATCCGGCGCAGGCTCGGAGGGGTCAGCACCGGCTTCCCCGGCTTCCGAGGTGGAGGCTTCAGCCGCCGACTCCGGGAGCGTAGACTCCGGGGCAGGGGTGCCGGCAGGAGACACCGGGACGTCGGCAGACAGGGACGGCATTTCCTGCGGGGAGGCAACGGGAAGCTGCTCAAGCTCGGGGGCAGTATCGGCCGCGGGAGTGGCATCGGGCGTAGCCTCCGGGGTGCCTTCATCCGCCGCGGGCTGGGACGCACCGGTATCGGGCAGAAGGCGCAGCTTTCTGCCGCGGCTGCCGGCTACCGAGGCAAAAACGATCAGCAGAATCAGCAGCGCCAGCGCCGCACCGCCGGCAATATACACATACAGCATGGGGACGCGCAGGCTCTGGCCTGCGTCATCGGTGAAGACGGCGCCGCTGAAGCGCTGGAGCGTCTCCTCCCGGGAATCGTAGGTATAGTAGCCATAGCTCCCGGCATCATCCATGAGGTACAGCACACAGAAATCCTTTAGGGAGGCGTCATTGTAGGTCCAGCCGTTGAGGGTCTGACCGAAGGCCTTTACAGTGGCCGGGGTAAGACCGGGAACAGAGGATAGCTCCTTAGGAATGTCCGTGTAAATATAAGTAACGCTGCCGCAGAGGATGGGCAGATAGGGGGATTGCACGCCGGTGGTCTGGGAGAAGAGGTAGAAGCCCTGGGCGGAGGTTTTTTCGTCCATAAGATAGACCAGGGTGCGCTTGCCGGAGACATCCGTCCAGATGGGGAGGGTATCACCGCTATAGGTGATGGGCTCGGCGGGGGCAAAGCCTGCAGGCGGCGTGACCTGGGACACATCCTTTACCACGCCCAGCCTTTGACCGTTATAATCCAAAAACAGCGTGGGGGCCTGGGCCACCTTTGCGGTGACGGTATAGGTCTTGGTATCGCCGTTTTCGGCGGTGACCACCAGGGGAAGCGTATTCTCCCCCTCCTGAAGCGTCAGCTCCCCGTCACCCTGGACGGTGGCGTTGGAGTCGGAGGGAGTGGCGGTGAGCGTGAGCTTCTCGGTGCCCTGGGGCAGGGAGAGGGTATACTCGGTCACAGCCGGGTCAAAAGCCGGGGTCAGAGTCCCGGCGCTGACGGTGAGAGTGGAGAGGGCGTTGTTGCCGCTCTTGCCCGGGGTGCTGGGGGTGTAGTCCGGCTCGCTGTCGTCAGGCTCAGAGGCGGCTACGATGGACACCGAGGCGCTGCCGGAGGCGTCATAGTCCACGCCGGCGATGCAGTAGGATCCGGCGGAGATGCTCACGGAGCCGGTGCCGGTGCTGTTGGCCCGGAACACCAGCTGATTGGTGCGGTTATCCCCCTCAAAGCCCATGGGGGCCGTGTCTCCGGACTCCAGAGTGAGGTTGCCGGACCAGGACACGGAGTAGGTCCACGCCTCCGAACCGGAGGGGACGGTGATAGAAAAGGCAACGGTCTTGCCCACGCTGACGCTGCCCTGGCCGGCGGAAACGGAAATGCCGTCGGCAAAGCTCGTCTGCACCAGGCACAGGAGCATGGCGCCAGTCAGCAGCAAGCTGAGAGAGAATTTTCTGAAATACTTCATAAAACACCTGCTTTTCATTTCTGCACGATGGGCGCGGTGCCCAGGATGTGTTTCTTGATGGCCAGCAGCGAGGTGGCGGCGATCTTGCTGCCGGAGAGCTGAGCGGCCCGGGCGTAGGCACCGGTAAGGGTCCGGACGCCCAGGATATGCTTCTTCACCGCCAGCAGATCTGTGGCGGCGATGCGGCCGTCACCATTGGCATCCCCGTATACCACGCAGGTATAGGCGTAGGTGCCGGCGGCGTCCTGAATGGTCAGCAGCTGGCCGGTGGAGACAAGGGCGGAATCGGAAGCGGCCTTCCCGCTGCCGTCCGTCACCGTGACGGCGGCATCCGGATTGACAGCCTGAATCTGGGCGATGAGGGTTTTCACCGGCGTGCCCAAGGTGAAGCCCGAAAGATAGGAATCCGAGAGGCGCAGCTGGAGCCTCCCAACATAATCATAGGTCGCCGCGGGATCGGGATCAGGCTTGGGATCCGGGTCCGGCTTGGGATCAGGATCGGGATCGGGCTTTGGATCCGGCTTTGGCTGGTATTCATCCTCTTGGGCGGATGTGGGCAGCTTGGTCACGGCGGGCATATTCTTCAAAATGGGGACGGTGAAGGTCAGGGCCGTATTGGCCAGGCCGTTTTTGACATAGGACTCATAGGTGGACCAGCCGCCCTGATAGGCATAGGTGATGTCGGTGGCGTACTGGTAGGCATAGGTATACTGAGGGGTAAGGTTGAAGCGCTGAAGATACAGGGTATCCTGGCCATCCTCTATGTAATTGCGGAAGATAAACCACGCGCCGCCCAACAGGGCCTTATAGCTGGTGTCCCAGCCCTTGCTCTGGGCATAGAGGATGCCGTTGTAGTTGGGATTGCTGCCTCCGTAGGCGCCGATGTTAAAGAAATTATAGTACTTTTTCCCATCGCTGAGGGGATAGCCGGTGGCGTTTTGAGTGGAGGAGGTACCGATCTCGCTCCGGGCCTTCACGGCCAGGTAAATGGGGCTGACACCGGTGACGGTGACTTTTTCCAGGCTGTTGGCGGCGTCGGTCTTGCCCTCGCTGCGCAGGCGCTCCAGGTCTATCTGCTTCTGCTTTTCCAGCTCCTCCTTGGACCCGGCCCTGATAAATTCATCGATAATGGCGTCAGTGGCCCAGGCACAATCGGCCAGCACCTTCTTCAGCTGTGCGTGGGTCACACCTTCGCCGCCGGAAAGCTGCTCGAAGGCGATGCAGGTGCCGTCCGTCAGGTAGCTGCGGGGATCCAGATAGTAGGCCACGGTTTGGCGGCTGGCGGCATACCAGTCGGGCTCGTACTGCTTCCACTCACCGGTCTTGCTGTTGTAGGCGCCGGGGGCGGTGGAGCGCAGGGCGGTGCCGTAGCTCCCGTGGATAAGGGCACGGCCCAGGGTGGATTCGTTCTCCAGGGCATCTGACCATTTCAGCCCCGTATGATAGGCCACAAAATTCCACTGGCCGCCGCTGGCGGCATGCAGTGCCCGGAGATAGGGCTGGTAGGTCTTGGGAAAGCCCTGCTCGGACAAATAGGCCTGATAAGCGCTGTCATCGCCGATTTGGGTGACGAAATCGCTGCGCATATAGCCCATTTTGGTATAGCCGTTGTAGGTAAATACGATCTGATACCAGGTCGCGCCATCGGTGCCCTTTTCCGTGGCGATGACCCTTACATACTGGCCCCGGTAGAGGAGGATGGCCTTGCTTTTGCCAAACTGCACCGAGCTGTAGGAGGTGCCGGGGCCGGAGCGGACATTAATGGCATCGTCGTTGACGTAGGCATCCTCGCCGACGCTGCCCAGCACAGGGAGCACAAGGCTTATCAGCAAGAGCGCGGCCAAAAAAACGGAGAGAGTCCGCTTAATACGATTCGATTTTGCAGAGGAGTATGTCAAGAGAAAGCCCATCCTTTCTGCCCAGCGGCTACGATAGGGTGTCGTAGGGATACTTATTCAAAATAAAGATAACACACCCGGCTCACTTTGTCCACCCATATGAGAAAAAATGCGGAAAAAACTGGAAAATAGCCGCAGCGGGATGAAAGACGAAAACAGAACAGTATATTAACAAGTTGTTAAAAATACTTAAAACGGAATGTAACAATTGCGTTTTGAATATTTTTATGCTATATTAAATAAAAACAACCGGGGAGGAACGGCTATGCAGAAAGAGATATGCTACAAAAAGCTCTTTAAGCTGATGATCGACCGGAATATGAAGGGCCACGACCTGCGGGAAAAGGCGGGCATCAGCCAATCCACCTATTTTAAGCTCCAGCACGACCAGCCGGTGTCCACGCAGATGCTGGTGCGCATTTGCTGCGCACTGGATTGTGAGCTGTGGGACATTACGGAGCTGGTGGATAAAACCGGCGGCGGGCCAGTCCAATTTCCCGGCAAGACAAAACTGTTTAAGGAAGGCGAGGAATCAAATTGTTGAGTAGATCCAAAGCAAAGCGAAAAGCGCATTTTGAAAAGACCCGCACGCTGCTAACGGAGAAAATACGGGAATCCATGATCTCGGTATTGCCTATCATTGCCATCGTCGCGGTGCTGTGCCTGTTTTTGGTGCCTATGCAGCCCACGCTGCTGCTGACCTTCTTGGTGGGGGCGCTGATGATCGTGGTGGGATTGGGCCTGTTTTCTCTGGGAGCCGAGCGGTCCATGACCATTATCGGCAGCAAGATCGGCACAGCTCTGACAAAAATCGGCAAGCTGCCGCTGATCCTGCTGGTGGCCTTTGCCCTGGGAGTGGCGGTGACCGTGGCGGAGCCGGACCTGCAGGTGCTGGCGGACACGGTGCCCAACATCGACAAAACCGTACTCTTGGCGGCAGTGGGCATCGGCGTTGGTTTTTTCATGGTAGTTTGTATGCTGCGTATTCTGTACGGCATCAACCTGCGGTGGGTGCTGGTGGCGTGCTACATAGCCGTATTTTTGCTGGCAGCATTTACGGACCAGGATTTCCTCGGCATCGCCTTTGACTCCGGCGGCGTGACCACGGGGCCCATGACCGTGCCGTTTATCCTGGCCCTGGGCGTTGGTATCTCCCACGTGCGAAGCGATAAGCGGGCGGAGGCGGACAGCTTCGGCCTGGTGGCCCTGTGCTCCATAGGACCCATTTTGTCGGTGCTGCTGCTGGGCTTTTTCAGTGACGGAGGCGGCAGCGCAGCGGAGATCACCCGGGTGAGCTTTGACAGCACCACCGGCATCGGCACGGCCTTTTTGCAGGCGCTGCCGGTGTATATGAAGGAGATGGCCATGGCCATGCTGCCAATTGTGGCTATTTTTCTGATCTTCCAGGTATTTGTATTCAAGATGAACACAAGAAGCTTCGGAAAGATCGCCGTGGGTATCCTGTATACCTATGTGGGCTTGGTGCTGTTTCTGGCGGGAGTGAACGTGGGCTTTTCCAGCCTGGGGGCGGAGCTGGGGGCGGCCCTGGCTACCGGCGAAACGGAATGGCTGCTGATCCCGCTGGCGGCGCTGCTGGGCTGGTTCATCATCTCGGCGGAGCCTGCAGTGGCAGTGCTGGAAAAGCAGATCGAGGAGGTCAGCGCCGGCGCTATCCCCGGCGGGGCCATTAAGGTGAGCCTGTCCGTGGCTATCGCCCTGGCCATGGCTCTGGCTATGCTGCGGGTGGTGACGGGGATCTCGATCTTGTGGTTCCTGGTGCCGGGATACGCCATTGCGTTGGGGCTGTCGTTTTTCGTGCCGGATATTTACACGGCCATCGCCTTTGACTCCGGCGGCGTGGCCTCCGGCCCCATGACAGCTACCTTCATGCTGCAGTTCATGATGGGCGTGAGTATCGCCCGGGGCGGCAATGTGCTTACGGATGCCTTCGGCATCGTGGCCATGGTGGCGATGATGCCGCTGCTGTCCATCCAGATGGTGGGCTTTTACTACCAGCGCAAGGCCCGGAAGGTCACCCGGGAGCTGGAGAGCTATGGCGATTGCGATATTATTGAGCTGTGGGAGGAAGCGGCATGAATTATGTGATCTCTATCGTTACGCCGGAGGCGCTGCCCCGGCTGGAGGAATTGACGGAGGAGCTGGGGCTGCCGCTGAACGTGACGCTCCACGGCCATGGCACAGCCATACAGAGTATGCTGGACTTTTTGGGCATTGAGTCCAACGAAAAGCGGGTGATGCTCTCGGCTGCCACAGAGGATAAGACCAAGGCGCTCATCGCCGGCCAGCGGGAGCGGCTGCACCTGGGTGTTCCCGGCCACGGCATCGTCATTGCGGTGCCCATGAAAAGCGTAGGAGGAGGTAAGACCATGGAATTTTTGAAGGGGAACGAGGCCGGCACGGGGAAGTATACGCCGGAGCTGAACTTTGCCTATGAGTTGATCGTTATCATTGCCAGCGAGGGTCAGACGGACCTGGTGATGGACGCGGCCCGGGCAGCAGGTGCCCGGGGAGGTACGGTGCTCCACGGCAAGGGCACCGGCGCCGAGCAGGTGAAGAAATTCTACAACATCACCATTGCCGAGGAAAAGGAAGTGTTCCTCATTGTGGCCAAAACGGAGGAGAAGACGGCGATCATGCGGTCCATCCTGGAGAAGGCCGGGCCGGACACCCCGGCCAAGGCTATCGCCTTCTCTCTGCCCACCACGGAGGTGGCGGGGTTCGGGTTCTACCGAAATAACGAGGCATAATGCGCAGCCTCTGTATAGCTGAAAAGCCAACAGGATGGCGTACCGGTCTCCGGCGCGCCATCCTGTTTTGTGCGGATTTTTTCACAGGATATGCGGCCTAAATGGGGTGCCGGTCAGATTCCCTCGCGCACCTTTCCTGTTTCGCTAAGGCTCAAGCGATACTGCGGCCGATCTCGGGCAGCTCAGGCCGAAAATTTAACAAAACTTGTATAGCCACAACGCCAAAAGCGTGCTATACTGTACGCTGAATTGGGAGCGAAGTCGATTTTAGGAGGTGAGTTCCGTGACAGAAACCGGTTTCCATCTGAAGCACCATCTGACGTCCTTCCAGATCATGATCCTCGGCTTTGCCGGCGTGATCCTGCTGGGTGCGCTGGTGCTGATGCTGCCGATCTCGGCGGCGGGGCGGGTGTGGACGCCGTTTCACGAGGCGCTGTTCACCTCCACCTCCGCCGTCTGCGTGACGGGCCTGGTGGTGCTGGATACAGGCAGCTACTGGTCCGCGTTCGGACAGACCGTTATCCTGCTGCTGATCCAAATCGGCGGCTTAGGTGTCATCACGGCAGCTGTGACGTTTTTAATGCTCTCCGGCAAGAATATCTCGCTGAAGGAGCGCAGCGCCATGCAGGACGCCATCTCCGCTCCGGTGGTGGGCGGCATCGTGCGCCTGACAAGGTTTATCTTAAAGGGAACATTCCTTGTAGAGCTGGTGGGCGCGCTGGCGCTGGGGCCGGCGTTCTGCCGGGACTATGGGCTGCGGGGCGTGTGGATGGCGGTGTTTCACTCCGTATCCGCCTTCTGCAACGCAGGGTTCGACATTCTCGGCCGCACCGGCACACTGTATCCCTCGCTGACGGCGTACATTGCCGATCCGCTGGTCAACATCGTCATCATGCTGCTGATTGTTATAGGCGGTATCGGCTTTCTGACATGGGACGATGTCTGCACCCACCGGCTGCACCTGCGGCGGTACCGGA
>ERZ773181.1866-NODE-1866-length-15345-cov-3.220798_pt1 | contig 15345 bp, 10 predicted proteins | sample MGYA00581001_ERZ773181 | MGnify/ENA primary metagenome ERZ773181 (study PRJEB29015, sample SAMEA2737780) | human gut metagenome | biome: human gut; feature: human-associated habitat; material: faeces | place: China | collected 2012 ... | reverse complement strand
GCCTCGCGCATTATTCCGGAACATGGTGTTGAAGTTGGATTTTTTGCCGGACTTTCAACGTTGGCGCTGGTGGCGGCGATGGATATGACCAACGGCGGACTTTACGCTTCCATCATGCAGCAGTACGGCACAAAAGAAGAAGCTGGGGCATTTGTGTTGATGTCGTTGGAGTCCGGGCCGCTCATGACGATGATTATTCTGGGCACTGCCGGGATTGCCTCGTTTGAACCGCATGTTTTCGTCGGCGCAGTATTGCCGTTCCTGGTGGGCTTTGCCCTGGGGAACCTTGACCCTGAGTTACGAGAATTTTTCAGCAAAGCGGTGCAGACGCTGATTCCATTCTTTGCCAATGCTTTAAAAATGCGGTAGTTTACACCGATCACACCTACCATACCAAGACCCTGAACAGTAATCAGACTTGTGTCGTTGATGGAGGAAATCCCCTTGATAGCCTTGCTCTGCGGGTTGGAAACTTCTTGTTTGATAACCGTTCCCACTCCATCCGGGTTGAATGTATTCTTTATTATAATAGGAATATTCTTGTGACATACGGGATAGATAGTCGGCGGATAAACCACCTTTGCGCCGAAGTTACAAAGTTCGGTCGCTTCTACGTAACTCAATTCCGTAATCGTATAAGCAGTCGAAATGACACGCGGATCAGCCGTCATAAATCCATCTACGTCCGTCCAGATTTCCAGACTTGCCGCATCCAGCGCCGCAGCAATAATGGCAGCCGTATAGTCCGAGCCACCGCGTCCGAGGTTTGTTACATCCCCTGTCGTTTTATCCGAAGAGATGAATCCCGGCACCAGCGCTACTTTAGGAATAGACTGGAAAGCCTCTTTCACCAGTTTATTAGTCAATTCTGTATCCAGCGTGTGCTTGCTATGCTTTCTTTCCGTCTTGATAAAAGTGCGCGAATCGAACCATTTTGCTCCGTCAATCAGTTCGGTAACGATGATGGATGAAAGACGTTCACCATAGCTGACGATTGTATCCGAAGTCTTCGGGGAAAGGTCTTTAATCAGGTAAATTCCCTGAAAGATATCCTTCAATTCGTTCAGCAGCTCGCCAATCTGACGTTGCAACGATACTTGCTTTTCTCCGGCAGGAATCACCTCCTTAATCATCTCCACATGACGGTAAACGATTTCGCGAAACTCACCCTCATAGGCTGAATCTCCCACTGCCGCCATCTTCGATGTATTTATCAATTTGTCAGTGATGCCTCCCAATGCGGAAACAACTACAATTACCGGCTCATTTGCCGACTCTACAATTCTCTTTACGCTTAAAATGCTGTTCACGGAACCTACGGATGTTCCGCCGAATTTCATTACTTTCATGAAGATACTTATTTAAATGCAATGTCCTGAAGTTTGCTTTTTACAGAACGATTGGTTGTTTACGAATAAAATTGAATTTGAATTTTGCCTGCTTATACAAGCGTGAATCACGTAGATACACAAAAACTATCCATTAACCCCTAAGGGTCATGGTACACATGGATGTGACTGTATGTGGATAGTACTTCATCATAGTCCTTGTTTCTACTCTTGTTTTTGATAAGTGTCGCAAAAGTAATAATAAAAACGTTCAATCTATCACTTTTTTCGGTTTTTTTCTGATAAAAAGAATCTTTCGCCTGCGCTTTATCCGGTCATTCGCCTTCACTTTTATGACATTTTGTTACTTATTTATCAAATCTATTATTATATTTGCGAAAACAATCGCACAAAATCAGCTTATGAACCCATTAAATACTTCCGTATTGTTAATATACACCGGTGGAACAATTGGTATGATTGAAAACACCACAACCGGTGCTTTGGAGAGATAGGGGTACTCCGCACGGACGGAAAGGAAAATCTGATGACCAGTATCGAGATTGCCATTGCACAAAACAAGGAAGGAAGGGCACTGGTGCCCGAAGTATGCATCTTCTTTGAAAATCACCTGATGCGGGGAAACCGTACGACAAAGATGAATGCAGAAAACTTCAATGCATTCCGTTCTTTCAATTATCCGGTATTGGCGGAAGCGGGAATCCATATTAAATATAATAATGTACAAATTCACGGAAATGGTGAAGAACGGGAATTGAAACCGCACTATTTGCTGGATACCAATGTAGTGGTACTGAAGCTCTTTCCGGGCATCCAGGAAAATGTAATTGCCACCATTCTGGGGATTGAAGGTTTAAAGGCGGTTGTGCTCGAAACATACGGTTCGGGGAATGCTCCCCGAAAGGAATGGTTTATACGCCGGCTCTGTCAGGCCAGTGAACGTGGAATTGTGATTGTCAACGTAACACAATGCAGCGCAGGAATGGTAGAAATGGAACGTTACGAAACGGGATACCAGTTGTTGCAGGCAGGCGTTGTCTCCGGATATGACAGTACAACGGAATCGGCAGTCACTAAATTAATGTTCTTACTGGGACATGGATATACCCCGGATGAGGTACGCGACCGGATGAACCGTTCAATAGCGGGAGAAATAACTCTGTAAACTTACCGGCTCTATATAACGTTCCGTCCGGCATTGAGGAAGGTATCCGGTACCGATGAGGACTTCTTTCCTTACCGTCCAACAGTTAATAACATTTCAGCAATAACGATGAGTTTGGAAACGGATGATTGAACAATAAACTGATTTTGCCGGGATTTGTTTTGCGCGTTGAACAGATTATACATACTTTTGTATTCTCTAGAAAACTAATAAGAATACAATGGCTAAAGAAAAGACCGTATATGTGTGTAGTAACTGCGGACAGGATTCACCGAAATGGGTAGGCAAATGTCCGTCGTGCGGAGAATGGAATACGTATGTTGAAGAAATCGTACGGAAAGAACCCACTAACCGCCGTCCGGTGTCGGGCATTGAAACACAAAAGCCCAAGCCACTGGCACTTAGCGATATAGAGGCAGACGACGAGCCACGCATCAATATGCACGATGATGAACTGAATCGTGTATTGGGAGGCGGACTTGTACAGGGTTCTCTTGTCCTGATAGGCGGCGAGCCGGGAATCGGTAAATCGACGCTCGTCATGCAGACCGTACTGCACATGCCGGAAAAGAAGATTCTTTATGTATCCGGTGAAGAGAGTGCACGACAGCTGAAACTTCGTGCCAACCGTCTCTCTGACACTTCCAGCGATTGCCTGATCGTTTGCGAGACTTCACTCGAACAGATTTATGTGCATATCAAGAATACGAATCCCGATTTAGTGATTATCGACTCTATACAGACTATTTCCACCGAAAGTATCGAATCGTCTCCCGGAAGTATAGCGCAAGTCAGAGAGTGTTCGGCGTCTATTCTTCGTTTTGCGAAAGAAACACATACGCCTGTATTGCTGATCGGACATATTAATAAGGAAGGAAGTATTGCAGGACCTAAAGTGCTGGAACATATCGTAGATACTGTTCTTCAATTTGAGGGCGACCAACATTATATGTATCGTATTCTACGCAGTATCAAGAATCGTTTCGGTAGTACGGCAGAATTAGGTATTTATGAAATGCGTCAGGATGGGTTGCGCCAAGTGAGTAATCCTTCCGAACTTTTGCTAAGTCAGGATCATGAGGGGATGAGCGGGGTAGCCATTGCCTCCGCCATTGAGGGGATTCGCCCATTTTTGATTGAGACACAGGCTTTGGTAAGCTCTGCAGTCTACGGAAATCCGCAACGTTCGGCAACCGGTTTCGATTTGAGAAGAATGAATATGCTGCTGGCTGTTCTCGAAAAGCGGGTGGGATTTAAGTTGGCACAGAAAGATGTGTTCCTGAATATTGCCGGAGGATTGAAAGTGAATGATCCGGCTATCGATCTGCCGGTTATCAGTGCAATCCTTTCTTCCAATATGGATGCAGCCATTGAGCCGGAAGTTTGCATGGCGGGAGAAATCGGATTGTCGGGAGAGATACGTCCTGTGAATCGAATAGAACAACGTATCGGTGAAGCCGAGAAATTGGGTTTTAAACGGTTCTTGTTGCCAAAATATAATCTGCAAGGGATCGATACCCAAAAACTGAAGATAGAATTAGTACCGGTGAGAAAAGTAGAAGAGGCGTTCAGGGCTTTATTCGGATAAGACACTGATGCATAAATAGCCCGTTTTTCTAATTGGATAATCGAAAACAATATCAATAATAACTAAATGACACAAGAATACCAACTCCGTATACTTCCCGAAATCGCAGCAAACGAACAGAAATTAAAGGAATATCTTTCTAAAGAAAAAGGTCTGAATTTACGTGACATCACCGCTACCCGAATCTTGAAACGGAGTATTGATGCACGCCAGCGGACTATCTTCGTCAATCTGAAGGTAAGGGCATACATCAAGGAAATGCCGCAAGAAGATGAGTACGAACGTACTATATATAATAATGTAGAAGGAAAACTGCAAGTGATTGTCGTTGGCGCAGGTCCCGGCGGATTATTCGCTGCTTTACGCCTTGTTGAACTTGGGTTACGCCCTATCGTCATCGAACGTGGAAAAGACGTGCGCGAACGTAAAAAAGACCTGGCACAAATCAGCAGGGAACACACTGTTGATCCGGAATCGAATTACAGTTTCGGAGAAGGAGGTGCAGGAGCTTACTCGGATGGGAAACTCTATACCCGTAGCAAGAAGAGAGGAAATGTGGATAAAATCTTGAACGTATTTTGCCAGCATGGAGCTTCAACTTCGATATTGGTGGATGCGCATCCGCATATCGGAACAGACAAATTGCCACGTGTCATTGAAAATATGCGGAACACCATTATCGAATGTGGCGGAGAAGTACATTTCCAGACACGAATGGATGCATTGATTATTGAGAACGATGAAGTCAAAGGTATCGAAACAAATACAGGAAAGACCTTTCTCGGACCTGTGATACTGGCAACCGGACATTCTGCAAGAGATGTATATCGTTGGCTGGCTGCCAATAATGTGACGATTGAAGCGAAAGGAATCGCTGTCGGGGTACGTCTCGAACATCCGGCAATGTTGATCGATCAAATACAATACCATAATAAGAATGGACGGGGCAAATACCTGCCCGCTGCAGAATACAGCTTTGTAACACAGGCAGAAGGCAGAGGAGTATATAGTTTCTGTATGTGTCCCGGAGGTTTCATCGTTCCTGCCGCCAGCGGACCGGAACAAGTGGTAGTAAACGGCATGTCTCCTGCCAACCGTGGGTCACGGTGGAGTAATTCGGGAATGGTAGTGGAAATTCAACCGGAGGATTTGGGAAATGAAGAATTAAAAATGAGGAATGAAGAATTGGCTGCCCAACAAGATGAACAGCTGATGGCACTGAATCCAAATTTGAAAAGTTCACAACTTTCAGAGATTAATTCACAGTTACTATCTGTTCTTCACTTTCAAGAGGAATTGGAACGTCAATGCTGGTTGCAGGGAGGCAGACGACAGACCGCTCCGGCGCAACGCATGCTGGATTTTACCCGCAAGAAATTGAGTTACGATCTGCCCGAGTCATCCTATAGTCCGGGATTGATTTCGTCTCCACTTCATTTCTGGATGCCATCATTTATTAGCAAAAGGTTATCTCTTGGTTTCCAACAATTCGGACGCAGCAGTCACGGATTCCTGACTAATGAGGCAGTAATGATTGGTGTGGAAACACGAACTTCTTCTCCCGTTCGTATCATACGCGATAAGGATACTCTGCAACATGTCACCGTTCGTGGATTATTTCCGTGCGGAGAAGGGGCAGGCTATGCCGGAGGAATTGTGTCTGCCGGAGTGGACGGCGAACGATGTGCAGAAGCAGTAGCCAACTATTTCAATCATTAATTAAACTTACACTAAAATGAATTATCAACCCGAAATAGCAATTGTAGAAGCCAATACATTGACCTGTCTCGGTCTGAAAGGAATCCTGGAGGAAATGATTCCTATGGCAACCATACGGACTTTTCATCACTTCAGCGAACTGATGGACGATACTCCCGATATGTATGCCCACTATTTCATTTCCGCACAGATTTACGTGGAGCACAATGCTTTCTTTCTCCCCCGGAAACGAAAAACGATTGTATTGGCAAGCGACAGTCCGCAATTCCAACTGTCCGGTGTACCCGTACTCAACATTCATGAATCCGAAGAAGAGTTGGTGAAAAACATATTGAAACTTCACCAACATGCTCACCATGACGGTTATCCGGTAAAAGATATGCCACCCATGCCTCCGATGCAGCCTCATCAGGAAATTCTATCCGCCCGTGAAATAGAAGTGCTCGTACTGATAACCAAAGGATTAATCAACAAAGAAATAGCAGATAAACTGAATATCAGCCTGACTACCGTTATCACTCACAGGAAAAACATAACAGAGAAATTAGGTATTAAATCGGTATCCGGTCTGACTATTTATGCCGTAATGAACGGATATATAGAAGCAGACCGGATATAAGTGTTTTTACTATTGACTATCAATTAGCCCATACTACTGAGTTATATGGCATATCAGAAAGATCGGTGTAATCTGTCCACTCTTTGCTGTTCCAATCAAAATCAGAAGTGGTGCGCCCTTCTTCTTTATCGGAAAAGAGCACGGTGATTGTACCGATACGGTCAGGTCTGTTAGTTATTGAAACAACTTTCTTATCGGACAATTGAACAAACGGTTCTTGTAACTGTAACTTGCTGCTCTCCTTATCCGGTTCAAGAAGACGGAAACTGCTGCCACGATTGTCACCTGATGAGTAATAAATCATGTAACCGACCTTCTTTTGGTATAATAAGGAAGGACTACCGCTATCGGGAAGTGCCATTCCGAAATAAAACGGAATAATGGCATCTGCTTCAATCCCTTCAAGTACATAAAAGCCATTTCTATAATTATACAACATGGGAACCCATTTCCCGTTTCCTTTCCTTGCCGACAATAAAATAATCTCATTACCTTGCATAAACACACCCGGATAATCCCCGAATTGTTCAGGAGTAAATCCTTCCGGAAGTTCAAATTGAGGTTCCGGCATAGGAAAATTACTCCGCGTCTTAGTTGCATAATTACTTTGTTCCAAACCTGCGGAAACATTATATAATGAATATCCTTTACCTCTCTGTTGAATGGCCGCAATATCATTTCCGCTGCCAATAACCAATGCCAGTGTATTATAATCGTAGAAACTTAAAGCTTTCCACTCGCCTGTACAGAAATCAAGGAAGAAGGGTTGCTGCACACCATTTTCTTTTGCCAGCCCGCACAGCCCATAAGTCTTTTGAAGATTGACAACCGAACGGAAGTCCGGATGTGCACTCATATCCCACGTTTTTTTACCAGTGACGGTTTCTTCAGCATACGCCCGCTCTATTGTCTTGTCGGTCTCATTTATTCCATACAGTCTGAAATCTTTAGGCGTTTGTCCATCTGCAAGTAGTACTTTTCCCAACGACATTCTCTCACTTGCCCTGTTCAGGAATATCTCAACACGTGATTCCGGCTTGCGATAAGGCATTCGGATACTCATTCCATTCGAATGCCTCTCTACAATCTCCGCACTGACAGGTCCAAGATATCCTTCCGGGAACAAGGGTTCTCCAAGATCCCAACGAAAGTCAAAGTCCACCTGGTCGCCTTCCTGAAAACCATCACCATAAATATGAACGATATCTCCCGGTTTAACCGTTTGGTTAGCTTCCGTCACCCCTGCATTAGTCACCAATATCTTTTCTGACGGGCCGTCCTTTTCATCGCTGCAAGAGGTCAACGAAAAGCAGAGAAATGTTATAGCCCAAGCGAATAGTTTATTCTTTGTCATAATCCGTTTCTATTTAGTTCTGTTGTCGGGCAAAGATATGATATTATCAGGCAAATAAAGAATATTTCCGACAAAATCTTCCGGATATTCATAGCATATTTTGTTTTTCTATACTGCATAATCCTAATAAATGAGGATTGCCTGTCAACGATATTTGCCGTTACTTTGCACCGGACAAATTAACTACAGATGAAGACAAAGAATATTATGATTGCCCTCACGCTCCTAACGACAGGGACAGCATGGGCGGAAGATTTCCCGAAAGACTCACTAAAAATAGTAGACATCGAAGAGGTGGTAGTGATTGCTACTCCAAAAGAGAACCGTAAACTACGTGATCTGCCGGTAGCCGCCACCGTTTTATCGCAAGACAATATGCGCGCCAATCAGGTAAATTCCGTGAAGAACCTGACAGGTATTGTTCCCAACCTGTTTATCCCTGACTATGGTTCCAAACTGACTACTTCGATTTATATCCGTGGAATCGGTTCACGCATCAATACTCCGTCCGTAGGACTTTATGTAGACAATATCCCTTATATCGACAAATCCGCTTTCGACTTCAACTATGCTGATATCGAACGTATTGATATTCTTCGCGGGCCACAAGGTACTCTCTACGGGCGTAACACGATGGGAGGGCTTATCAAGGTACATACTAAATCTCCTTTCACTTATCAAGGTACCGATATTCGCATGGGAGCAGCAACTTACAATAATTATAACGTTTCACTCACCCATTATCACCGTACATCCGACCGCTTTGCTTTTTCTACCGGAGGTTTCTACGAGCATGCAGGCGGCTTCTTTGAAAATTCTGCACGAAATAATGAAAAGGTCGACAAAAGCAACGCCGGAGGCGGACGATTTCGTGGAATTTACCTGCCGACATCTAATCTGAAAATAGATATAGCACTTAGCTATGAATATAGCGATCAAGGTGGGTATCCGTATTATTATATCGGTATTACTCCCAGTGCCATAGCCAAAGCTCAAAAAGACGGTAAAGAAATGACAGAAGACCGGGCAGACTACATCGGTAAGATTTCATATAACGACCGTAGTAGTTACCGCCGTGGATTGCTCAACTCTGGTGTTAACATCGAATACCAAGCCTGTAACTTTATATTAAGTGCCGTGACAGGTTATCAGCACCTGAATGACCGTATGTTTCTCGATCAGGACTTCACAGAGAGGGATATTTTCAACATCGAACAAAAGCAGAGAGCGAACACCATTTCCGAAGAAATTGTCTTGAAAGCCAAACCCGGAAAAAGATGGCAGTGGGCTACGGGCGCTTTCGGATTCTATCAATGGCTACACACTACAGGTCCTGTTCTGTTCAAAGAAGAAGGAGTGAAGTCAGTCATTGAAAACAACGCCAATTCCGCTTTTGAAGAAGTCTCTGCCAAACCCGGAGCTCCCACCATGGGAATGACCGTGCACAACCCGACATTAAGCGTAGGAGGAACCTTCGATACCCCAACCCTTAGCGGTGCACTTTATCATCAGTCCACTTTCAACAATCTGTTCATCGAAGGGTTGTCCGTTACAGCCGGACTCCGACTCGATTACGAAAAAATCAGTATGAAGTATAATTCTCTTAGCACTCCTATTGACTTTGGCTTCGACTTCCACATGGCAATGGGTCCCACGCAAATAAATCTGTCCGATCAGAATATGAAAGCTCCGGCCTCTTTCGTAGGTAAGCTCTCGACTGATTACGTACAACTTCTACCCAAATTTGCTATTCAATATGAATGGAAGAATCAAAATAATGTTTATGCCACCGTTACCCGGGGATATCGTTCGGGAGGATATAACATCCAGATGTTCTCTGATTTATCACAAACTGAATTGAAAAATTCGATGATGAATGCCATCAAAGAAAGTCCGACAATAGGGCAAGATGCCACATGGGGGGCAACCATTATAAAAATGATGGACCAAATGGTACCAGCAAAAGAGATCGACGTAAAAACTTCTACTACTTACAAGCCCGAATATTCGTGGAACTACGAAGTAGGTAGCCACCTTACTTTATGGGAAGGCAGACTTTGGGCCGACGTCGCAGCATTCTACATGGATACCCGCGACCAACAACTCTCCCAATTTGCAGAAAGTGGTTTGGGACGTATCACGATTAATGCAGGAAAAAGTCGCAGCTATGGTGCAGAAGCAGCTCTTCGTGCCAGTGTGACTAAAGAACTTAGCCTGAATGCCAGTTATGGATATACGTATGCCACCTTTACTGATTATGTAATCACCGAAGAGAAAAAAGATAGCACTCCCATAATTACGGATTACAATGGCAAATATGTTCCCTTTGTTCCCAAGCATACATTAAATATCGGTGGAGAATATGCCATCACCTGCAGCCCACGTTCTATCTTCGACCGGGTTGTATTCCAAGCTAATTATAACGCTGCCGGACGCATCTACTGGACCGAACAAAATGACGTCAGCCAAGCCTTCTACGGCACACTGAACTGGCGTGCAAATCTTGAAAAAGGGAATGCAATGATCAGCTTCTGGGCACGCAACTTCCTGAATAAAGACTATGCAGCCTTCTATTTCGAAACAATGAACAAAGGTTTCATGCAGAAAGGACGCCCAATGCAATTTGGGGTAGATCTTCGCTGCCGCTTCTAATCATTTTTACTCATAAGGATATTATTTAGTCTTTTTATTGTCAGCCTGTCTCTTTGTAGATTAACAGCATAGAATACGGGATAGAAGAACGTATGTCCCTATGAAGTTTGCATTATAAAGCCGTTATACTTGATTTACCCAATCGGTATTGTTCTGTCAGAGCTACGCTATTCTTAACTCTCCACGGCCGTGGTAGCATCTCTTCACGGCCATGGGAGGATCTCGTCACAACTGTGGGAAGAAGTTACCACGGCCGTGGGAAGGTAAAGATAGCGGTGGCTTACAGGGAAAACGCATTATACTCTTTCCTTAATCTTTTATACATTTATCTTACACCAATATTGTCTTTTCATCTTATTAATAAGATATTTATCTTTCATTTACAATATTATTTGAGTACATTTACGTGATTATAAATCACAATTAAAATGAAGCAAGAAACTAAAAGAAAGATTGAGATCAGCAACCTACATGAATTTGCTGATTCATTAATATTGATAGATAACCGGATAGACCGTTGTAAAAAACATCAGGCCAGTACCATTGTTCTTATTGCAATTTCTGCTGTTATATGTGGCGCTGATACTTGGAATTCAATAGAAGACTTTGGTAAAAGTAAAGAATCTTTTTTTGCAGCCAAGCTTTCCAATTTTAATGGTATCCCTTCCCATGATACATTTAATCGCTTTTTCTCGGCATTAGATCCTTTAAAATTTGAAGAATCTTATAGGCAATGGGTCCAAAGCATTCTCAAATGTTATTCGGGGCATATAGCCATTGATGGTAAAACCATACGAGGAGCCTATGAATCCGAACAGGACAAGCGTCATCGTAAACAAGGAGTGCTTCCTGATTCGAATACGGGAAAGTACAAATTGCATGTCATCAGTGCATTTGCAACAGAACTGGGAATCTCCCTTGGACAGTTATGTACACAAGAAAAGGAAAATGAGATAGTTGTCATTCCTGAATTATTAGATATGTTGTGTATAAAAGATTGTATTATTACAATTGACGCTTTAGGATGCCAGCGTACAATTGCAGAGAAAGTCATAAAGGGAGAAGGTGACTACATTTTTATAGTGAAAGATAATCAACCGAAATTAAAGGAAATAGTACTGTCAGTAACAGAAAGTATTGTATCAAAAGGTACAACAGTACGATTTGACAAATATGAGACGCATGAAGAAGGACATGGCAGGAATGAGTCGAGAATCTGCTATTGCTGCAACGATCCTGGTTTTCTGGGAGCAGATATTAGAAAGAAGTGGAAAAATATACAGTCTTTCGGATATATAGAGAATACCAGAAATACAAACAAAGGCACTACAGTGGAAAAAAGATGTTTTATATCTTCCTTGGAACCTGATGCGCAGAAGATACTTAAAAATAGTAGAGAACACTGGGAAATTGAGAATAATCTACATTGGCAGCTAGATGTCAATTTCCATGAAGATAATACCAGAAGAAGAAATATATCAGCATTAAACTTCTCCGTACTGGCGAAAATTGCATTGGCTACATTAAGAAACAACAAAAGAGAGATACCAATCAATAGAAAAAGATTAATAGCAGGGTGGGATAATGAATTCTTATGGGAACTTATTTTACATGATTTATAATGCGTTTTCCCTGAGCACTAAAGATACGACAAAGTAACGATATATCAGCATAAGAAAGCTTGTTTTTCATTTCAGAAGAAAATAAACATTTTCTTAGTTAAATACTTGCAAACCCCATATTTCATGTTATACCTTAGCAGCATCAACCGGTCGAAAAAACAACATTTATTCATTTAAAAAACAAGAAAAATATGAAGACATTAGAATATAACTCGAAACGTTTGGCAAAAAGAATACAAGCATTGATGAAAGAATCGTCAAACGTCATCGTTTCACCGAACACTTCAAAGAACGTACCGAAAATGCAAGAAATAGATGAACAGGAAGCATATAAGCAAGAAGTACATAAACAACCCGTCCTTCTAACACAACAAGTGATTGACTTTTTAAAAGAGCGATATGACTTCCGCTACAACTTACTCACCGAAGAAACCGAATTTCGCCCCTCCGGGCAACGAGAAATTCCTTTCTGCCGCATAGACAAGCGAGAACTGAATACTTTCTGCCTGGAAGCCCACAAAGAAGGAATCAACTGCTGGGACAAGGACCTTCAAAGATACATTTACTCTACCCTAGTGGAAAGCTACCACCCTTTCCGGCTTTATATGAACGAACTACCTGCCTGGGACGGAACGGATCGGTTGAAGCCCTTGGCGAAGCGAGTATCCGACGCTCCTATATGGATAAAAAGCTTTCACACCTGGATGCTCGGACTTGCCGCCCAATGGCTGGGAGTGAATCAAACACAAGCAAACAGCGTAGCCCCGATACTTATCAGCGAAGAACAGGGACGCCATAAATCCACTTTCTGCCGTATGCTGATGCCGCCACAACTAGCCCGTTATTATTCGGATAATCTGAAACTAACCGCACAAGGCAATCCCGAACGTCTCCTTGCCGAGATGGGATTACTAAACATGGACGAATTTGATAAATTCGGAGCACAAAAGATGCCGTTACTTAAAAATCTGATGCAAATGTCCAGCCTCAACATCTGCAAAGCCTATCAGAAAAATTTCCGGTCGCTGCCTCGTATCGCCTCTTTCATCGGAACAAGTAACCGGACTGACTTACTGTGCGATCCGACAGGCAGCCGCAGATTCATCTGCATTGAAGCGGAGCATGATATTGACTGTACCGGAATTGAACATTCACAAATCTACGCCCAACTGAAAGAGGAATTGCTTGCAGGTGCCCGTCACTGGTTCAACAAGGAGGAAGAACATGCTTTGCAACGTCATAATAGCGCATACTATCATGTCAACCCCATAGAAGACATTGTGTGCAACATATACGCGCCTGCCATGTTGGATGAACCGGATTGTCTGTCACTCTCCGCCGCTATCATTCATCAAGAATTGAAAAAGAGGTTTCCGGCTGTACTTCGTAATTGTACTCCTATCCAATTGGCGCAGATTCTGACTGCAACGGGTATCAGTCGACAGCATACGAGATTGGGCAATGTGTATTTGGTGAAGAAAGTGAAGGGCTGTGAAGAGTGAGAATGATACTACCTGTTCACATAAGATATCTGTGAATAAGATGGTTACGCCTCTGTGACGACTGTGAATGACAGCATATATCATAGCAATCAGAAAGTAGTAAACAATCAAGTCCCGAACATATTTTGATTGGTAATGATTTTATTGCAAATAATGTTATTACTAATCGAAGTATTTCTTATTTTTATATTCCTCTTTAAAGCTTGCGCCTTTTGTGCCCTGTTGCATTTTATTTTTTATTTTGTAAGTCGGCAAGGTCTGCGTTTCTGAAAAAAACAATATATTTGCATTCATAAATATCGCAAAAGTAAGTAGTTACGGTGATTTTTATAAATTTTGTTCTCTTTTTTCGCAGGAAAAGTGACAGTATGAACGATAAAATTGACATCATAGTAGCGGGAGTAAACCGGAAGGATAAAAAGATGTGGGGCGATTTCTACGATCGTTTTTATGCTGCTCTATGTGTTTATGTTTCCAAGATATTGCCAATTCCCGATGCAGTTGAAGATTTGGTACAGGAAGTCTTTATTTCCGTATGGGAGGGTAAGCGTACCTTCTCTGATATTAAAGAGCTTACCAATTATCTTTATCGTGCCTGTTATAATAATACCTTATTATATATACGCAATAATCAGATTCATGACAGTATTCTAAGTTCCCTTGCTGAAGAATGTCGGCAAGACGAGGATATGATTTATGCATTGACAGTGAAAGAAGAGATCATCCGTCAGTTGTATTTCCATATTGAAGAACTTCCGCCTGAGCAACGCCGGATCATTCTGTTGAGAATCGAAGGGTATACTTGGGAAGAAATAGCGGAACGTCTGGAAATAAGTATCAATACCGTTAAAACTCAAAAGAGCCGTAGCTATAAATTTCTTCGTGAAAAGCTGGGAGACTCTATTCATTCTATAATTCTCTGTTTATTTTTCTAAAAAGAAATAAAGTCAATTTGATACTTCTTTGTCTTTTTATTGATTGATTAAGATTTGTTTTCTTTGTTAAATGTGACCGTATTTCTTCATTTTGATAGCATAATGCTATATCTTTCTCTTTAAAATCCCTCGTTGGATATTCCTTCTCCAAAAAAAGATCATCTTTTTGTCACCCTTTTCTATGAGTTATGTATAGTTATAATAAAGCAAGGATGAAATTGCAATTTAATTAAAAAATAGATAATAAGATGAATAAGTTCGAAAATATATATCAAGATGCTGCTTTAATGAGAAAGTTTCTTTTGGGAGAAGCGAATGAAGCAGAACGGAAAGAGCTTGAAAAACGATTGGCGGAATGCCCGGACTTAAAGAAAGTGTATGAGCAGTTGCAGAATGGTGAAACATTGAAGGCTGCGTTTGGAGAATATAAAGATTATTCATCAAAGAAAGCTTATCAATCTTTCCTTCAGAAAATCGGACGAATGGAGAAGAAGGAACGTAAGCCTTCTATTTCCCGGGTTTGGTGGTATGCTGCTGTGGCTGTCATAGTTCTGGCTGTCGGCCTTTCATTCTATATGTCGAATTTCTATTCGGCAGTAGAGGAGAAGAGAGTTCTTATTCAGCCGGGTACACAACAGGCGCAGTTAACGTTACCTGACGGTAGCATTATTGATGTGGATAAAAAAGAAGTGAATGTGGTAGTAGATGGCGTTCAAGTAAAATATAAGAAAGGAGTACTGTCTTATCAACCAACCGTTACAACACAACATGAGGAAGAAAGTACCGAAGAAAAACCGGTTAAATCCAATGAGTTGGTTATACCGCGTGGGGGTGAAAATA
>ERZ773181.1865-NODE-1865-length-15353-cov-3.342136_pt1 | contig 15353 bp, 7 predicted proteins | sample MGYA00581001_ERZ773181 | MGnify/ENA primary metagenome ERZ773181 (study PRJEB29015, sample SAMEA2737780) | human gut metagenome | biome: human gut; feature: human-associated habitat; material: faeces | place: China | collected 2012 ... | reverse complement strand
CTATAGTTGCTGCAATAAAAGAATTTTTTGGTTCCTCGCCGCTTTCTCAATTCATGGATCAAACCAATCCTCTTTCTGAATTGACGCATAAACGCCGTTTATCCGCGTTAGGACCCGGAGGACTTTCAAGAGACCGTGCGGGATTCGAAGTTCGTGACGTTCATTACAGTCACTATGGACGTATGTGCCCTATTGAAACTCCTGAAGGACCAAACATAGGATTGATTTCATACCTTTCGACTTTCGCGAGAGTTAATGAATATGGCTTTATAGAAGCTCCGTTTAGAAAAGTCGATAAAGCTACAGGAAAAGTCACTTCAGATGTAGTTTATATGACTGCAGATGAAGAAGATGATTATATAGTTGCACAGGCAAACGAGCCTTTAGACGAGGAAGGACGTTTTGTTCATGCCAAGGTAAACGGAAGATACAGAGATCAATTCGTTGAAGTTGAACGTTCGCAGCCGGATTACATGGACGTATCTCCGAAAATGGTCGTTTCCGTTGCAACTGCCATGATTCCTTTCCTTGAAAACGACGACGCAAACCGTGCATTGATGGGTTCAAACATGCAGAAGCAAGCCGTTCCGCTTTTGAAAAGTGAAGCACCTATAGTCGGAACCGGTATTGAATACCAAGCCGGAGTCGATTCGGGAGTATGCGTTTTAGCAAAAGAAGACGGAGAAGTTTTAAGTGTAAGTGCCGATAAAATAGTTGTAAGATATAATTCAGGCAAAAATGAAAGATTTAATCTTATAAAATTTGCTCGTTCAAACCAAAGTACTTGCGTAAATCAAATTCCTATTGTTTCAGCAGGTCAAAAATTTGTCGCAGGCGAAGTTCTTGCCGACGGTCCTGCTACTGATAAAGGCGAAATAAGTCTTGGAAAAAATGCTTTAATTGGATTTATGACATGGGAAGGATACAACTACGAAGACGCGGTATTGATTAGTGAAAAAATAGTAAGAGAAGATGTATATACTTCCATTCATATAGAAAAGTACGAAATGGAATCCAGAGATACAAAACTCGGACCAGAAGAAATTACTCGTGATATTCCAAACGTAAACGAAGATTTGCTTCGTGACTTGGACGAAGACGGTATAATAAGAGTCGGTGCTGAAGTTCGTGCAGGGGATATTCTTGTAGGAAAAGTAACTCCGAAAGGAGAAACCGAACTTACTGCCGAAGAAAGACTTTTGAGAGCGATTTTCGGAGAAAAAGCAAGAGAAGTAAGAGACACTTCACTTCGTGTTCCGCACGGAGAGTACGGAATAGTTGTAGATGTTAAAGTCTTTACACGTGAAAACAGTAAAGATGAACTTTCTCCGGGAGTAAATAAAGTCGTAAGATGCTACATTGCTCAAAAGAGAAAAATTTCCGTAGGAGATAAAATGGCAGGACGCCACGGTAACAAGGGTGTTGTGTCGAGAATTCTCCCGGTTGAAGATATGCCGTTCTTGCCTGACGGTACTCCGCTTGATATAGTTCTTAATCCTTTGGGCGTTCCTTCTCGTATGAACATCGGTCAGGTATTGGAAGTTCATTTGGGATATGCCGCTAAAGCTTTAGGTTGGAAGATTGCCACACCTGTATTTGACGGGGCTCACGAAGGCGATATATTCCAGTGTCTTAAAGATGCGGGATACAGCGAAACAGGAAAAATGTGGCTTAAAGACGGTCGAACCGGCGAATATTTTGATAATCCCGTTACAGTCGGATATATGTATTATCTTAAACTCCACCATTTGGTTGACGATAAAATTCATGCTCGTTCAACAGGTCCATATTCTCTCGTTACCCAGCAACCTCTCGGAGGTAAAGCTCAGTTCGGTGGTCAGCGTTTCGGAGAAATGGAAGTTTGGGCACTTGAAGCATATGGAGCTGCATATACACTGCAAGAAATTCTTACAGTTAAATCCGACGACGTTGTAGGAAGAGTTAAGACTTATGAAGCTATAGTTAAGGGCGAAAACATTCCTAAACCGGGAATTCCTGAATCTTTCAAAGTTCTCATAAAAGAATTACAGTCCATGGGGCTTGATTTGTCTATTCTTGACAAAGATAACAATGAAATAGACCTTAAAAGAGATTTTGACGAAGAAGAAGATACAGGTCTCACCATAGAAAAAGATATTCTTGGCCCTGAAGTTATGACCAATGAAGGTAAAGAAAGCTACGGAATAGAAGATTCCGAAGGGGATGGCCTTGAAGAAGACGATATTGATTCTGATTTTGAAGAAGATATCGACGACGAAGAATTTTAATAATGTCGAGAATGAGGTACCTTTAAAGGTATTCTCATTTTCGTGATATATGTAAAAAATGCATGTTTATAATAAATCTTAAGGGGTTGCGGTATGGATTTTAATATTTTTGAATCAATAAAGATAGGCTTAGCCTCTCCCGAAAAAATCAGAAGTTGGTCTTACGGAGAAGTAAAAAAGCCCGAAACCATAAATTACAGAACGCTAAAACCGGAAACAGACGGTTTGTTTTGCGAGCGTATTTTTGGACCACAAAAAGACTGGGAATGTCACTGCGGAAAATACAAAAGAATCAGATATAAAGGCAAAGTTTGCGACCGTTGCGGAGTAGAAGTCACGAGATCAAAAGTTCGTCGTGAACGCATGGGTCATATCGAGCTTGCTGCACCCGTTTCTCATATTTGGTATTTCAAGGGAATCCCTTCGAGAATGGGTCTTATTCTTGATATGTCTCCGAGAATGCTTGAAAAAGTTTTGTATTTTGCACTGTATGTGGTTATAGATTCAGGAAATGTCAGAGAGCTTAACGATCAGCAATTTTTAACCGAAAAAGAATACAGAGATATGCGTGAAAAATATGAAGACGATTTTGAAGCGGGAATGGGTGCCGAAGCCATTAAGAAGCTCCTCGAAAAAATAGATTTGGAAAATTTGTCTGATGATCTTAAAGAAGAACTCGTTACAGCAACCGGTCAAAAGAAAATAAGGATTCTTAAAAGATTGGAAGCGGTAGAAGCTTTCAGAATGTCGGGAAATCGCCCCGAATGGATGATTTTAGATGTTCTTCCTGTAATTCCGCCCGATTTGCGTCCTATGGTTCAGCTTGACGGAGGAAGATTTGCGACTTCGGATTTAAATGATTTATACAGACGCGTAATAAATAGAAATAATCGCCTTAAAAGGCTTATGGATTTGGGAGCTCCCGATATCATTATAAGAAATGAAAAAAGAATGCTTCAAGAATCGGTTGACGCTCTTATAGATAACGGACGTCGTGGAAGACCTGTAACAGGACCTAATAACAGACCTCTTAAATCTCTTTCCGATATGCTTAAAGGTAAACAAGGACGATTCAGACAAAACTTGCTCGGAAAGCGTGTTGACTATTCAGGAAGATCGGTTATCGTTGTAGGACCCGAACTTAAAATATATCAGTGCGGACTTCCGAAAGAAATGGCTCTAGAACTCTTTAAACCTTTTGTTATGAAAAGACTCGTTGAAATTGGAGTAGTAAGCAATATTAAAGCTGCAAGAAAAGCTGTTGACAGATGTCGCCCAGAAGTTTGGGACGCACTTGAAATAGTAATTAAAGGTCACCCTGTTTTACTTAACCGTGCACCTACACTTCATAGGCTCGGTATACAGGCGTTTGAACCTGTTTTGGTTGAAGGTCGTGCACTTAAGCTGCATCCTCTTGTATGTTCTGCTTATAACGCAGACTTTGACGGAGACCAAATGGCAGTTCACGTTCCTCTTTCTGCAGAAGCTCAAGCAGAAGCAAGATTTTTGATGCTTTCATCAGGAAATCTTTTGAAGCCGTCAGACGGACGTCCTGTAACAGTTCCGACACAAGATATGGTTCTGGGTTCATATTATTTGACTTTGGATAAAGCGGGAGAACCCGGAGAAGGAAAAGTTTTCAGAGATTTCAATGAAGCATTAATGGCATATGACGCAAAAGATGTAGGACTTCATGCTAGGATAAAAGTCAGACGAAATTTCAAAGGGGAAACAAGGTTAATCGAAACAACTCCCGGAAGAATAATATTCAATCAGTCTATACCTCAAGATTTGGGATTTGTTGATCGTAGTGATCCAGAAAAAGAAGCCGATTTGGAAATAGACTTTTTAGTTGGTAAAAAACAGCTCGGAAATATAGTTGATGCATGTATAAAAGTTCATGGAACAAAAGTAACTTCCGAAATACTCGATAAGATTAAAGCTTTGGGATATAAATACTCAACCCGAGGAGCAATTACAATAGCTGTAGGCGACGCAGTTATACCGCCTGCCAAAAAAGATATTTTGGCCGAAGCAGAGAAAAATATAGATTCAATTGTTAAAGATTTCAGACGCGGACTTATGTCTGACCAAGAAAGAAAGGGTCATACTCTAAAAATTTGGGAAAGAGCAACCGATGATGTTTCAAGAGCGTTGCAAGCAAATCTTGATAGATATAACCCGGTATTTATGATGGCGGATTCCGGAGCTCGTGGTTCAATGAGTCAGATAAGACAGCTTGCAGGTATGCGTGGACTTATAGCTAACGCTTCGGGTACTACGATAGAAATCCCTATCAGAGGTAACTACCGTGAAGGACTTAACATATTAGAGTACTTTATTGCATCGCGTGGTGCGAGAAAAGGTTCTGCCGATACAGCACTTCGTACAGCTGACTCTGGATATCTTACTCGTCGTTTGGTTGACGTTTCTCAGGAAATTATTATCAGAGAAGACGACTGCGGAGCGGTTAAAGGTATTACCGTATTTGAAATTAAAGACGGTAAAGAATCCATTGAAAGTCTTGAAGAACGCTTGATAGGAAGATATTTGTGTCACGACTTTGTTGATGCGGATACTAAAGAAGTATTGGTTTCAAAAGATAAACTTATGGATCATAAAGACGCTGAAATTATAATTTCACACGGAGTACAAAGAATTGAAATTCGTTCAATTCTCAACTGTAAATCCAAACAAGGTGTTTGTAAAAAATGTTATGGTTCAAACCTTGCAAATGGTGCTCCTGTTGCCGTCGGTGAAGCGGTTGGAATTATTGCTGCACAGTCTATCGGTGAACCAGGTACACAGCTTACGATGAGAACGTTCCACACAGGTGGTATTGCAAGTTCTGAAGATATAACTCAAGGTTTGCCGCGTGTTGAAGAACTTTTCGAAGGACGTAGACCTAAACGTTTGGCTATTATAAGTGAAATAAAAGGTACGGTTCGCTTCGAAGAAATTAAGAAAAATCGTAATGTTATTGTATTCGACGAAGAAACCGGTGATGAAAAAAGTTATCTTATTCCTTTCGGATCAAGAATTTGTGTTGAAGAAGGTCAGGAAATAGAAGCGGGGGATATGATAACCGAAGGTTCCGTAAATCCGCATGACGTTCTTGCAATAAAAGGCCCTGAAGCGGTTGAAGCATATCTTATTCAGGAAGTTCAAAGAGTTTACAGAATGCAGGGCGTTGATATTAACGATAAACACATCGAAGTTATTGTTAGACAGATGATGCAAAAAGTTCGTGTAGATGAAGCAGGCGACACAGACTTGCTTGAAAATTCAATTGTTGATAAATCAGAATTTTTAAGAGCTAACGATAAAATTAAGGCGAGAAAAGAAGCCGGAGAAACAGAGCTTGAAGAAGCCTATTGCACACCTATACTTTTGGGAATTACAAAAGCTTCTCTTGCGACGGATTCGTTCTTGTCAGCAGCTTCATTCCAAGAAACTACCAGAGTTCTTACCGAAGCAGCTATAAAAGGAAAAGTCGACCCGCTTATAGGTTTGAAAGAAAATGTAATTATAGGTAAGTTGCTCCCGGCAGGAACAGGAATTCACCGCTATAGAGATGTCAATATAGAAAAAATTTCTGAGGCAAGTCAGACATCTGCATCAGAAGATAGTTTAAGTTCAGCGGAATAACAAAAAAGAGAATCGGTATAAATTTTATACCGATTCAGTTTTATATTATCAATTAAAAATATTAGTTTAAGGATAGGTTTTATGAAGAAAAAATTTTATGCAATTATAGCTTTTACCCTGTTATTTTTAAATGTTATTTCCGTAAATGCCGCAATGTTTTACGAAGAACCGCTCAATTCGGTAGCTATTTATGTTGTAGATAAATCAAGCGGAATTCCTATAGTGGAAAAAAATATACATGAAAGAAGAAGTCCCGCTTCACTTACAAAAATGATGACGTTTATAATTGCCTTTGAAAATTGTGATGATGCAGAACGAACTAAAGTAATCGTGAAAAAAGAAGTTCTGGATTTGGTTGATCCGGAGAGTTCAGGAGTTAAGCTTAAAGACGGGGAAGAAATTACTCTTCAAAATCTATTTAATTGTATGCTTATATGTTCTTCGGGAGATGCTGCTATGGTAATAGCGGATTATATCGGGGGAGGAAGTATAGAAAATTTTGTAAATAAAATGAACGAAAAGGCTTTACAACTTGGTTGCACAGATACACATTTTGCAAATCCCGACGGAATTTATAATGAAAATCAATACTCGACAGCTGAAGATATTTACAAAATAACTCGGTACGCTATGAATATTCCGAATTTCATAGATATAGTTTCTAAAAGCGAATGCAGTGTTTTTGGCGACGAAAGAGATCCGTTAATTACAACTAACAAGATGATAGATAGAAAACGCGGAGGAGAATATTACTGTCCATACGTAAAAGGTGTAAAAACAGGTTATATTCAGGAAGCGGGAAGATGTTTGGCATCTTACGCTCAAAAAAACGATAACACTTATATAGGAGTCGTCATGGGAGGGCCTGTAGAAGACGAAAACGGGGAGAAGATAGACAAAAATCTGGCAATGATTGATACAAAAAATATTTATACATGGGCATTTGACAATTTAAAAACAATTAAGCTTTATCCCAAAAATATGCCTGTAGCAGAAGTTAATCTTGAATATGTGTGGAATCATGATAAGCTTCTTTTAACTCCTGATTCTGATTTTTCGTTAAATTTGCCTTATTTCGCTAAAAAAGAAGATGTAAGTATTAAAGTTATCGCACCGAATTCAGTAGAAGCTCCTGTTGAAAAAGGTGAAACGATAGGCAAAGCAGAAGTATTTTACCGTGATCAAAAAGTTGGAGAATTCAACGTTGTTTCCGACTCTTCATTTAAAAAGAATTATTTTATGTTAGTATTTAAAAATTTAAAAAAAATTGTTCAATCTCCACTGTTTAAGATTGCTCTGTCGATTGCCGTGATATTTTTAATTGTCTATATATTTATGATTGTAAAAGAGAACAAAAAAAGAAGAAAAAGAAATAAAATAAAAAAATTCCCAAAAAATTACCGCTAATAGATTAAATTAATGCTTAAATAAATTTTCATAAGAATATTACGCTTGCGGTTATGCATATGAATGGGTATGTAGAATATAAACTGGAGGGCGTAAAAATGATAGATTTTTGTCCCGAGGGACGGTTAACGGATAATTTTGAAAATAGAAATTATTTATCTTGTTTTGAAAATTTGTTGGAAGCTTATGCTAACCATGCAATACTGGAAGCTAAAGCTGTTGTATGCGACAATAAACATAATTTAATTGTTGATTTGGGTTTTATGAAAGGAATTATTCCTCGTGAAGAAGGGGCTATCGGAATAAAAGAGGGAACAGTTCGAGACATAGCTGTAATATCAAAAGTTAATAGACCTGTTTCTTTTGTTGTTACGGGTTTTGCACATGATAATCAAGGAAACGATATAGCTGTTTTGTCGAGGAGAAAAGCACAGGAAATATGTATGGAAAAATATATTTCAACTTTAGTCCCCGGAGACGTTATTTCCGCGAAAGTCACTCATATGGAAAATTTTGGAGTTTTTGCAGATATAGGTTGCGGCATAATATCATTTTTACCCATTGACACGATTTCGGTATCGCGAATTTCTCACCCCAGAGAAAGATTTTATGTAGGAATGGATATAAAAGTGGTTGTTAAGAGTTTGGAGAACGGCAGAGTTAATCTTACTCACAAAGAACTTCTAGGAACATGGCAGGAAAATGCCGATATTTTTGCGATAGGGGAAACTGTAGGAGGAATAGTTCGCTCAGTTGAAGATTACGGAATTTTTGTGGAGCTTACGCCAAATTTAGCCGGTCTTGCAGAGCCGCACGAAGGAGTTACTGAGGGCAGTCAGGCAAGTGTGTATATAAAAAATATTGTCCCGGAGAAAATGAAAATAAAGCTGGTTATAATAGATGTGTTTAATTCGCCGGATGTAACCCCGGGCGTAAAATATTTCTTTAAAGAGTCTCACATGGATAAATTTATTTACTCGCCTGAAAACAGCATAAAAGTAATTGAAACGGACTTTAAGAGTTGTCCCAGCTATTCTCTGGTTTGAAAAAGTTTTAAATTATAATAATTAAGTTTTTATTTATAGTAGTCTATTTCAAAAAATTTAAATGTTTTTAATTAAACAAAAAAGCTCTCAGTTTTTCTGAGAGCTTAATTTTTTATATTGCCTTTAAGATACTTCGGTAGCGAAAACACGTCTAAATTCATTAATTACTGGACCATTATGATAAATTGCAAAAGTAATATGTTTGAATAAGTTTTTATATCCTTTTCTCACCAAAACATCTTTAAAGCCTTCGGCGATTTGTTCAGCTGGATTTTTAAAAACGCCTCCTCCTATAGCACCTAATATTAGGTAATCGTATTTTCCTTTTGCTCTTTCGCAAACTTTAGCCATTTGGAATTTAATGTTATCACGAACATTCTTTTTCATTTTGTCTGTTATGGTACGCTGTATATCTTCCGCTTCTTTACTTATTGCATTTTCTATTGCATCTTCTACTGCATCTTCCTTATCGCTTTTAACCTGGAATTTTCCGTTTTTAATCATGTCTGATAATTTTTTGTACACTTTTGAAGCTGTATATTCTTTTAGAGCCCTTAAATCCGGTGCATTAAGCACTACATATCCAACTCCCTGTGATGTTTTTATTCTGGGTATCTTATTGGCAGGTTCTCCTGTCTCTTCGAAATTCACAGGAGGTGCATCTGGTGAAACTAGAACAACTTTATTTTTGGCCTTTCTGTGTAACATATCAATTGCAAGTTTTTCAACGTCTTTGTCTGAAGGTTTAATGCTAGTTCTCTCATTATCAATTTCTGCTAAAAGCTTTCTTTTGAGCTTAAATGAAGAATCAGTCAGCAATTTAAAAATAAATATTTTTCTTTCGTTATCGTCTCTAAGTGTCGTAAGATCTTTTTGTGTTTTTATAGCGTCTAAAAGATCTTTGGGAAGTTTTCCGGCTTCTGCTTTTTTACAAACTGCCACTTGAGCCAATACGTCTTTAGCTTTTTCCTTGTATTTTTCCATTTTATTTTTTATCTCACTTGTGTCTTCATAATAATCTTTCGAAGCCATAAGTAATTTAGTGTATAATTTAGTGTCTGAGCGAATTAAACTTTCTTCTTGACCTGTTCCTCCCCCAAGTGGGTCTCCGCCTACACTCCACGCATTGGCTGCATCGGCAATTAACATTTTTTGCAATATTTTTCCTTTAGGTAAACCGGTTTTTTCTGAATACAGTTTTGATAATCTTATTTTGGTGTCTTGAGCACGTTCATCCACAATTTCAATAATATGTTCTCCTTCGAGAATTTCTTTATTTTCTGGTACTTCTTCATATTTTTTATTTCCCAAACGTTTACTTTTTCCATACATTTCTGTCGGAATTATTTCTATATTGTCGCTGAGAGCTTTGAGGTAATCTTGTTGTTTTGGAGTTAAGTCTGCATCCTCTTTTATTTTAGCTTCAACGGTAATGTTTAATTTTTGATATCCGGTATTTTTCCAACCAAAATCAAATAAAATAGCATCTTCACCGTCGCTATCTTTTAAAATATCGTATAGATTCGTTATCGTTTCTATTTGGCTGTCTCGTCCTTCCGTACGTGTTATCTGGCGACCTGACGTAAATATCATATTACTGGGCCACTTACTGATCGGAAATTTCGACATTATTTCTCGGTCGTACACATAAGCAATAAGTTGATAAAGAGCATCTTTTTTAAAATCAACAAAATTGTCCATATTTCCACTTTTGTTAGTTTTATCTTCCTCTATAGATGCATCTATTTTTGGGTCAATTGTACCCGAGTTTTTGCTTTCTAAGAATATTTTTTTACCCGTAGATCCTTGAAGAGCAAATTCTCCAATGGTTTTTTTCAAAGAATCTCCCAAGGAAGCTTTTTTGCTTTCGAGTGTGCTTTTTTGTGATGCAAAATCTAGCGACCCAAAAAACATAATGTCAAAGAAATCTTCCTTATGATAATCTCTAACAACTTCTTCATAAAGTCCTTTAATGTCAACAGTTTTTGTTTTACCTGATGTTCCTGCTAGTGGCAATGACATAATAACCCCTCCTGAATAAATATTATTTTATGCAAATACACCAAATGTAAATGCGTGAATACCATTATAATCAAGATTGATAATTTGTCAATACATTTTTTGAAAAAATATACAAAAATATCATAAAAGCTTGATTTTATCGACAAAATATGATGTTTTTAATCTGATTAAAAGTAAAAACATTACAATTTATTTTGAGTTATTGACCGTTTGTTATTTTTTTAAATCTGCTTTCGGTTGATAGAAATTCTTCTTTGGATATTTTTGGAGTTCCATTGTCAATTATCAATGGATTTTCGTCTATTTCTTTTTTTCTCGGGTCGAATCTAAAAAGATTCCAATATCCTGATTCAACAGCTTGCTTTGCGGACAATAAAGAATTTTTCATGCCACCTTTTATTCCGTGGTTTATACATGGGGAGTAGGCGATTATGATAGATGGCCCATTGTAGCTTTCGGCTTCGGTGAATGCTTTTATGCATTGATTGTAGTTTGCTCCTAAAGCTATTTTGGCAACGTAAACATATTCGTAAGTCATGGCCATGGCAGCTAAATCTTTTTTTGGTGTTGATTTTCCTGCGGCTGCAAACTGAGCTATTGCTCCTTTAGGTGTTGCTTTTGAAGCTTGCCCGCCCGTGTTTGAATAAACTTCCGTGTCAAATACAAGTATGTTTATATTTTCTCCCGACGCAATTACATGGTCTAAGCCTCCGAATCCGATATCGTAAGCCCAACCGTCTCCACCGAACATCCATACTGATTTTTGAGAAATATTATCTTTGTTTTTTATAAGTTCGTCGCAAATGTCTTGTGGCAATTCACTTTTTCTTGTTTCAATTAAATCAATGATTTTTTCAGAATAAATTTGATTTTCGGAAAAATTACTTAAAGTTTCCAAATATTTTTCGCATACATTTTTTATTTCCGATTTGTCTGAAACATCATAAAGGTTTTTTATTAAATTTGAAACACGTTTTTTTTGTGCTTTTTGAGCCAGTGCTATTCCGAATCCGAATTCGGCATTGTCTTCAAAAAGAGAATTTTGCCATGCAGGTCCGTTTCCTTTTTCGTTGGAAGTGTATGCGGATGATGGGAATGAGCCTCCCCAAATTGATGAACAACCTGTTGCGTTGGCTATAAACATTCTGTCTCCGAAAAGCTGAGTTGCCAATTTGGCATAGGGAGTTTCTCCGCATCCTGCACATGCTCCCGAAAATTCGAGCAAAGGTTTTTTAAACTGACTTCCTTTAATGGTAGATTTTTTAAATTTTTCAAACACTGCCTTTTTTGACGGAAGTTTTTGAGTATAATCAAATGCTTCTTGTGAATCAATTTCATGTTTTGCTTCTTTCATTTCCAGGGCTTTATTTTTTCGCATTCCGGGGCAAACTTCCACGCAGCTTTCGCATCCTGTGCAGTCTTTGCTTGAAATTACTATTGAAAAATTCAAATCCGGTATACCCATCATTTTTTTGGATTTTAATGTTTTAGGAGCGTTTGAAACTTCTTCATTTGTAAGTGCAGCAGTACGTATGACTGCATGAGGGCATACGAGCGAACACAAACCGCACTGAATACAATTTTCAGGAATCCAGCGAGGAATAAAACTTGCGGTTCCTCTTTTTTCAAACGCGGAAGAGCCGAGAGGTATAGAACCGTTAGCATAAGGCAAGAACGCAGAAACAGGTAAATCGTCTCCTTTTTTTGAAGAAACGGGGAGTAGTATATTTTTTACGAATTCCTGCAAATTTTTATTTTGAGAATAAGTTTTATCATAAATATTTTCATTATCACTTAAATTCTTCCACGATTCGGGAACATTTATTTTTTTCAATTTTTTCATACCGTATTCGGCTGCGAGGCAGTTAAGATGTACGACGTTTTCTCCTTTTTTTGAATAGGATTTGTTTACAGCTTTCTTTATCAATTCAAGGGAAGTTTTTTCATCGAATATATTTATTATTTTAAAGAAAGCCGATTGAAGAACTGTGTTGATTCTTCCGCCAAGGCCTAACTCTCTGCTTATGGTTGTGGCGTCTACGGTGTAAAAATTTATATTGTTTTGAGCGATATATTTTTTTATTTTGTTAGGTAAGATTTTTTCTAATTCGTTTTCATTCCAAATACAGTTGAGAAGAAAACTTCCCTTAGGTTTTAAATCTTTGAGCATGTCATATTTATATATATACATAGGCGTATGGCAAGCAACGAAATCAGCTTTATCAACGTAATATGTCGATTTTATGGGTGCGTCGCCGAATCTTAAGTGAGATACGGTGATTCCTCCTGATTTTTTTGAATCATAGGAAAAAAATCCTTGTACATTTTTGTTTGTGTTTTCGCCTATTATTTTTATTGTGTTTTTAGATGCTCCAACAGTTCCGTCTGAACCTATTCCCCAAAACTTACAGCAGTATGTGTCCGCAGGTATTGTGTTTATTTCGTCTTTTGCTTCGAGAGAAAGATGAGTTACATCATCATTGATTCCTATTGTAAACTTTGTTTTAGGATTTTCTGAATTCATATTTTCATATACGGCAATTATCTGTCCCGGAGTTGTGTTTTTTGAACTTAAACCATAACGCCCGGAATAGAGTTTCAATGATTCTTTTTTTTCTTCTTTAAGAGCTGCCAAAACATCCAAGTAGAGCGGTTCGGCAATTGAACCGGGTTCTTTGGTTCTGTCCAGAACCGATATTGTTTTTACGCTTTTTGGGATTTCTCTCAAAAGATGTTTAGCCGAGAAAGGACGATAAAGATGTACTTTTATTAATCCGACTTTTTCTCCTTTAGAGGAAAGATAATCAATAACTTCTTCTATAGTTTCGCAGACAGAACCCATTGCTATTATTATTTTTTCTGCATCCTTTGCTCCGTAATAATTAAATGGTTTGTAATTAGTTCCGTTTTCCTTATTTATTTCATTCATGTAGTTTTCAACAATTTCAGGAATTTTGTTATAAAATTTGTTACAAGCTTCTCTGTTTTGAAAATACACATCGTCGTTTTGAGCCGTTCCGCGTAAAGACGGATTTTCTGGGTTTAAAGCGTTCTTTCTGAAATTTTCCAAAGCTTTTTTGTCGACCATTTTTTCAAGTTTAGAATAATCCGTTAATTTGATTTTTTGAATTTCATGAGATGTTCTGAATCCGTCAAAAAAGTGTATAAAAGGAACGCTTCCTTTAATTGCACTTAAATGAGAAACACATGCAAGGTCAAATGCTTCTTGCGGATTGTTCGACGCAATCATTGCGTAACCTGTTTGACGGCAAGCATATATGTCCGAATGGTCGCCGAATATCGAAAGTGCGTGAGCCGCAACTGTTCGAGCTGCAACATGAATTACTCCGGGAAGTAATTCACCAGCCATTTTATACATATTAGGAATCATCAAAAGCAATCCTTGAGAAGATGTGAAAGTTGTTGCCAAAACTCCTGAAGACAGTGCTCCGTGCACTGCCGCTGATGCTCCTGCTTCCGATTGCATTTCGGCAATTTGTACTTCTGAACCGAATATGTTTTTCTTTCCGCCAACGGAATATTTATCTGTTGTATCTGCCATAACGGAAGAAGGAGTAATGGGGTATATTGCGGCTACCTCCGTAAAGGCGTATGCAGCGTGAGCTGCTGCTGTATTTCCGTCCATGGTTGATAGTAGTGTATTTTTATTCACTGTAACATAACCTTTCATATAAAAAATTATTTTTTTGTTTTATGATTAATATTTTTGAATTACATCTAACATTATATCCTGTAACGACCATATTTCCAAATTATTTATTAAAGTCGAAAATGAGATATAAAGAGAAAAACATATAAAAAAACGAGAAAAAAAGAGATTGAATATGTGAAAATCAATTTTTTGTTGACAAAGATATTTTTAACATGTTATGATATAAAAGTTGGATTAATAATAATAGGAGGAAGAAAGATGTCTACATACATGCCAAAAAACGGCGAAGTAGAACGTAAGTGGTATATTTTAGACGCAGCAGGAAAACCATTGGGAAGAGTTGCTGTTACAGCTGCAAATTTACTTCGCGGAAAAGTTAAACCGATTTTTGCCCCGCACGTTGACTGTGGTGACCACGTAATAATTATAAATTGTGAGAAAGCTGTTTTAACAGGAAAGAAACTCACTCAAAAATATCATTATCACCACACGGGTTATGTAGGAAATCTCAAAAGCGTCAGATACGACACTTTAATGAGAGAACATCCCGAAAAGGCAATGCATATGGCTGTTGAAGGAATGCTTCAAGACAATGCTCTCGGACGTAAACAAATTGTAAGATTACGTACGGTTGTAGGAAATGAACACAAGCATTCGGCTCAAAAACCGGAAATTTGGAACGATGCGGAGGGAAATAAATAATGTACAATAAGATTCCATTTTTTTACGGAACAGGAAGAAGAAAAAGTTCTGTTGCACGTGTAAGACTTTACAAAGGTACAGGAAAAATTGTCATTAACGGCAGAAGCATAGATGAATACTTTGGATTGGAAACTTTGAAAGTTATCGTCCGTCAACCGCTCGTCCTTACTGAAACAGAAGGAAAATTTGATATAATCTGTAACGTAAACGGCGGAGGAGTTGCAGGTCAAGCAGGAGCAATAAGACACGGAATTTCCAGAGCTCTTTTGGAATTTGATTCGGAAAAATTAAAATTAAGCCTCAAAAAAGCAGGATTTTTAACCCGTGACCCAAGAATGAAAGAACGTAAAAAATACGGTCTTAAAAAAGCAAGAAAAGCTCCACAATTTTCGAAGAGATAATATTTTTGCTGTTTTTTCGAAATGTTTCCTGAAAGGTGATGAGATGAGTTTTTTATTTTCGTTGAAGAAAATAGTGCTCAGTTTATATGAACGAATATGTATTGTTGACAGATTCAACATCGGATTTGCCTAAGGAAATTGTTGATGAATTTGATATAAAAGTCTTGCCCATGAAATTCACTCTCGA
>ERZ773181.1864-NODE-1864-length-15368-cov-5.135245_pt1 | contig 15368 bp, 12 predicted proteins | sample MGYA00581001_ERZ773181 | MGnify/ENA primary metagenome ERZ773181 (study PRJEB29015, sample SAMEA2737780) | human gut metagenome | biome: human gut; feature: human-associated habitat; material: faeces | place: China | collected 2012 ... | reverse complement strand
GACGTGACGATGGTGCTGTGCACGCTGCAGCCCGGCTGCTCCTCCAGCGGCAAAATGGTGAGCCACCTTTACACCGAGGTATGCTTTGTCATCGCGGGGCGCATCCGCGCGCTGCGCGCGGGCGGCGAGGAGCTGCTCGGCGGCGGACTGCGTCTCGTGCAGGAGCGATAAATCGCACGAGAGATCGGCGACGCGCAGCGACGGCAGGCCGTGCTGGCGGGAGCCGAAAAAGTCGCCCGGGCCGCGGAGCTTCAAGTCCTCTTCCGCGATGGCGAAGCCGTCGCTTGTGGAGGACATGACCTTGAGACGCTGCTTGTTTTCCTCACCCTTGTTGTCGGAGACAAGGACGCAGTAGGACTTGTGTCGGCCGCGGCCGACGCGGCCGCGCAGCTGGTGAAGTTGGGAGAGGCCGAAGCACTCGGCGTTTTCAATCAGCATGAGCGCGGCGTTCGGCACGTCGACGCCGACCTCGATGACGGTGGTGGAGACGAGCACGTCGATCTCATGCGCGGCGAAAGCGCGCATGACGGCGTCCTTTTCCTTAGGCTTCATCTTGCCGTGGATGGGGGCGATGCGAAGGTCGGGGAAGACCTTTTTTTGCAGCATTTCTGCGTAGGCGGTGACGGCCTTGCGCTCATCGGGGAGCTCGTCGTTTTCCGAGACCATGGGGCAGACGATATAGGCCTGACGGCCCTCGGCGACGAGCTTGCGCAAAAAAGCGTAGATACGCTCGTGATAGCTCGACGGGACGGCAAAGGTGTCAATCTTCTGCCGTCCGGGGGGGAGCTCATTTAGAATGGAGACGTCGAGATCGCCGTAGATCATCAGCGCGAGCGTGCGCGGGATGGGCGTGGCGGACATGACGAGAAGGTGCGGGTCATCGCCCTTGGCGGACAGCGCGGCGCGCTGGTCAACGCCGAAGCGGTGCTGCTCGTCGGTGACGACGAGCCCGAGGTTTTGGTACTGCACGTCAGGCGAGAGCAGGGCATGCGTGCCGATGACGAGGGAGAGCTCGCCGGACCGGAGACGTTCGTTCAGCGCGCGGCGCTCCTTGGCCTTGGTCGAGGCGGTGAGCAGCGCGCAGGGGATGCCGAGAGGCTCCAAAAGCGGGGCGAGCGAGCGATAGTGCTGCTCGGCAAGGATTTCTGTCGGGGCCATGAGGGCGCATTGAAGACCATTTTTCGCGGCCATGTAGATGGCGGCGGCGGCGACCATCGTTTTGCCCGAGCCGACGTCGCCCTGCACGAGGCGGTTCATCGGGCGCTGACCTGTCAGGTCGCGCGCGATATCGCCGATGGCGCGGCGCTGTGCGCCGGTGAGGGAAAAGGGGAGAGAGGTGAAAAAGGGCGAAAGGCCGACTTTTTTGCACTGTTTTCCCGCGACGAACGTGCGGCGCTCGCGCAGGAGCTTGAGGCCGAGCGCGAGCAGGAAAAGCTCTTCGAACGCAAGGCGGCGGCGCGCGGCGGAGAGGGCTTCGTCGTCTGTGGGGAAGTGGATGTTTTCGTAGGCAAAGCGGGTGTGGCAGAGCTGGTAGGCGAGGCGGACGTCCTCGGGAAGGATGTCAGGAAGTTCGTCGACGCAGGCGGCGAGGCCCTGCTCGACGGCCTTGCAGAGCATCGACTGGCTGACGCCCGCGGTGAGCGGGTAGATGGGCATGATGCGGCCGGTGATCTGGTGCGCGCCCTCGCGCTCAAAGAGGGGATTGGTCATCTGCGGGCGGCTCGGCGTGCCCTCGGCACGGCCGAAGAAGACGTAGGCGTCGCCGGTGTGGAAGGTGTTTTTGAGGTAGGACTGGTTGAAATAGGTGAGCTCAAGTGCGCCGGTTTCGTCGACGGCGCGGAGCTTGACGAGGTCGAGCCCCTTGCGAATGCGCGAGAGCTTGGGCTCGCCCGCGATGACGGCGCAGACACAGGCATTCTCGCCGGGGATGAGGTCGGCGATCTTCTTGTACGCGCGGCGGTCGTCGTAGGCGCGGGGAAAGTAGGAAAGGAGGGAGCGCAGGTCGGTGATGCCGAGTTTGGCGAGCGACTTGGCGCGCGCTTCGCCCACGCCCTTGATATAGCGGATATCGGTGTTGAGCGTCGCCATGCGGTGGACCCCCTTTACAAATGCGGTGTCTGTCTATTATAATCAACTTGGATGGAAATGAAAAGACCCTTTGCAAGGATGAAGAAAGGAGTATTGTCATGCAGAAGAAACATTCCGGAAAGATGGGCGCGATCGCGCTGCCGGTCGCGCTGATCGCCGCGGCGGTCGGAGTCCTCTTATGGATGCTGACCGGTGCGCAGGGATACCGCGCGGCGGACTGGACAGACACAGACGGGCAGCGCTACTACCGCAACCTGGTGACGCATCAAGCCTTTGCGGCGGACGTTGACTGGGACGGGAGCGACGGCGCGGTGATCGTCATTCCCGATGAAGTGCACGGCTACAAGGTGACGGCGCTCGGCGGGTATATCGGCCGCGGTGTGCCGACGGCGTTTGCGCTGAACGCGCCGGAGATATGGGATACCCAGGTCGTCTTCGGTGACGAGAAAGTTGCGGCGGACGCGGAAAAGGACTATCCGAACGCGAAGATCGTCGACTGCACGGTGACACTGCGGCTTGGGGGGAACGTGAAAGCGCTGAACGAGGTCAGCTGCTTCGGCTGGCAGGGCTATGACGAAAACGGAGCCGAGACAGTGTGGCGTCTGCGCTGGAACGTCGAATGCGACGAGGGGAATGAGACGTTTTACGCCAAGGACGGACGGCTGTATCGCTGCGCGGATGGGACGGCTGTGGAAGCGTTCCGCTGCGCGTGATGCAGCGCGACAGCGATGCGTGCTTTTCCCTGCGTACCCGCAGGGGTGCGGCAAAGGGGGCCATTCTCTCGCGTGAGAGAATGGCCCCCTTTAGATCCCCCAAGAGAACGCAAGGGGCCTTGCCCCTTGACCCCGCACATTGGCAGTTTTTATCTTGAAGAACTGCACGCGCTGCGCATTGCACAGCCGTTGGCAGCTCTGCTGCCTTACGGATGTGGCATACCCCTTGCGGGTAATCAGGTGCGGTGTACATGGCTTCGCCATGAATCTTCTGCGATTCGTTACTACTATCAACCGCGCCTTACTATCGTGAGGCGCGAGTGACGGTAGTTGGGCGGCAGACTGCTTGCGAAATAGCGGCATTGCTTCGCTCGCCGCATTGATTAGAGCAGAAAAGAAGAAAGACTGCCGAGCTTTAGGCCGACACACAGGCCGCAGCGAAAAGAACCGTCGCGCTCAAGACCGATAATGTCAGAGCGATTGTCCTGTAATTTTTTGAAGAGAACGGACTGTTCGGTGTTAAGCATGGCGAGCAATTCAAGATACTGTGAATTGTAATAGGACAAGGATGCCCGATAATCGTCGAGTTCGTCCTTTGACAAAAAGCGTGCCGGATGTTGCCATATCCGGCACGGAACAGGGATTCGTAAAGATGCAGCATACAATAACTTTAACAAGAAACGAAGTTTTCTTCATGTTTCCTTTATTGTAACACGAAGAAAACTTCATGTTAATAGGAAACAGAAATGAATTTTCACGAATATATCTTAAAACTGAGACAGGAGCGCGGGCTAAAACAAAGCGATGTTGCGTCGTCGATCGGTGTGACCGTCCGCGCTTATCAGGCGTATGAATACGGAAAAAGTGAACCGCGGATGTCGACGCTCATTGCGCTGGCCGATTTTTATGATCTTTCACTGGACGAATTGGTCTGCCGAAAGGCAGAACACGGTGTGTAACACCAAACTTGCGGAAAAACTCTGCATGTAAACTTGAATTTGCTGGAAAGAAACGCTTCTGTCCACTATAATGAAGTACAGTAGTATATCCGAAATAGACGGAAATTGATGGAGACTGCCGATACGCAGGCAGAGCGACAGCGGAGATAGAAGCAAACCAAGTCGTTTAGATACGACACTTGGCAGGCAGTGCAATCCGCAGGCAAAAAGGCTGTTCAAGGGAAGACATACAATGCAGACGCCTTTCTTTTGGACGGTCACACCGCCCGTTTTCTTTCTCGGGAAAGAAAATGGGGGGTGTGCTATGCAGCAGCGTGACGCGCTGCATTTCCTTTGAAAGAGAAAAGAAAATAAAGGGAGGTCACCATGAGAAGAAACATCCACTATAAGCCCAGCAAGGGCATGAGCGTCTTTTCCGGCGTCATCGCGTGCGCGATGGGCGTGTTCGGCCTGTTTACCATTCCGAGCATCGGCGCGATGATCGGCTTCAAGGCCATCTGGTGCCTGATGGCCTTCGGCATGGGCATCTACAATTTCCTGCTCGCGGCGGGCGTTGTGAAGTACAACGGCGGCTACGAGATCACCGACGAGACGGACGACGGTGCAAAGGAAAGAAAATCCGATGCGGAGGTGCGGCTCGAGGAGTTGCAGACCCTTTACGACCGCAGACTCATTACGGAAGAGGAGTATCAGGAAAAACGCAGGGACATTCTGGACCGGCTGTAAGAGAAAGGAGCGCGGACAATGGGAGAAGTTTTGATCCTTATTATCATCGCACTTGTCTGGTGGTTTAAGGCGGCTGTCGCCAACGAGGACAAAAAGGTCAACGATCGGGAAACGGGCAGCGTTTCGGCATCGCCCGACGAGCTCATCAAAAAGGCAAAGCGCACAGCCGAGGATCTTGATGCGCTGCGCGGGCAGACGGAAAAAAAGCGCCCGAGCCCGACAGAGATCAAGGCGCTCCACAAGCAGCACCGCGCCGACGAGTGGGAGAGAAACGAGCAGCGCCACGCCGATGAGCGCGCACACAGCGAAAAGCGCTGGGAGATCGCGCGCAGGAAGCAGGCCGACCGCGGAGAGGTGCATTCTGTCCACATGGACAGCTGCGAGGACCGGCTTGAGAGTTTGAAGGTCTTATATGACGCGGGCATTCTGGACCGCGAGGAATACGCCCAGCGCGTCGCGCGCGTCAAGCGTCAGCACGCGCAGAGCGGCAGTTATTGAGCAAAAAAGGAAGCGAACACACCATGTATGACGAACTGACACAGGTCGACATTGACAAGATGAAGGCAGAGCTGGAGCACCGCCGTTTGGAGCTTCGCCCCAAGCTCATCGAAGATGTGCAGACGGCGCGCGCGTTCGGCGACTTGAGCGAAAACTACGAGTACAAGGTCGCCAAGCAGGAGAAAAACCGCAACGAGAGCCGCATCCGTTACTTGGAGCGCATGATCGCGACGGCGAAGGTCATCGAAGTGAACGAAAAAGAGGGCACCGTCGGCCTTTTTGACCATGTGGTGCTCTATAACGAAAAGCTGGGGAAAGAGCAGAACATCCAGCTCGTGACCACCCTGCGGCAGAACGCGCTCAAGGGCCTCATCAGCAAGGAATCGCCCGTCGGCAAGGCCATCCTGGGGAAAAAGGTCGGCGACCGCGTCGAGATCGTCGTCTCGCCGGAAATAAAGTACACGGTCGAAATTCGTTCGATCACGCCGGGCGAGGACGATGCATCGCTCGAGATCAGCTCTTATTGAGGAAACGCATGAAACAGGTCATTATCTATACCGACGGCGCGTGCTCGGGCAACCCCGGCCCCGGCGGCTGGGGCGCGGTGCTCAAATACGGCGCGCACGAGCGCGAGCTCTCCGGCGGCGAGGCGCAGACCACCAACAACCGCATGGAGCTTACCGCCGTCATCGAGGCTCTGCGCCTTTTGAAGGAGCCGTGCGAGGTCGAGCTGTACTCGGATTCCAAGTACGTCATCGACGCGCTGAGCAAGGGCTGGGTGTACGGCTGGCAGAAAAAGGGCTGGGTCAAGAGCGACAAGAAGCCCGCGCTGAACGTGGACCTTTGGGAGCGGCTGCTGCCGCTCATCGCGGCGCACGACGTCCGCTACCACTGGGTCAAGGGGCACGCGGAGAACGAATACAACAACCGCTGCGACGAGCTCGCCGTGGCCGAGAGCCGGAAATACAAATGAAGCCGCGCGGCAAAAAGGGGGGGTATTCTCTACGGCAGAGAATACCCCCTTTGTTATGTGCGCCGCAAAGTGCGACAGGATGATCTCAGAACGCGCACTTCTCGCGCAGATACGCCTTGACCTCGCTGATGGGCATACGCACCTGCTGCATCGTGTCGCGCTCGCGCACGGTCACGCAGTGGTCGGCGGGCGTGTTCTCGTCGCCGACGGTCTCGAAGTCAAAGGTGATGCAGAACGGCGTGCCGATCTCGTCCTCGCGGCGATAGCGCTTGCCGATGGAGCCGGTCTCGTCGTAATCGACCATGAACTCCTTGCTCAGCTCGGCATACAGCTCCTGTGCGGGGCCGGTGAGAACTTCTTTCTTGCTCAGCGGCAGGATCGCGGCCTTGAACGGCGCGAGCGCGGGATGGAAGTGCAGCACCACGCGCACATCGTCGTTGCCCTTCTTGTCCTGCCCGACGACCTCCTCGTCGTAGGCGTCGCACAGCACGGCCAGCACGCTGCGCTCCACGCCGAGGCTCGGCTCGATGACATAGGGGATATACTCCACCATGTCCTTGCCCTCGCCCTCGCGGTAGACCAGCTTCTCGCCGCTCGTGTTGGAATGCTGCGTCAGGTCGTAGTCCGTGCGGTCAGCGACGCCCCAAAGCTCGCCCCAGCCGAAGGGGAACAGGAACTCGAAGTCCGTCGTTGCCTTGGAGTAAAAGCACAGCTCCTCGGGATCGTGGTCGCGCAGACGCAGATTCTCGTCCTTCAGACCGATGGACAGCAGCCAGTTGTGGCAGAACGTGCGCCAATACTGGAACCATTCGAGGTCGGTGCCGGGCTTGCAGAAGAACTCCAGCTCCATCTGCTCAAACTCGCGCACGCGGAAAATGAAGTTGCCCGGGGTGATCTCGTTGCGGAAGCTCTTGCCGATCTGACCGATGCCGAACGGCAGCTTTTTGCGCGTCGTGCGCTGGACGTTATTGAAGTTGACGAAGATGCCCTGCGCCGTCTCGGGACGCAGATACACGGTGTTCTTCGCGTCCTCGGTCACGCCCTGGAACGTCTTGAACATCAGGTTGAACTGACGGATATCGGTAAAGTTGTGCTTGCCGCAGGTGGGGCAGGGGATGTTGTGCTCCTCAACGAAGTCCTTCATCTCGCTCTGGGAGAAGGCGTCGATGGGCTTACTCAGCTCGAAGCCGTTCTCCGCGCACCAGTCCTCGATGAGCTTATCCGCGCGGAAGCGCTCGTGGCACTCGCGGCAGTCCATCAGAGGATCGGAGAAGCCGCTCAGATGGCCGCTCGCCACCCAGGTCTGGGGATTCATCAGGATCGCCGCGTCGAGGCCGACGTTGTAGGGATTCTCCTGCACGAACTTCTTCCACCAGGCGTTCTTGATGTTCTTCTTCAGCTCCGCGCCGAGCGGGCCGTAGTCCCAGGTGTTGGCAAGGCCGCCGTAGATCTCGCTGCCGGGGAACACAAAGCCGCGGTTCTTGCACAGGGCAACGATCTTGTCCATCGTCTTTTCGGTGTTTTTCATGGTTTCTTCTCCTTTTCGTTTGGTGGCCCGGAGCGTTTTCAAAATTGCGTGTACGCAATTTTGGCGCCATGCGCCCCGATTGCCGCGTTGGCGGCGAGGGGCGCGGCTCAAATCCTTGCGTTTTTGCGCAGCAAAAAACGCCCTGAGCCGGTATTCGGCTCAGGGCGAACAAAGCATTGTCCGTGGTTCCACCTGAATTCCCCGTTGGAGGCGGGGCACTTCATTCCCGATAACGGCGGGGACCGGCGCGGCATTTCCGCCGCGCGGCTCAAAAGCGCCGCCCTTTCCCTGCCGCGAGGACTCGCACCGACCGTCCTCTCTCTGCTGCGCCGAAGGGAAAAGGCTTCTTTCTCACAGCCTTTTGTTGTGCGTAGCATAGCACGCCGCCGCGCGCTTGTCAAGTCACTTTTCCGCAAAGAACGCTTCGATGGCTTCGCGCTCCGCGCCGACGCTGCCCTGCACGAACTCCGGCTTGCCGCCGCCGCGTCCCGAGAGCGCCGCGTTCAGCCCCTTTGTCAGCGCGCGCAGATCGCCGCCGCGCTGTCCGATGGCGTATTTCCACGCGCTGCCCGCGCCCGCGAACACCGCGCAGCGCCCGCCGCAGGTCTCCGCCACCGCGTCGCAGAGCCTGCGCACGCTGTCGCCGCTCATCTCGTCCTCGAAAAGCAGCACGTCGCCGCTGTCCGCATACCGCGCCGCGACGCCCGCAAATACGCTCTCCTCTAATTTCGCGCAGCGCAGCTTGAGCGCGGAAAGCTCGCCCTGCAAGCGCTCGACCGCCGCAGCGGCAGCCGTCGGCTTGACGGAGAGCGCCTGCGCGGCCGCCACGTCCTGCGCCCAGCAGGCGGAGAGATAGCGGTATGCCCGCCCGCCGCACAGCAGCTCGATGCGCACGCCCTCGCGGAACTTCTGCACGGAGAGGAATTTCACGATGCCGACCTGCCCACTCCGCATGACGTGCGTGCCGCAGCACGCGCAGCAGTCCGCGCCGGGGAAGGTCACGATGCGCACGTCGCCCTCGAGCGGCTTTTTGCTGCGGTAGTCGATCGCGTCCAGCTCCGCGCCGCGGTGGAGCTGGATGTCGATGGCGTGATCCTCATAGATATATCGGTTCGCCGCCGCTTCGATCTCCAGCAGCTCCTCCCACGGAATGTCGGCGTTGAAGTCGATGGTCACGCTCTCCGCGCCCATGTGGAAGCCCACGTTGTCGCAGCCGTAGCGCGCGCAGATCAGCCCCGAGCAGATGTGCTCGCCGGAGTGCTGCTGCATGTGGTCGAAGCGCCGCGCCCGGTCGATCTTCCCGTGTACGGCCGCGCCGACGGGCAGGGGAGAGGCGCATTTGTGCGTGATGACGCCCGCCCTTTCGTGCACGTCCAGCACCTCGGCGCCGCCAAGCACACCGGTGTCATACGGCTGCCCGCCGCCCTCGGGATAAAACGCCGTGCGGTCGAGCACGACGGCGAAGCCGTCTTTGACCGCCTCGCACGCGAGCACCCGCGCATCAAATTCCGTCAGAAAGGGGTCGGCATAGTATAGCTTTTCGGTCTCCATGAAAAAAATTCCTTTCGTTTCCGCGCCCGTGCGGGGCGCAAAATAGTTCCTAAGAAATGCTGACGATGAACCGCCACAGCGGGTCGATGAGCAGCAGCCCCACCGTCGCGGAGCACACATTTGCGACGATGGCATAGCCCACCGCGCGCTCCCAGCTCCGCTCCGTCAGCAGCCGGCGGTAGAGCAGGCTCTCGACCACCGTGATGATCAGCTCAATGGGGAGATAGAAGAGCAGCGACCAGCCGCTCACGCCGTGGTTGAGCACCGTCACGGCAAGGTAGAGCGCGAAGCCGCCCTGCGTCACAAGGTTCACGAGCAGAAATACCAGCCAGCTCCGGCGGCTGCGGTAGCCGAAGGAGAACAGCAGCGCGCCCTCGATGAGCAGCGTGGGAAGCAGCATACAGAGAAATTGCAGCGCATACGCCACGCCCGCGCTCGGCGCGGCGGCGGTCTTCGCCGCCCAGTCCACCGTCGCGCTGGATTGCAGCGTTGCCCGGTGTAGGACTCCGGATACCCAGCTTTCGCCGCTTTTTGTCACGAGAATGATCCGATACGTATCCGGTACGCCATGGTAGCGGAAGGAGTGGAGCCGCACCCCGCCTGCGTCCTCGCCGGCAAGGTCGCCCCACATCGGCGCGCCGTTTGTCCCCTGCGCGGTGCAGGCGTGCCAGCCCTCCGGCACCGCTGCCCGCAGCGCGTCCAGCAGCTCGTCATCCAGCGCGGCGATTTCCTCCTCGGAGTAGCTCCAGTCGATGCCGCTGTATGTGTCATCCCCGTCTCCGGAGCCATAGGTGTGCCCCTGATAATCCCCCTTTTCCAAAAGATCGAGGTAGTACGGCTCGCTCGGCGCGTTTTCGACCTTCACCGTCAGCTGGGCCTTCGGCCCCGAGTCGGCAAGGGCCGATACCGTCAGCAGCATCGCCGTCAGCAGCAAGAGAATACTGTTTCGCAGAGACTTTTTCATTTCTTTCGCTCCTTTCTGTTTCCGTCCCGCCTCTTCCAAAAGCAGGACCTTTGCATCTTTTGACGCGAAACTGCGCCGTTTTGTTCCGAAATTCCAAAAAATCCTATTCGATCCACCCCTGTGCCTGCTTATAGCGCAGAATACGCAGCACGTGCGCGTCGATCTCACGCTCCGCGATGCGCCCGTCCGCCACCGCCGCGAGGACGGCGGGAATGTCGCTTTGATAGTCGCTCGTGATGAGCATATCGTTCCCCGCGAGCACCGCCAGCACCGCGGCCTCACCGTTCGCGTACTGCTTCACCGCGTCCATCGCGAGGTCGTCCGTGATCACGATGCCGTCGAAGCCCAGCGTTTCCCGCAGCACCTCATGCACGGCGGGGGAGAGGGACGCCGGCAGTGCCGCGTCCATGCACTCCACCACGTTGTGGCTCACGAGCACGAACGGCGCGCCCGCTTCCATGCCCGCCCGGAGCGGCAGGAAGTCGCTCTGCTCAAACGTCTCATACGGCCGCTTGTCGATGGCGACGCCCGTGTGCGTGTCGGCGTTGTTCCCGTAGCCGGGGAAGTGCTTGAGGACCGCCGCCACCCCCGCGTCCCGGATCGCGCCGACCGCCGCCGTCACAAATTCGCTCGTCGCCGCGGCGTCTCCGCCGAACGAGCGCGCGTAGATAAAGTCGCCCGCGTCGGTGGATACGTCGCACACCGGCGCAAGATTCACGTTGATGCCGAGCGCCAGAAGCTGCTTGTTATAGTCCAGCGTCTTCGCGGCAAGACCGTCCATGCCGCGCGCGGCATACAGCTCCTGCGGCGAGGGCAGCGGCTGCGCGAAGAGCTTCGGGTCGCGGCTCGCGCGCGTCACCGTGCCGCCCTCCTCGTCGCTGCCGATGAAGAGCGGAATGTCCGCCGCGGCCTGATAGCTCTCGAGCTTCGCCGTCAGCTCCTCCGCGCTCAGCCAGCCGCCGTCCGCGTCCTTGTAGTCCCGCCCGAAGAGCAGCAGCCCCCCGAGGTGGTAGGCGGCTACATCCTCCGCCGCGCCCATTTCGGGACAGCGGACAAAGAACATCTGCCCGACCTTTTCCTCGATCGACATCCCCGCGATGCGCTCGCGCAGCCGCGCCTCAGCCTGCTCGGCCTCGCTCGGCTCCGTCGGCGTGACCGGCGTCGGGTCGACCGTCGGCGGCGCGGGGTCAATGACCGGCGCGTCCGGCTCCGTTTTGCCCGCGCAGCCCGCGAGCAGGCACAGCGCCGCAAGCAGCGCAAAAATTCTTCGTTTCATCGTGTATTTCCCTCATTTATTCGCGTGTTGTGTGCGTCTCTTTGCCGCGTTTCGCGGCTCTTTCCCTGATTTTACCATGCCGCGCGCGCAAACGCAACCCGCGTTCCCGCTCTGCCGCGCGTCGGAGCTCCTGCCCCGATAAGACACCAAAAGCCCCCGTCTTTCGACGGGGGCTTTTGGCTGTGTGTTGTGTGTATTTTTAGGAGGGAGAAAATCACATCGGGGATCACGTAACCCCTTTGCAAGTATTAAGATACCAGCGATTTATGGCTAAAACTTGAAAACCGTGTGAACAAATTGTAAATAAGCGGCTCCAAAAGCAGTCTTTTGATTGGCAGAGAAAAAAGAGACGTCCTCGCGGACGTCTCTCGCTGTTTGGTTCGATCAGCCAATGCTGTTGAGCTTGGTGGTCAGAGCGCTCTTCTTGTGAGCAGCGTTGTTCTTGTGCAGCAGACCCTTCGCGGCAGACTTGTCCACGATCTTCACTGCGACCTTGTAAGCACCCTCGGCCTCGGTGCGATTGCCTTCAGCGGCAGCCGCCTCGAACTTCTTGAGTGCGGTCTTCAGTGCGGACTTGTCAGCCTTGTTGCGGGCGTTACGCACCTCAGCGAGCTGGACGCGCTTCTTGGCAGACTTAATATTCGGCAAACCAAACACCTCCTCCGGTTGGGATTTGACGGCGAACATAAAAAATCCACCGTGCAGAATGGTATTTTAACAAAGTTTTCGAGGAATTGCAAGCACTTTTTTCAGATTTTCTCCACTTTTTTGTATGCTTCAAAATTTAGGGGACATAATGAGAGCAATATACAAGATTTAGTGGAAGGCAGGCGGTTTTATGAACGCACGGCGGACGGACCTGGCGCTGGAGGCGCACGCGCTGTTCCGCGCGGCACAAAGGGACGACGCCATCGACGGCCTCACGCTCACCGAGCGGACGCGCCGCGGCTGCGCCGTGACCACGGTGACGGTGGAGGGCGAGGCGGCCTCGCGCGCCCTCGGCAAGCCGCGCGGGACCTACGTCACGCTCGACCTGCGCGCGCTTTCTCCCGAGGACCCCGCGTACACGGAGCGCGCGGCGCTCGCGCTCCGCGACGAGCTGCGCGCTCTCCTCGAAGGAACGGTCGACACCGCCCTCGTGGTCGGACTCGGCAACCGCGCCATGACGCCCGACGTCATCGGTCCCCGCGCCGCCGATCATGTGCCCGCCACGCGCCACCTGAAGGGCTGCGCCGCCTTCGGTGCGCTCGCGGATGTCAGCGTGCTGACGCCCGGCGTCCTCGGCACAACGGGATTGGAGGCCGCCGAGCTCGTGCGCGGCGCGGTGGAGACCGTGCGCCCCGACCTTGTCGTTGCCGTTGACGCGCTGGCGTCGCAGAGCCTCGGACGCGTCTGCACCACCGTCCAGCTCACGGATGCCGGCATCGTCCCCGGCTCGGGCGTCGGCAACCACCGCCGCGCCCTCACGCGCGAGACGCTCGGCGTTCCCGTTCTCGCCGTCGGCGTCCCCACCGTGGTGGACGCCGCCACGCTCGCGCTCGACCTTTTAGACGAGGCCGGGGCGGACCTTCCCGATCCCGCCGCCCTGCGCGGACAGGGGAGCGTCATGGTCACGCCGCGCGACATCGACGCGCGCGCCGAGCAGCTTGCCCGCGTCGTCGGCTTCGGCGTCGGCCTTGCCCTCCAGCCTTCGCTCTCGCTCGACGAGCTGCGCGCCCTGATCGACTGATTTTGTCACATCCGTGCGCGGAAAAGACCGATGAAATGAGAATTTCTGCGCTCCTTCCATTGCAATCCGCGCTTTTTTGCGCTACAATGACAGCAAATTTCAAAAAAGGAGCGCAAGCTATGTACGATCTCAAGGATTTCAAGGCCGCGGACCACATTCCCGCCCTGCTTGACTGGATGCGCGCGCAGATGAAAAGCTGCGGCGGCAAAACCGCCGTCGTCGGTATCTCCGGCGGCAAGGACAGCTCGGTGATCGCCGCGCTGTGCGTCGAGGCGTATGGCCGCGAGAACGTGGTCGGCGTCCTCATGCCCGACGGCGTCCAGCCCGACATCGACTACTCCAACGGCATCGTGGACTTCCTCGGCATCAAGCACTACACCTTCAACATCCACGGCGGCACGAGCGGCATTCTGGGCGAGATGGCGCGCCTCGGCATCGAGGCCAGCCGCCAGACCACCGTCAACCTCCCCTCCCGCATCCGCATGGCGACGCTGTACGCCATCGCCCAGAGCGTGGACGCGGGCATCGTGGTCAACACCTCCAACCTCTCCGAGGACTGGGTCGGCTACTGCACCATCTACGGCGACAGCGCGGGCGCGTTCTCGCCCATCGGGATGTACACCACCGAGGAGGTCATCGCCATCGGCCGCGCGCTGGGCCTGCCCGAGCGCTTCCTCATCAAGCCCCCGTCCGACGGCCTGACCGGCAAGACCGACGAGGACAACCTCGGCTTTTCCTACCACGCGGTGAACGAATACGTCCGCAAGGGCGTCGCCGATCCCGCCATTAAAGAGCAGATCGACCATAAGCACCGCGTCTCGCGCTTCAAATTTCAAACCATTCCTGTCTACCACAACGGCCTGCCCATCGTCATTGAGGACGGCACGGATTTCTACAAGTAAAAAGCCAAAAGGAAAGAGCGCCCGAACGGGCGCTCTTTCTTATGCCGCTGTATGGGTCTTACACCACCACGAAGAACTTGATGAGGAAGAGGAGGGAGATGACATAGGTCAGAACGCTGACGTCCTTGGCCTTGCCGGAGAAGACCTTGACCACGGTGTAGGAGATCAGGCCCAGACCGATGGCGTGGCCGATGGAGCCGGACACGGGCATACCGATGAGCATGATGGACACCGGCAGCATCTGATCCATATCGTCGAAGTTGACGTTCTTGAGGCCCTGGAGCATCAGCACGCCGACGTAGATGAGCGCGGCGGAGGTCGCAGCGCCGGGGATGATGGCGGCGATGGGGGCGAGGAACATGCAGGCGAGGAAGAGAACGGCGGTGGTCAGCGCGGTCAGACCGGTGCGGCCGCCGGCCTCAACGCCGGAAGCGGACTCGATGAAGGTGGTGACGGTGGAGGTACCGGTGGCAGCGCCCGCGATGGTGCCGATGGCATCGGAGAGCAGGGCTTCCTTCATCTTGGGCATATTGCCGTCCTTGTCGACCATGCCGGCGCGGGAGGCCGTGCCGACGAGGGTGCCGATGGTGTCGAACATATCGATCATGCAGAAGGTGATGATCAGGGTGATGGCGGTGAACCAGCCGATGTTCACAAAGCCGGCGAAGTCAAACTTGAAGAGGGTGGTGGAGACCATGTCGGCGAAGGGGGGCACGAAGCTTGCGGTCTCAAGGCTTGCAAAGGGATTCACGCCGAGGAATGCGAAGCTGCCGATCCAATAAAGGACGGAGGAAAAGAGCATACCAAGCAGCACGGCGGCCTTGATGCCCTTCTTGGCCAGCACGACCATGACGAACACGCCGAGGAAGGCGGTGATGGCGGTGAGGACCATGGTGTGATAGCCGATGTCGCCCATGCTGCCCTTGATGATGCTGGGGGTCAGGGCGCCGAAGAAGTCGCGCATGATGTAGAAGGGGCTGGTGAAGCCGTTGCCCTCGGCATAGATGCCGACGTTGGAGCCAAGACCGATGTTCATCAGCATCAGGCCGATGGCGGGGGCGATGCCGTAGCGGACGCCGAGAGGAATGGCCTCGACGATCTTCTCACGGACCTTCAGGAGGGTGAGGACGAGGAATACGATGCCCTCGACGAGGATGATGACCAGACCGGCCTGGAACGCGGACTCATACTCGCAGTTGTTGATGACGGTGATGTTGGCCACGACCACGGCAAAGAAGCTGTTCAGACCCATGCCGGGAGCCATAACGAAGGGCTTGTTGGCCATGAAGGCCATGCAGATGGTGCCGATGGCGGAGGCAATGCAGGTTGCCAGGAACACACCGTTCCACAGCGGGGTGCCGACCGCGAAGTTGGTCAGCAGGTTGGGGTTCAGGGCGATGATGTAAGCCATCGTCATGAACGTCGTGAGACCGGCAAGCAGCTCGGTTTTTACCGTGGTGC
>ERZ773181.1847-NODE-1847-length-15482-cov-17.249822_pt1 | contig 15482 bp, 6 predicted proteins | sample MGYA00581001_ERZ773181 | MGnify/ENA primary metagenome ERZ773181 (study PRJEB29015, sample SAMEA2737780) | human gut metagenome | biome: human gut; feature: human-associated habitat; material: faeces | place: China | collected 2012 ... | reverse complement strand
GGTGCAGCTGGGAGTTCAAGTTCATTGAGCTGGACGATGCCTTTACCACCGGCTCGTCTATTATGCCCCAGAAGAAGAACCCGGATGTCACGGAGCTGATCCGCGGCAAGACCGGCCGGGTGTACGGCGACCTGAACACCCTGCTGGTGATGATGAAGGGTCTGCCGCTGGCCTACAACAAGGATATGCAGGAGGACAAGGAAGCCATCTTTGATGCAGTGGACACCTTGGAACTCTGCCTCAAGACCATCACCCCCATGCTGGACACCATGAAGACTCTGCCCGCCAATATGCGCCGCGCCGCCGCAAAGGGCTTTATCAACGCCACCGACTGCGCCGACTACCTGACCAAGAAGGGAATGCCCTTCCGGGATGCCTACAAGCTGACCGGCTGCATGGTGTCGGACTGCGTTGCCGCCGACAAAACGCTGGAAGAGCTGACCCTGACCCAGTTCCAGACCTACAGCCCGCTGTTCGGGGCCGATATCTATGATGCCATCGACCTTGTGCACTGCTGCGAGGGACGCACCAGCTACGGCGGCCCCAGCGCCGCCAGCGTAGAAAAGCAGATCGCGCTGGCAACGGCACGGCTGGACGCATGGGAGGAGGAAAACGCATGAAGGTAAAGGTATTTATTGATGGCTCTTCCGGTACCACCGGCCTGCGCATTGCCGACCGTCTGGCCGAACGGCCGGAGATCGAACTGCTGTCCATCTCTGCCGAAGGGCGCAAGGACGTGCACGAGCGGGCAAAGGTCATCAATTCTGCCGACCTTGCCTTCCTCTGCCTGCCGGATGCAGCTTCTAAAGAAGTCATGCCCCTGCTGCGCCCGGACGTGAAGGTGTTGGACACCTCCACCGCCTTCCGCACCGATGCCGCATGGGACTACGGCTTCCCGGAACTGAAGGGGCAGAAGGCAAAAATTCAGAACTCTTACCGCGTGGCAGTGCCCGGCTGCTATGCCAGCGGCTTTATCAGCATTGCCCGCCCGCTGGTGGAGCTGGGGCTGGTGCCGCAAAGCTACCCCTTCAGCTGCACCGGCATCTCTGGCTACTCCGGCGGCGGCAAAAAGATGATCGCGGACTACGAAAGCCCCGACCGCCCGGCGCACAGCAAGCTGGATGCGCCTAAGAGCTACGGCCTGAGCCTTGGCCACAAGCACCTGCCGGAGATGCAGAAGATTAGCGGCCTTGCGCACACGCCGATGTTCGTGCCGGTGGTGTGCGACTACTACTGCGGCATGCAGGTGCTGGTGCCGCTGGATCTTACTCTTGCGGGCACTACCGCCGAGGCCGTGGCTGCCGCCCTTGCGGATTACTACAAGGACGCCGCCACCGTCAAAGTGCACGGCCTGAACGAGCCGCTGCCGGAAAACGGTCTGTACTCCAACGCCATGGCGGGCACCGACCGCATGGAACTGTACCTGACCGTGAACGCCGCGGGAGATCAAATGATGCTGGTCTCGCTGTTTGATAATCTGGGCAAGGGCTCCTCCGGTGCCGCTGTCCAGTGCATGAACCTGATGCTGGGTCTGGAAGAGACGAAGGGCTTGGAATAACAATACACCCTCATCCGTCATTGCTGGCGCAATGACACCTTCCCCCGTCTGGGGGAAGGCTTTATAAGAGGGTGCTGATGAAAAAGAATCAGCGTACCCGGCAGAAGTAAAAGGCTTCCCCCGGCCGGGGGAAGCTGTCACCGAAGGTGACTGATGAGGGCGTATGCTGAACGATGGGGGAAGTAAAATGCAGTATAAGGAAGTTGCGGGCGGCATCTGCGCGCCCAAGGGCTTTGCCGCCGCCGGTGTCCATTGCGGCATCCGGGCAAATCACAGCGAAAAATACGATCTGGCGCTCATCAAGGCCGAGGTGCGCTGCGCTGCTGCGGGCGTGTACACCACCAACAAGGTCTGCGGTGCGCCCATCAAGGTGGACCGCGCCCATCTGGCCGATGGCTATGCACAGGCCATTGTGGTAAACAGCGGCAACGCCAACACCTGCGCCGCCAACGGCGTGGCGCTGGCAGAGGAGTGCTGTGCACTGGTAGGCAAGGCGCTGAACATGGACGAAAAGGACGTTCTGCCCGCCTCCACCGGCGTCATCGGTCAGCCCATGGTCATCGACCCCTTTGCCCGGGGCATCCCGGCGGCAGCGGAAAAGCTGGCTGCCACCGCGCAGGGCAGCACGGACGCTGCCACCGCCATCATGACCACCGACACCCATAAAAAGGAGTACGCCATCCAGTTCGAGCTGGGCGGCAAGGTGTGCACCGTGGGTGCCATCGGCAAGGGCAGCGGCATGATCGCCCCCAATATGGCTACCATGCTGGCATTCTACACCACGGACGCCGCCGTCTCGCCCGCGCTGCTGGAAAAGGCGCTCAAGACGGTAGTGCCCGGCACCTATAACCAGATGAGCGTGGATCTGGACACCTCCACCAACGATACCCTTATTATTATGGCGTCCGGTCTGGCGGGCAACCCGGAGATCTGCGAGGAAAACGCTGATTACGCCGCTTTTGTGGCAGCGCTGACCGCCATTGCAGAGCACATGTGCGCCGAGCACGCCGGAGACGGCGAAGGTGCTACCCACCTGATCACCTGCGAAGTGACCCACGCACCCGACCTGAAAACCGCCCGCGCCGTCAGCCGCAGTGTGGTCTGCTCCAACCTGTTCAAGGCGGCGGTCTTTGGCCGCGATGCCAACTGGGGACGCATCCTGTGCGCCATCGGCTACACCCCCGGCGATTTCTCCATTGATAAGGTCTGCGTCTGGCTTTCCAGCAAGGCGGGCGAGGTGTATGTGTGCGAGAACGCCGCCTACCACCCGTACAGCGAGGATGAAGCCGCCAAGGTGCTGGCAGAGCACGATATTCTGGTCAAGGTGGATATGGGCACCGGCGAGGCAAGCGCCAAGGCATGGGGCTGTGACCTGACCTACGACTATGTGAAGATCAACGGCGATTACAGAACCTGACAGGAGCGCGGAACAGATGAAAAACGAAGAAATGGCGCGGCTTTTTTCGGAGGCCACCCCTTATATCCAAAAGTACCATGGCAGAACCATGGTCATCAAGTACGGCGGCAACGCCATGATCAACGAGACGCTGAAAAACGCCGTGATGAACGACCTTGTCACCCTGACGCTGCTGGGCGTGCGGGTAGTGCTGGTGCACGGCGGCGGCCCCGCCATCAACGAGATGCTCAAGAAGGTGGGCGTGGAAAGCCACTTTGCAAACGGTCTGCGGGTGACGGACGATGCCACCATGGAGATCGTGCAGCAGGTGCTGGCCGGTAAGGTAAACAAGGACCTTGTGGCAAAGCTGCGCGGGCGCGGCGTGGGTCTGTGCGGCATGGACGGACAGATGCTCCGCTGCACCGAGCTGGACCCTCAGCTGGGTCATGTGGGCGAGATCGTCCATGTGGATGCGACCCTGATCGAAAGCCTGCTGGACGGCGGCTTTATCCCGGTGATCGCCACCGTGGGTATGGACGACCTTGGGCAGGCGTACAACGTCAACGCGGACACTGCCGCGGCCCAGATCGCCATTGCCCTCAAGGCGGAAAAGCTGGTGTCCATGACCGATATCGCGGGTCTGCTGCGGGATAAGGAGGACGAGACCACCCTCATCCCCGAGGTGGAGGTGACCGAGATCGAGGGCTACAAGTCCGCCGGCATCATTGCGGGCGGCATGATCCCCAAGATCGGCGGCATGGCGGATGCCATCTATCAGGGCGTGCACGAGGCGGTCATCATTGATGGCCGTGTGCCGCACTCCATCCTGCTGGAACTGTTCTCCGACCGTGGCTCCGGTACCCGCTTCTACCGCCGCAGCCACCGCGAATAAAAAGATTGCGCAAGCGAAAAAGCAGTATTATAATAGAAAAAACGCTCCCTCCGGGGGAGCGGCGCATGCGCGGAACTTCTATTCACAGGAGGTACACCTATGGATTCTGAAAAAGTCATCAAGCGGGACAACGAGTACGTCCTGCACACCTATAACCGCAATCCCATCGTGCTGGAAAAGGGGCACGGGCTGTACGCCGAGGGCCCTGAGGGACAGAAGTATCTGGACTTCACCAGCGGCATCGGGGTGAACAGCCTTGGCTACTGCGACCTTGCATGGGCAGAAGCCGTGTCCCAGCAGGCACACAAATTGCAGCACACCTCCAACCTGTACTACACCGCACCCTGCGGCAAGCTGGCGAAAAAGCTGTGCAAGCGCACCGGCATGAGCAAAGTTTTCTTCGGCAATTCCGGTGCTGAAGCCAACGAGGGCGCCATCAAGGCCGCCCGCAAGTACAGCGTAGACCATTACGGCAAGGACCGCTACAACGTCATCACGATGGTCAACAGCTTCCATGGCCGCACCCTTGCCACCCTGACCGCCACCGGGCAGGAGGTGTTCCACAACTACTTCGGCCCCTTCAACGAGGGCTTCCAGTACGTCCCGGCGGGGGATATCGAAGCGCTGCAGGAACTGGTAGACCGCCACACCTGCGCCGTGATGATGGAACTGATTCAGGGCGAGGGCGGCGTGATGGCGCTGGACCCGGACTATGTACAGGCCGTGCGCGCTTTGTGCGACGAAAAAGACCTTGTGCTCATCGTGGACGAAGTGCAGACCGGCGTAGGCCGCACCGGCACCTTCCTGTGCTGTGAGCACTATAACCTCAAGCCGGACATCGTCACCCTTGCCAAGGGGCTGGGCGGCGGCTTGCCCATCGGCGCGGTGCTGATGAATGAAAAGGTAGCCGAGGGCATGGGCCCCGGCACCCACGGCTCTACCTTTGGCGGCAACCCGGTGGTCTGCGCCGGTGCCAACGTGGTGGTGGACCGTCTGGACCAGAGCTTCCTTGCACAGGTCAGCGAGCGCGCCGTACAGCTGCGCACCGGCTTGGCAAAGCTGCCCCACGTCAAGAACATTTCCGGCATCGGCCTGATGGTGGGTATCGAATTCTTTGATGTGCAGGCTGCGGATGTGCTGGCTGCCTGCCGTGAAAAGGGCCTGCTGGTGCTTACCGCAAAGACCCGGCTGCGTCTGCTGCCGCCGCTGACCGTCTCCGAACACGAGGTAGACATGGCGCTGGAGGTGCTGGCCGAGGTGCTGGGCACGATGGAGCCGACGGCTCCGAAGGAGCAGGCATGAAAAATCTGCTGAAAATGAGCGACCTTTCCCCCGCCGAGCTGACCCACATTTTGGATGTGGCAGACCAGCTGAAGGCGGACTGCAAGGCGGGCCGCACCGAGCCGCTGCTGGCGGGCAAAAGCGTGGCGCTCCTGTTTTCCAAAGCGTCCACCCGCACCCGCACCAGCTTTGAGGTGGGTGTGTACCAGATGGGCGGCCTTGGCAACTACATGAACACCGCCGAGCTGCAGGCCGGGCGGGGCGAGCCTTTGCGGGACACCGCCCGGGTGCTGGGGCGCTACTACGACTGCGCCGTCTGGCGCACCTACCGCCAGCGGGACTTGGAGGAACTGGCCGAGCTTTCCGGCATTCCGGTGATCAACGGCCTTACCGACTACGCACACCCCTGTCAGGTGCTGGCTGACCTGATGACCATCCGGGAGCGCCGGGGCACGCTGGCAGGACTGAAGCTCTGCTTTGTGGGCGACGGCAGCAACATGGCCAACAGCCTGATCGTGGGCGGCCTTTTGGCGGGGATGCAGGTATCCTGCGTCTGTCCTCCGGGCTACCGACCGGCAGCGGATGTGCTGATGTTTGCCCACAAATACGGCAATGCCTTCCACCTGACCACCGACCCCGCCGAGGGCCTGCGGGATGCGGACATCGTAGCTACCGCCGCATGGAACACCACCGCCCCCGGCACTGCCGAGAGCGAGCAGCGTCTGCGGGATTTTGTGGGCTTCCAGCTCACCGGCCGTCTGCTGGAAAACGCAAAGCCCAACGCGCTGGTGCTGCACTGTCTGCCCGCCCACCGGGGCGAGGAGATCTCCACCGCCCTGTTCGAGCAGCACGCGGACGAGATCTTTGACGAAGCGGAGAACCGTCTCCACGTCCAGAAAGCCGTGCTGGCGGTGCTGCTGGCGGGCAAGTAAAACGCTTTTGAATGCCCGCCGCTATCGGGTTGCGGCACCCAGCATCCGCATCGTGCCTTGGGCGGCACGCGCGTCTTGCTGGCCGCTGCCCCAACAACTCCTCCCTGTTTCCGCCGCTGGCGGCGGTCGTCGTCGTTGCACTTTGGGCATAAAGAGCGGAAAGAATATTTTGTGTTGCAGCTCCGAAACGCCTGCGGGCGTTTCGGAGCTGCTTTTTTATGGGAGAAAAGCATACCCCCCCCCGTATCGTGATTTTGCCCATAATTTTGCACCTTTTTTTGGCAGGTGCTGCCCGCAAAAGCGCTTTATTTCCTTGAATTTTGGTGCTATACTCAACTTGGCATTTTTGTCCGTTCCGGCTGTTCCGTTTGGGGGTATAGCCGGACAAATCAACCGACAAAGGAGAGGATATCATGAAAAAACGCATCGTGAGCATGATACTGGCACTCAGTATGGTGCTCTCCATTCTCCCGGTATCTGCATTTGCAGATGCAGGGGCAGGGCTTTCTTCCGCGGTGGCGGAAGAGACCAACAGCATCACTTACAGCTCGGAAGACGAGCATGAGGCTGTTGGTACGAACTCTGAAACAAAAAATCAGGTGGTCAAGATCAAGATCGGTACGAACGGTCTGCCCAAGGCAGCGTCCGGTACCGGCTGGAGCTTTGACGAAACTACCGGGCTGACCATCACCGGTACCGGCAGTGAAGATACCGAGTACATTCTGGGCGGCACGGTCAGCTGCAATGTGACCGTCAAGAATGCTAATAGTTACACGGTTTATCTGCTGGATGGCACTGTCACCGGCACACTTTTAATAGAAGCCGACAATATGTACGGCGTCTGCGTTCTGGGCGGCAGCTACGCCGATGTGGAGCTGAATCTGGGCACCATTGACGGCGGCACCTACGATAAGCTGACCGAGAACGGCGGCAATGTCCGGGGCGGCTTTTTCCGCGATATCTCCGGCCTGAGCACTGATACGCAGCAGCAGGCACACCAGCTGCTGCTGCCGAAAAACTGCACCCTGAACGGACAAAAGGAAACAAAAATCTATATCATCAAGAAGTATAACTATTCCGGTAACGGGAACGATCTGGAACTGGCAGTGGAAAGCGACACCGGCTGCGATGTATGGGCGGTAGCCTCTACCGGCGGCAGTGTCATGGCACTGCCCGCCGGTACCCAAAATTACGCCTTCACATACTTTGGCTCTACGATTGCCACGATCTCCATCAGCGATGACGGAAAAACGCTTTCCGCCAGCTTTAACATGATCCCGGCGCAGAACGGCGCACCCATGAAGTTGGTTCCTATGGCACTTGGCGCCACAGAACTGCGCTTTAACAATGAGGGTCAGCCCGATCTGACCGACGTGACCTATGTGGACAGTCTGGACACGGACGCAAAGCTGCACCGTGTTTACATGGGCAACGGCTGGGGTTATAACTGCTACCCCAAAGACAGCAGCAATGAAAGCACTTTGCAGATCCTGGATCAGGGCGGCGCGGACTTCGATTTCAGTAAGCTGAGCGATGTGCCTATCAACTGCTATGTCGAGATCACCAATGCTAATATTACCGGCGGTGAATTTGGCAAAAACGGCCGACTGAATATCACCAGCGGTAAGATCAGCGGCGGCACCTTCCACAATGTCAGCGCGGGCATCAACTCGATCAATGGGAACAATGCGGTCGAGATCACCGGCGGCACCTTCGATTCCCTGTACTGCAATGGCTCGTGCTCTATTGCCAATGCGGTGATCCAAAGCTGCAATTTCAACACCTATGGCAATAACACCTACACCATTTCGGATACGGTTCTGGGCGAGTTGCCTGACGGCCTCCAGAAGCTGCTGCCCGCAGGACAGCAGCTCAGCACGCTGGTGGTGCGCAACGGCGGTGTGACTGCGATGAACGGCAGAACTCTGCCTCTTTCCACCAATACCATCTATCTGGTGGGCGCAGGCAGCGCAGAACTTACCCTGAACACCGATGTGCTGAGCATCAACGATGCACCGGTCGAAAACTACAACGCCAACACCTCTGCCGACGGCAAGGTGCTGCGCATTACCGGCAAGAATGACGGCGCAGAGATCTTTGTGAATAAGTCCACCGATCCAAGCGACCTCAAGCCCCTGCGCATTACCGAAGAGGGTCTGCCCGACCTGACCGGCGTGACCGGTGTGCCGGTGAGCGGCGAGGGCATGACGGCTAACCTCTATGAGGGCTTGGGCTGGAAGTACGCCACCAAGAAAGAGAACGGAAGGACACGCGCGGCGCTTTACATCACCACCCCGGACGGCAACCCGGTGGATCTTGCTTCGGGTGCCATCAACCCCTACCATAAGGCCATTGCCGTGGAGCAGATCACTTTTGCAAATGTGACCGTCACCGGCATCGTGGCAGAGGGCTCTGTTGGTGCGGAGAACACCATCATTCAGGACGGCACCTTCCAGAAGGATGTCTACGCGGATGACAACAGCACCATCGCAGGCGGCACTTTCCAGGATGTCGTCCGCGCTTATGGTACGATCACCGGCGGCGCATTCAACGCTGTGGTCCAGCTGAACCAGAACAGCGAGGTCACCGGCGGTGTGTTCCACGATATCCAGCTGCCGAGCTATGCCACGGAGAAAACGGTCATCCAGAATGCCATGATCCTTGGCAGCCTGAAAACGGACGGCGACAGCAAGGCTGCTGTTTCCAATACGGTGAGCTGCGGCTATATTGAAAGCAAATACCTCGCCGCCGGTCAGCAGCAGAGCAAGCTGATGATCACAGACGGCACTGTGAAAACCGTCAAGGGCAATGCCGTAACGGCAGATGCGGTTTACCTTGTCGGCAATACTGCGGTGACGCTCACCTTCAGCACAGAGGTCACGAATATCAACGGCGAGGATGTCAGCGCTTACAACGGCGCACAGCTTTCCGCAGATGGCAAGACCCTGACCCTGACCGCCAAGAATGACGGCGAGCCTATTGTGGTGAACATGGCCACCACCGGAAAGCTGCCCTTCTCTTCCCTGAGCAAGAGCGACTTTACCGTTTCCGGGACGATCGAACATCAGACCGTTAAAAGCAGCAAGGATGGCGTGGGCAAATTGAGCCTCGTCTATGTGCGCACCTACGACAACGAGGTGTTTGAAACCTACCCGGCGGGAGCGGACATGTACGGCCTCTACAAGCAGCGCATCGTAGCGCAAGAGGGCGACAAGTACACAGAAGGCTCGCTTGATATCGGCGAGGTGGTACGCAGATATCAACCGAAGCTCGACGACTTTGAGTATGACCCCAAGACCCAAACTGCAACCTATAAAGGCCCGATGTATTTTGACGATGCACCGCTGTATTCTATCCGGTATGTCCCGGAGGATGGCTCGTTCCCGTCTGTGACGAAGCCCACCAAGGCAGGCACTTACAGCGTTGACATCGTGGTGGATTCTAGTGACCACTACGTTGGCAACCAGTACGAAGTGGACACCTATACTGTGTCTGAGTCGAAGTACACCCTGACCGTGGACGACAAGTCTACCGAGCACGTTGCAGGTGAGAAGCTCAGCTTCACCGCAGACGAGAAGGACGGTTACACCTTCACCGGTTGGAAAGTGACCGGTCTGCCCACTGACGTGGACACCACCAAGGCGACCATCTCCTTCACGATGCCCGCAAATAACGTCACACTGAAAGCACAGTACACCGAGAACGCTCCCAAGACCTATAAACTCGATGTCACCGATGCACAGGTCACCCTGAAGGATGGCAGCGCTGTTGCCGACCTGACAGCTGTGTCCGTGGGTACAGAACTCAAGGCTACCGCAGACGAGGACACCGAGACCAGCGTGTTCAAGAGCTGGAACTGCACCGGTCTGGAGCTGACCGAGGAGCAGAGCACCGCACGCGTGGTGTACTTCACCATGCCCGACCATGATGTGAACCTGAAGGCGGAGTTCGTTACTCCTACGAATAAACTCGAGGTCACCGATGCAAAGGTCACCCTGAAGGACGGCGGCGCTGTTGCCGACCTGACGGCTGTGCCTGTGGGCACAGAGCTCAAGGCTATCGCATACGAGGACACCGAGACCAGCGTGTTCAAGAGCTGGAGCTGCACCGGTCTGGAGCTGACCGAGGAGCAGAGCACCGCACGCGTGGTGTACTTCACCATGCCCGACCATGATGTGAATCTGGTGGCGGAGTTCGTTACTCCTACGAATAAACTCGAGGTCACCGATGCAAAGGTCACCCTGAAGGACGGCGGCGCTGTTGCCGACCTGACGGCTGTGCCTGTGGGCACAGAGCTCAAGGCCACCGCAGACGAGGACACCGAGACCAGCGTGTTCAAGAACTGGAACTGCACCGGTCTGGAGCTGACCGAGGAGCAGCGCACCGCACGCGAGATATACTTCACCATGCCCGACCATGATGTGAACCTGAAGGCGGAGTTCGTTACTCCTACGAATAAACTCGAGGTCACCGATGCAAAGGTCACCCTGAAGGACGGCGGCGCTGTTGCCGACCTGACGGCTGTGCCTGTGGGCACAGAGCTCAAGGCCACCGCAGACGAGGACACCGAGACCAGCGTGTTCAAGAACTGGAACTGCACCGGTCTGGAGTTGACCGAGGAGCAGCGCACCGCACGCGTGGTGTACTTCACCATGCCCGACCATGATGTGAATCTGGTGGCGGAGTTCGTTACTCCTACTAAGCCCGATCCCGCGCCCGAGAACTATAAGCTTATTGTTTCCTATGCAAAGGTCACCCTGAAGGACGGCAGCGCTGTTGCCGACCTGATGGCTGTGCCCGTGGGTACAGAGCTCAAGGCCACCGCAGACGAGGACACCGAGACCAGCGTGTTCAAGAGCTGGAGCTGCACCGGTCTGGAGCTGACCGAGGAGCAGCGCACCGCACGCGTGGTGTACTTCACCATGCCCGACCATGATGTGAATCTGGTGGCGGAGTTCGTTACTCCTACTAAGCCCGATCCCGCGCCCGAGACCTATAAGCTTATTGTCTCCTATGCAAAGATTACCCTGAAGGATGGCAGCGCTGTTGCCGACCTGAAGGCTGTGCCCATGGGTACAGAGCTCAAGGCCACCGCAGACGAGGACACCGAGACCAGAGTGTTCAAGAACTGGAACTGCACCGGTCTGGAGCTGACCGAGGAGCAGCGCACCGCACACGAGATATACTTCACCATGCCCGACCATGATGTGGAACTGACTGCTGTGTTTGAAGTTCCTGCTACTCCCGATCCGGATCCCACTCCTGATCCTAAGCCGAACCCCGACCCCACCCCCGCACCCGGCGGTGACAGTGACGGCGGCGGTGCAGCCATTGTGGCAGTAGCCGCTGTGGGCGGCGCAGCCATTGGCGTGGGTGCCTATATCGCAGGCACCACGGCCTACCTGAAGAGCGTCCTGCCCGAGGGTATGGCCATCCCCGCTAACCGCCAGCAGCTGGCAGTTGCACTGTGGACCGCCGCAGGCAAGCCCGCTACCCAGAGCACTGCACTGTTCAACGATGTGGCAGCAGATGCCGCAGAGCTGCAGGCTATCCGCTGGGTCGTGGATACCGGCCTGATGTCCGCACAGGACGGCAGCTTCAAGCCCGGCAGCCGCGTAGGCCGCATGGAAGTGATCCGCACTTGGAAGACTTACCAGCAGCGCGGCTAAAACCGCTGCCCCTTAACCCCTTATAACCCCGCAGGGACTGCTGCACAGCGCTGTGCGGCAGTCCCTTTTTTGCGTCCCAAAAGGGTGCGCAAGGGCTTTTTTGGGGTTTTTCAGGGCGATTCGATGCATTTCAGGGGCCATTCACGCAGAATTGCTCCATTTTTGCCGCCGTTCGTGGTATACTACAGGCACAGAGCAGTGCTCTGTTCAATATGCCATTCCCGTAATTCCTATAGAGCAGAAAACCGTCCGGTAACCGCAAACCGGGCGGTTTTCTGTTTTTTGCGGGTGCGTGTGGTGCACCGGGTCGTTTCAGCGCATTTGCGGGGCGATTCGTGCCCAAAACCGTCCAAAGCGGGCAAAACGTGGTACACTGGGTACAACAAAAGCGCCCGGCTTGGAGGGCGCTTGAGAAGGAGAGAATCTTATGCAAAAACGGCTCATCAGCATGGTTCTGGCGCTGAGCATGGCACTGACCGCAATGCCGCTGCCCGCCCTTGCCCAGAGCGCCCCGCCCGACACCGCCAGCGCTGCCGCACTGGCAGAGGAAAACGGTGATGTCACCGATATCTTTCCAGATGACTGGTCTGGCAAGCCCGCCGGCGACCCCTTCGGCGGCGGCAAAGGCAGCTGGTCCTACGATGAGACCAGCAATACGCTCACCCTGAAAGACGGCACCTTCCGGCTCCGCAATTACGGCTATGACAGCTACAATAATTGCATCCAATGGAACGTAAAGATCGAGCCCGGTGCCACCCTGCAGGAGGCGCGGATCGGCTCGGAATACCATAACGGCTACACCGTGACCAACGCGGGCACCATCTCCGGCGGCACCTTCTACGGCAAGGTGATCTGTGAAGCCGGGGCTGTCATCAGCGGCGGCACCTTTAAAGGAAATGCCATTGTTAATGCTGCGGGCGGCGAGGTCACCATTGAAGATGGCACCTTTGAAGAGGGGAGTTATACCAGCGGCGTGACCGTTAAAGCAGCGGGTACCCTTACCATCAACGGCGGCACCTTTAAGGGCAAGCGCACCTGCTCCGTGGATATCGACAATTGTGAAAAGATCGTCATCAACGGCGGCAGCTTTGAAAGCTCGCTCACGGATCTTGAAAGGACAACGGAAACCATCATCAATGGCGGTCTGTTCAACGACAAGCTGTATGTTGCAGGAGATAAATGTACCGTCAACGGTGGTCTGTTCACCACTGAAGATGACCCGCTGCCCGAGGACGCAACCGTCAAGGGCGGCTATTTCACGGCAGAACGCGATGACCTTGTAGCCATTGATGCAACCAGTGCTCCGGTGTACGCCCCTGTCGCAGTGGCAGCGAACGGCACGGTGACCGAGTGGTCGGCAGATGCTTATAGTACCCTCTATGTCGCTCCCAATACCAGTGTCACCCTGAAGCCCACCCGCAAGCTGGAAAGTGTTTTCAGCGGCGACAACGAGCTGAACTATACTGCCAAGGACGGCGCGGTCAGCTTTACTGTGGGCACGGAAGCTGTCCAGTTCAACAGCGTTACAGTAGGGGAACTGGTCATTGAAAAGGACGGCTTCCCCAAGGGCACAGACGGCGGCGTCTACGGCGCAAAGGGCAACGGCTGGTCCTTTGAACCGAACCACAAGCACGCAGAACTATTTACAAACGATGTCCCCACCCTGACCATCGAGAAGGACGCTGTGCTGGACTTCGACAAGGTGACAAATAAGGCCGGTACAGTAAAATTTGCGGTTGAAAACTACGGCACCTTCAGCGGTACGCTGAACTCCACCCGGTATGTGTACAACAAAGAGGGCGGCGTCATCACGGATGCCAAGCTGAACAGCCCGCAGAGCCTTTACAATGACGGCCTTGTGGAGGATTCGGTGCTGTGCTTTGACTACATCGGCAACGGCTGGCGCGACCCGGCGCAGCCCGCTACCATCCGCAACTCTGCGCTGGATGTTACCGGATATTCGGTAGTCAACATGGCTTCCAATAAGGCTGTACTGGACGGCTGCTATAACAGCGCCGGTTACACCGGCACTGCCGTGATCGGCAACGGCGGCACGGTCAAAAACAGTAAGAGCACCCTGAAGCTGCCAGTGGAAAATACGGCCGGCTATGACGGCAATGCAAAGCCCTACCAGCCCACCATTGACGGCGGCGAGTGCACCGTTGTCTATAATGAGGACGGCATCATTCAGAATAACCCCATCATCCACGCGCTGGTGGCAAAGGATACCAAGGACCTGAACGGCGCTGCGGATTACTACACCCTGAACTACACTGCACCGGAAGATGCCGAGTACGCTAAAAAATACATCAACGGCATCAATGGCATGATGGAGGGTATTTGGGACGCAAAAACCTCCACCCTCTACGTTGACACCGATCTGAACACCATCTCGGTCATCACCCACGCGCCCATCAAGAGCGTGAACGGCGTAGCTTATAGCGGCTCTGTAGCCGATGGAGAGCGTTACAACAGCACCATCGACCTGCGCAAGTATAACATCCCGCAGACCCATATCCTTAACCTGAGCGCCACCGGCGAGGGCGCGGCAGAATTGCCGCCGGCAGACCCCGCAGACTTTACCTTTGCCCTGCCCACCAACCCGACCTATGACGGCAACCCCAAGAGAGTGGAAGTGGACGTGAAGGACAACGCCACCAAGGAATACGGCGATGTTACCGTGACCTACAAGCAGGACGGCAAGGTGCTGAGCGGTGCTCCCGTTGAGCCGGGCACTTACACCTTTACCGCTGTGGTAGCACCTACTGCCACCTGTGCGGGCGGTGATGTGACCCCGAAGTATAACACGTTTACCATCCAGAAGGCCGCACTGAACCCCGCAGACTTTACCGTGACAGAGCCCACTGACCTGACCTATAACGGCAGCGCCAAGGAAGTGACCGTTAAGAACACCAGTGATAAGGACTACGGTGAGATCACCGTGACCTACAAGCAGAATGGTGAAGCACTGAACGGTGCTCCTACTGAACCGGGCGAATACAGCTATACCGTCACCGCCGCAGGCAGCGCACGGTATGTGGGCGGCACTGTTAAAACAGGTTCGTTCCGCATTACAAAAACAGGCACGACCGACCCCGAACCGGAAAAGACCTATCAGCTTACCGTTGCCGGTGCGGACATCACCCTGCCCGAGGATGCAGACGCAAGCGCCCTGAAAGTAGGACAGCTGGTCAGCCTGACCGCTTACCCGGACACCGACACCGTGCACTTTGCCCAGTGGGTAGTGAGCGGCGCTGACGGCGCACTGAGCCCGGCAGACCTGATGGATGCCGCAGACGAACCGCTGACAGAGGATGCCTTTAAGCAGCGCACCCTGACCTTCAGAATGCCCGCAAAGAGCCTGACGATCACCGCCGAGACCACCACGGTGGAGCAGCCAGAGCAGCCGCCGGAGGAGGACAGCACCGAGTACAGCCCGCTGCAAACGGTTGGCATTCTGGCCGGTACAACGGCAATGTTTGCTGGCTGCGCAGTGATCGGCTACGAGTTTGTTACCGGCAGCATCCTTGTAGACCTGCTGCCCAAGGGCACGGCCATCCCGAGCACCCGGGAGCAGCTGGCAGTGCTGCTGTGGAGCACCGCAGGCAAACCTGAACCCACTGCACCCGCTGTTTACAGCGATGTAGCCGAGCCTGAGAGCGCCAAGGCAGCCCGCTGGGCTGTGGAGGCCGGATTGCTGCCCGACATGGGCGAGGGCGCCTTTATGCCCGGCAAGCGTGTGACCAAAGTACAG
>ERZ773181.1841-NODE-1841-length-15518-cov-96.342107_pt1 | contig 15518 bp, 8 predicted proteins | sample MGYA00581001_ERZ773181 | MGnify/ENA primary metagenome ERZ773181 (study PRJEB29015, sample SAMEA2737780) | human gut metagenome | biome: human gut; feature: human-associated habitat; material: faeces | place: China | collected 2012 ... | reverse complement strand
AGAGCATCTGCCTTACAAGCAGAGGGTCGGCGGTTCGAATCCGTCAACGCCCACAATGGTGAAGGTCTTTCAACAATGTTGAGAGACCTTTTTTTTATGCTTTTAAATTATTTTATCACTATTTTCTCTGTTTTCTCACGATAATTCATTAATTTTGCACCCTATATATAATACGTATTGTTATGAATTTAGATTTATTGACTGCCATATCACCAATTGATGGTCGTTATAGGGGAAAAACAGAGCAGCTCGCTAACTACTTTTCAGAGTATGCTCTCATTCGTTATCGTGTACGCGTAGAGATTGAATACTTCATCACTCTATGCGAGTTACCTTTGCCACAGCTTGCTTCTTTCGACAAGTCGCTGTTCGAACGTCTGCGTGACATTTATCGTAATTTTGACGAGAATGAAGCACAGCGCGTAAAAGATATCGAGAAGATTACCAATCACGATGTAAAGGCTGTAGAGTATTTTATCAAGGAAGAATTTGATAAAATCGGTGGCTTGGATGCTTACAAGGAGTTTATCCATTTTGGTTTGACATCTCAGGATATCAACAACACAAGTGTGCCTCTCTCTGTAAAAGAAGCTTTGGAAGAGTGCTTAAATCCACAGGTAGAAGAGCTGATAGCCCAGCTCCAGACTTATGCTGATGAGTGGAAGGATGTGCCTATGCTGGCTAAGACTCACGGACAGCCTGCTTCACCTACCCGTCTGGGCAAGGAAATCATGGTTTATGTTTACCGTCTTACCGAGCAGCTCAATTCGCTCAAGGCTTGCAAGATTACAGCTAAGTTCGGTGGCGCTACCGGTAACTATAATGCTCACCATGTAGCTTATCCACAGTATGACTGGAAAGCATTCGGTAACAAGTTTGTCTGCGAAAAACTCGGTTTGGAACGCGAGCAGTATACCACACAGATCAGTAACTATGACTACCTTGGCGCTATCTTTGACGCCATCCGTCGTATCAACACCATAATCATCGACTTAGACCGTGACTTCTGGATGTATATCTCTATGGATTACTTCAAGCAGAAGATCAAGGCAGGTGAGGTAGGCTCAAGTGCGATGCCTCACAAGGTGAATCCTATCGATTATGAGAACAGTGAAGGTAACCTGGGCATAGCCAATGCCATTCTTCAGTTCCTGGCACAGAAGCTTCCGGTTAGCCGCTTGCAGCGCGACCTTACTGACAGTACCGTACTCCGTAACATCGGTGTGCCTCTCGGTCATAGCGTCATTGCTATCCAGAGTACATTGAAGGGCTTGCGTAAACTGATTCTTCACGAGGAGAAACTGCAGGAAGATTTGAATAATACATGGGCAGTTGTAGCTGAGGCTATCCAGACTATCCTTCGCCGTGAGGCATATCCACATCCTTACGAGGCATTGAAGGCGTTGACACGTACCAACCAGCACATGACTGAGGAAACTATTCATGAGTTTATCCAGGGATTGAATGTGAGTGATAGTGTTAAGGCAGAACTGATGGCAATCACACCAAGCAATTATACAGGTATCTAATATACACAAAGGAATTTTGTAGTTTTAGTACATATATATAAACGTAAAAATTAGATTTATTAACCCAGCCGTGAGGCTATTAAGTATTTTAAGAAAATGGATTCAGAATTTGAAAACAAACCTCAAGATCAGTCTTCTGAGAATGAGAGAACCCGTGAGGGCTACAACCCAGCAGGTGGTTATCAGAAGAGTTATCGACCAGTAGGTCGCACACAGCGTCCTCGTATCAATTCACATCGCGCATACAGCAGCGACAGAAGTAGCAGTAACAGCGAAGGCGGTTTCCGTCCTGAAGGTTTCGGTGCTGGCTTGCAGAGTACAGGCAGCAGCGAGCGTCCACAGCGCAGCAGCTATCAGAGCCGTGGTGGTTATGGTAACAGCAACCGTGGTGGCTACCAGCCACGTCAGCAGGGAGGCTATCAGTCTCGTCCTCAGCAGGGTGGCTATCGTCCTCGTTACAACAATAATGATGAGCAGGGTGGTTATCAGCCTCGTCAGCAGGGTGGCTACCAGCCACGCCAGCAGGGCGGCTACCAGTCTCGTTCTCAGCAGGGTGGTTATGGCAACAACCGTGGTGGTTATGGTCGTCCACAGGGTGGCGGCTATGGCAACAACCGTGGTGGCGGCTATGGTCGTCCTCAGCAGGGTGGTTATGGCAACAACCGTGGCGGTTATGGCCGTCCACAGGGTGGTGGCTATGGCAACAACCGTGGTGGCGGTTTCCGTCAGCACACTCCTGGTTACGATCCAAATGCTAAGTATAGCATGAAGAAGCGTATCGAATATAAGGAGGAGAACATCGACCCAACAGAGCCATTGCGCTTGAACAAGTTCCTCGCCAATGCTGGTGTTTGCTCTCGCCGTGAGGCTGATGAGTTCATCCAGGCAGGTCTGGTAACGGTCAATGGTGAGGTAGTTACCGAGTTGGGTACCAAGATTCTTCGTACCGATGAGGTGAAGTTCCACGACGCTCCTGTATCTTTGGAGAAGAAGGTATACGTATTGCTCAACAAACCAAAGGATTATGTTACAACTAGCGATGATCCTCAGCAGCGCAAGACTGTGATGGACCTCGTAAAGGATGTTTGTCCTGAGCGTATCTATCCTGTAGGCCGTCTCGACCGTAATACAACAGGTGTACTTCTCTTGACCAACGATGGTGACCTGGCTTCTAAGCTTACTCACCCTAAGTTCTTGAAGAAGAAGGTTTATCACGTTCATCTCGATAAGAATCTGACTGCTCACGATATGGATCAGATCCGTGAGGGTATCACCTTGGAAGATGGTGAGATCAAGGCAGATGCTGTAGAGTATGCTGATGATCGCGACAAGGCACAGGTTGGCATCGAGATTCATAGTGGCAAGAACCGTATCGTGCGTCGTATCTTCGAGAGCCTCGGCTATCGTGTTACCAAGCTCGACCGTGTACAGTTCGCAGGTTTGACTAAGAAAAATCTCCGTCGCGGTGACTGGCGCTTCCTTACTGAGAAGGAGGTAGACATGCTCCGCATGGGTGCTTTTGAATAAGAAACATTAATATTAACAATGGAAAAAGTAAAAAGAACTAAAGTTGTAGACTTGCTCAAGAGTACAGCCTACGGCTCAATCGTGAATGTCAAGGGATGGGTTCGTACCCATCGTAGTAGCAAAGCAGTCGATTTTATCGCTCTTAACGATGGTTCTACTATTAATAATATTCAGATAGTAGTCGACCCATCAAAGGTCGATGAAAATCAGCTCCGTCAGATTACTACCGGTGCTTGTATCAGCGCCGTAGGTACGCTGGTAGAAAGTCAGGGTGCCGGACAGAGTGTTGAGATCCAGTGCGAGAGCATCGAGATTTACGGTCTCTGCGGCAGCGACTATCCTATGCAGAAGAAGGGACAGAGCTTCGAATACATGCGTCAGTATGCTCACCTCCGTCTCCGTACCAATACCTTTGGTGCCGTGATGCGTATCCGCCATAACATGGCAATGGCTATCCACACCTACTTCCATGAGCATGGATATTTCTATTTCAATACTCCGCTCATCACAGCCAGCGACTGCGAGGGTGCTGGTCAGATGTTCCAGGTAACTACCAAGAACCTCTACAACCTGAAGAAAACCGGGGATGGCAAGATTGACTATTCTGATGATTTCTTCGGCAAGCAGACTTCATTGACCGTTTCCGGTCAGTTGGAGGGTGAGCTCGGTGCTACAGCACTCGGCGCCATCTATACCTTCGGTCCAACCTTCCGTGCAGAGAACAGTAATACTCCTCGCCACCTGGCTGAGTTCTGGATGGTAGAGCCAGAGGTTGCTTTCCTGGATATGGACGGTTTGATGGAGTTGGAGGAAGACTTCATCAAGTATTGTATCCGTTGGGCACTGGAGCATTGCAAGGACGATCTTGCTTTCTTGAACAAGATGATTGACAAGGGTCTGATTGTCCGTCTGGAAGGCGTATTGAATTCCGACTTCGTTCATCTTCCATATACCGAGGGTATCCGCATCCTTCAGGAGGCTATTGCCAACGGTAAGAAGTTTGAGTTCCCATGCGAGTGGGGTGATGACCTGGCTTCAGAGCATGAGCGTTTCCTCGTAGAGGAGCACTTCAAGCGCCCGGTTATCATGACCAACTATCCTAAGGCTATCAAGGCATTCTATATGAAGATAGACGAGGAGGAGAGTGGTTTCGGTGGCAAGAGCGGTCAGACCGTTCAGGGTACCGACGTACTGTTCCCACAGATTGGTGAGATTATCGGTGGTTCTGTCCGTGAGGAGAGTTATGACAAGCTGATGGGTGAGATTGAGGCTCGCAACATCCCTATGAAGGATATGAACTGGTATCTCGATACCCGTAAGTACGGTTCATGCCCACACGCAGGTTTCGGTCTCGGTTTCGAGCGTCTGATTCTCTTCGTAACCGGTATGCAGAATATCCGCGACGTGATCCCATTCCCACGTACACCAAAGAACGCAGAATTCTAGAATAAAAAATGAAGCCTGTTTCGATGCCCTTCGAAACAGGCTTCATTGTTCTTCGCAAGTACTTGCGATGGCCAACGCAGCTACTACTCTATCACCCAATCCTCTATGTTTCCCTTTGAAGAGTCGAAGTTGATACCAACTTTCGTTATAGGTTTGTTGCAGAGAGCGAAACGCTGGCGATAGTTTTTGAGATTGATTTGCTGCATTGCAGCCTGAGCACTCTTATCAAGTTTCAGTTCTATGATGTATAAATCTGTTCCAGTCAACAAAACGACATCTACCCTTCCCTTTGGAGTATGCACCTCTACATCTACCAGATAATCGGTGAGGAGCGAGAAGATGATGAAAAGCATCTGCTGATAATGCCCCTCATGATTGGTGACATTGCAATAAGGCACAGTACCCAGAAAATCCTGTAGCAGATGCAAAGCTCCATCCATGTCTTGCTTATCCAAAGCCTGTGCTATGCGACGAGCCGTATTGGTAGTAGCAAGCGTATTACCAGTAACATAAGACGGAATCAAAGCCTTGGTCAACCCTATCTTCACCTCCTTGTTAGGAATATCAAGCGTATAATAGTTGTAATCTCTGTTATAATCCTTGATGGTCAAATAACCACTCTGGTAAAGCAGCGGCATCATTGTAGTCATATCCTCTGTAGGTGCATCAAATTCACTCTCGTCAGCCTCAACACGCGTAATGCTTGTAGGAAGCACATGATATTTACGCATCATATTGATAAGATAGGTTGGCGTACCAGAGGCAAACCAATAAGAACCCAACTTACCCTGAGCGAAGCAATTGAACAGGCTGTAAGGGTTGAAGACATCAGGTGAATAAGCTGAAAAATGATATCCATCATAATTCTCAGTCAACTTATCTAAGGTCTGCTCCTTGGTAAGATGCATTTTTGTAGCCAGCACTTCTATATCTTCTGACAATTGCCCGCTAAGTTCTTCCTTGGTAATCCCCAACATACCAGCATATTCATCATACATGGATACATTGGTGACGTTATTCAATTCACTGAATATACTCACTTGCGAAAACTTAGTAATACCCGTAAAAAAGACAAAACGAAGATAGGCTTCACGCGCCTTCAGCGGGCTGAAGAAATTACGCATGATGTTGCGAAGCTTAACCAACTCCTCTTTTTCGTGAGCCACGTCCAGCAAAGGGGCATCATACTCGTCAATCAGCACTACCACCTTCTTGCCTGTAGTCTGATATAAAGACATAATGAGGTCTTTCAAGCGAAGATTTATATCTATCTTCTCATTATGAAAGTTAAATTTCCGTTCCTGTTCTTCCACCAAATCTATCAGATATCGTTGTAGCTGATCTTCAGACATATACTTTCCTCCACTCATATCCAGATGGATTACAGGATATTCTATCCATTCTTTTTCAAGCTGTTCCATGGCAAGTCCTTTAAACAAGTCTTTCTTACCTTCAAAATAACTTTGCATGGTCGAAACAAGGAGCGACTTTCCAAAACGGCGTGGTCTCCCCACGAAGAAATATGTACCATCAGAATGGGTCATGCGGTAGATATATTCCGTCTTATCTATATAGAGCTTGTCCTCCTTACGGATACGCTCAAAGGTCTGTATTCCCAAAGGATATTGTTTTATAGCCATAAGCGCTTATTTTTTAATACGTTGCAAAGGTACAACAAAATATTGAGAAACTGCAAGAAATGGTGAAAAAATAACAAAATGAGCGGGAGAAGGAAGGGATATCTGAAAGAAAAGCGGGGCACCCCTTGAGGATGCCCCGCCACCAATTAAAATAATTGATTGTCGCATTCTAAACTTACCGTACTACTTAGCGATCATGATCGTTACACGGTTCTCTGCTTTTCAATTTATAGTAGGAAAAGCACTTTTTTATAACCTTCTATAATGTGGACAGATGAAAAGACTTGTTTATTTCTTTGGTTGATGTTTCTTGGCAAAATCCACGCCTTCGTCAAGAGATTTTTGTTCTTCTGGTGACATAGGTGCTGTTTCCAACTTCTTGTTAGGGTTGTATACAGCATTCACTACATGACCTTTCTTTGGAATTAGTTTTATGAGCACCACCTTGACCGGGTCGTCAGACAAAGCTCCGATATAATGAATCTCACACGAATCACCTGCCATGACAAATCCGTTGTCGAATGTTGCTTTCTTGATATCGAAGGTGATATGGTGCCCATCAATAACACTGACAAAAGTAGTATCAGTCATTTTCTGTATACTCACTTTTGTAGATTTGATTTTGTCACCGCAAGCATTGAAAGCGATAAGGGCGACAAAACAGATAATGATACCTGATAATAATTTTTTCATGCTGTTAAAATAAAGGGGGCGTCCGGAATTGAACGCCCCCAATGAATATTTCTTTGTTCACGGTGCGGAGTCCTCTCACTCCTTAATAACCAGTATCGAATTAGTGCTTTCTAGCTGGGTCTACACCATTTGACAGAATCTGGAAATCCAATTTGATATGCTTAACATTGCCGAAGCAATCCTTAACATCGAACCAAATCTTACCACCCTTTACGCCTGAAGGAATTGCATTCTGGCTAATCTGTTTGAGCGTGATGCCTGTAGCGTCAATAGAAGCAGAGAAGTAAGGATTGATCTGCTTTTCGTCAGTACTTGTTGTCCAGATTTGACCATGCTTACCTTCAACTACTGCAAGTGCATCGCTAGCAAAGAATGTATCCATGGTAGAACCATTTACACCAGTCTTAACAGGGAGCAAGTTGATGTCTTTAACCTTAACAGCAAGCTTGTTGAAGTGCAACTTAGTACCGTTTGCATCAGGATTTGCCTTCCAAGTAACCTTGTTGTTGTCAGACCACTTCATATCAGTCTTGTTAACATCGAGCTCAAATGTGTTCATCCAAGAGCAGTAAACAATCTTCTCAGAAGATTTAGATGGAACAGGGAAGTTTCCTGTAATCCAGCTGCCGTTTTCCTTTCTCTTAGAGATGTTGAAGTAATTGTAATCAGCCTTGATGGTACGCTCTGTAGAGTTGTCAACCAAGTTCTGTTCGCCAGAGTTGTTTACAGCCATGATATATCTCCATCCTGTAGCCTCTGCCTTGTCCAGATTACCGTTGTTGTAAGTACCACCAGCAACATTGAATGTGAATACACCTGCATTTGCTTCATCGAAGAGATCAACACCATTCCATGATGTATTGTTGTTGATGATCAGGATGTTTCTCAAGTCGAATCTACCACCCTTGTTGCCTGAAGCCAATACCTTGTAGTTGTCTCCTGCTGGGATGATGTATTCAGGATTCTTGGTAAAGCCATCACGATAGCCGAATGTAGGAGCATCTGTAGGCATCTTCTTTGTGAATGAAGCATTGATTGTGCAAACCTTAGCAGTAGCTGATGAGATGCTCTTGGTCAATGTGGTGGTTACATTGTATGTAGCACCATCGATGAATTCCGTTGGGTTATTCAAAATGAACTTAACTGACTTAACTGTGTTGTTCAATGAAGGAACCTCAGAGCCGTCTTCTGCATAATACTTCACTGTGAAGTCATACCTGCTTGGTGTGTTGCCAGATTCATCAGCACCAACAATCTCCCAGTTATAAGAGCCGTCGAAGTCGTAAGAACTGAAGTCTGCTGGCAAAACAACTGTAGATTCAAACTTCTTGCTTGTTTCGTTCCATGTCAAATCAGAGTTTCCAAGATTCTTTGTTGTCTTCACGTCGCCTACTGCTACATAGAATGAACGACCATCTGGGTCAGTCAAAGTACCGTCATAGTTGACAGCGTGTACACGGAAACCGATAACATCACCCTTAACATTGTTCATGTCCTTGATGGTGATAGTACCCTTGTTGCCTTCGAACAACTTAGCAGGCTGGTTCTTGTAACCTACGTTCTCGAAAGTGTAAGAGTTCCATGCATTCAACTCTGATGGAGCAGATTCCTGAGCGAACTTCTCATCAAGTGTTACATAGAAGCCCTTGATGCCCTTTCTCGCGGTGTTACCGAAGTCGATGGTGATAGGCTTACCCTTTTCTACTGCTAAGATAGAGTATGGCTGACGGTTGTCAACACCATCATTCCAGTCGCCGGTAGTATGTCCAGTACGGTCTTCTGCATTCTGGTCATCACCAGTGAGGATAACCTTGGTAGCAGGCTTGTTGTTGTCAAGCCATGTCAACTCCTGAGCGTAAGTCTTTGCGTAGTAACCCGTGGTTTGGTCTGTCCATTCAACGCTCTCGGTTCTAACGTAGCGGTTGTGAATATAGCTGATTGGAGTCTCGTTTACAGTGAAGTCCCAAGCAGGCTCTGCTGGAGTTGTATTCAAGTCAATACCATACTCTGATGTCACACGACGTGTGCTAGCCTCTTCAGCCTTATCGGTAGTATTGTATGTGTTCTTGACAGCCACAGCATAGAGGATAGAACGTGGACGACCATTTACTTCAGTCTCAGCTGCAGCCTTGAAATTGTCACCCAAATCCTTAGCCTTGAACTTAACAACCCAAAGACCAGAGTTTACGCCACCTGCACGAGTGTATCCATAGAGCAATTCCTTGTATCTGTAAACCTCTTTCACATCAATGATATCATCAAGTTCCTTACCCTGTGAATTCAAGAGTGAAATGCTGCCTGGTGTCAACTCAGCATCTACAGGAGATACACGAATCAGCAAGCTGTCCTCACCTGCATAATACTTGCCCTCTTCAAATTTCAACTGCTTGTCTGCTACGTTAGCCTCTGCAGGGAATACATTAGCCTTTTCTGCAGCCTGTACGAAGTTGAGGTTATGGTCGAAGCCTGTATAGTTAGGCTGTGCAATGTTGAATAACTGTACATCGGTAACCATAGTAGAGAACTGACCGATGATGTTCTTCAATGCAGACTCGATGTTTTCCACTCTTGTTGCGAGACCTGTTGTGTCGTCACCAGTGTTCAGAGCATTCTCGATGACTTTCAGACGAGTGTCCAAAGCATCCAAGCCAGTGTTGTCTGCCTTAAGCAAAAGGTCGATACTGGTGATAGCATCTTTCACTGTTGTAGTCTCAGAATAGCCTCCGCCGATAGAGTTCTGGAGTTTAGCAAGTGCATCCTTAGCCTCCTGTGCAGCTGTAGCAGCAGCCTGAGCCTTATCTAATGCTGCGTCGCCAGCATTTCCAGCCTCTTCGATGGCTTTGTCTGCTGTAGTCTTAGCAGCATCGGCCGCATCCTGAGCCTTTTTTACCGCTTCTTCTAACTGGGCTACCTTACCAGTCTCAAGAGCTTTGAGGGCAGCATCAATGATACCGTCAGCCTTGTTTACATACTCTTTAGAAGCATAGTCTCCCTCTGCGAGCAACTTTTTCAAATCTTCCAAAGTAGCCTTCTGTGCAGCTGTTGCCTGAGCAGTCTCTGCGGCAAGCTGAGCCTTCTTTACAGCCTCCTGAACATCCTTGATGGTGTTAGAGTTTGTGGTAATCAAGCCTTGAAGTTCAGTTACCTTCTGCTGCAATTGATCAGCACTAGCAAGATCTTTAATCTGATTCTGCAAGTTGTCGATGTCATCATCGTAATCTTTACAAGAAGTAAATGTGCTTACAGAAGCAATTGTCAATGCACCCATAAGCAGCGCGCTAAAATACTTTCTTTTCATCCGATAAATATTTATAAAGTTATACGTTTTTCCTAGCCTTTCGGCAGGAAGTTATTAATTAATTCTCTATATCGAATCAAGAGTCCCGTTTGATGAAAAGAGTCTGCACTTTTAGAAAAGTTCTTCGTTCTCTTTCAAAGGTTCTCTTAGAACAGTTATTTAATTGTTCTTATATATTGTGTGGTTTTTTATGACCACTAATTCCTTATTGTTTTTGTGATATCTCCAGCCGGGAGATATGCTATGGAATGGAAAGGTAACCCTAAATATCTGCATGAGAAAATTTTTTCTCGATTTTATTGCCACATTTGCCACACGCATATTAACTTACTGGTATACAATGGTTTAATGGTGACAGTAGTCCCTATTTCTATTGTCACCTTATTGCCACCTATTGCCACGCCCTAGGCATGCCAAAACTGGCATAATTAGCTGATATTCAAGTACTTCTTGCTTACTTTTTGTTTTTCTATTCATTGGAACGCTTGGTGCAACGACTGAACAAAACAAGGTTTTTTGCGTTCAATATAGCCCCTTTTTCGTCTTTTTATCACCAAAAATGGAAGTGAGGCTTACTTTAGATTCAAAAAAGGCTCTTTCGAACTTCAAAAGAGCCTTACTTGATAATGGGTAGGATGCTTCTGAAACTGCGTCACGACGTAGCTGTCACTGCGTCGGGACGTAGTTGTTGTTACGTCGTGACGTAGCTACTGCTACGTCGTGACGTAATTTCTCCTGCATCGTTGGCGGAATAACTCTACCTCCCTCTCATATACTGATAGCTTCGATAAGCATATCGTTGTATCTGTCTATCACATCGTCATTGATACTTTTCAGATAGATGCGCGTGATTTTCTCTGAGTTGTGCCCCATGCTGTCACTTATTACGCTGATGGGGATGTTCTTCTCCTTGGCGATGGTAGCCCAGGAGTGACGGGCGCAGTACATCGTTACTTTCATAGGCATGCCGATGCGCCGGGCAAACTTCTGCAATGCCTTGTTCACCCTACATTGGCGGTAGTGATACTGTTTCCTGACATCGGTGACTATATTCTGGTTAACAATGCCCAGCAGATGCTTGCCGTCGAGGGAAGGGTGGCGGTCTGCAATCTCTTGCATGCAGGGGCGCCATGCCACTCTCAGTTCTTTACCCGTTTTCTTTCTCTTGTATATAAGTTGCCCGTCCTTGATGCTTCCCTTTTCAAGAAAGGCGATATCTACGAACGACATGCCTCGGGTGTAGAAACTGAAGAGGAAGAGATCTCTCGCCAGTGCTTCCTCCTCGGTGACGGTTGTTGCAGCGACTATCTGATGGATGTTTTCCGCAGTAAGTGCTCTTTTGGCAGTCGGAGGGTTCTTGGTGAAAGAGTGGGCGAAGGGTTTGCGGTCTTCCAGCCCATATTGCTCCAGGGCTTTGTTGTAGATAGCTCGTAGACGCTTCATGTAAAAAGAGATGGTGTTCAGCGTGAGACCGTTCTTTCTCAGATAACTCTCGTAATCTTCCATGATGAGGCTGTCGAGTTGGCTAATCAGCAGGTCTTTCTCTTTCCGGAATCTCATGAAACTGCGCAAGGTGCCCATATATATATCGGCAGACCGGTATTTGCCATTCTTGTAGAGTCGCTGGGTGAGTTCCCTGACATATTCGCCCAGCGTCGGACAGGCATTCATGTCTTCTTTGGCTATTTGCTGCGCATCATGTTCGCTACCATTCTCTATGACATATCCCAATGCGTTGTTTCTGTTGCTTACTTTGATGACGATTTCTGCATCTTGCCGAATAAGTTCTTTTGGAATTTCTATTCTTAGTATCATTTTTATGTGAATATTATGTTGAATGAAGTGCTTTGTTGTATAACAATTTAGTAAACAGCCAACAAAGTTACGATTAATCTCTGGATTACCCAAAGTTTTTTCCGATATTCACATCAATGCCAGTATATATGATAAGGTGTAATGGGCAGCCAGTTTAAGTAAGTAGATGAAATCATGTACGTCATTTAACAGGTTTATATGCTTCATTGAGTCGATAGATATGACTGCGTTGGGTTAAAGATACGGCTGCGCTGGGCGGAAGATTCGATTTCGTTGGGTTAAAGATACGACTGCGCTGGGCGGAAGAGTCAAATTCGTTGGCTGAATAATATGGCTGCGTTGGCTGAACGAAGTAGCTCTGTTAGCTGCATGAAGTACTTGAGTTGTCAGAATGAGGCGGCTTGGTGTAATACGGTTCGCTAGTCTGTTAGGCGTTCGGGGCTTGCTGCCCAGCCTTTATTAAAAGTAAAAGAAGGTGCGTCATGGACTGATGACGCACCCTCTTCTCTGGATATTTATACCTCCTTCATGTTCTTTAGTTCCCAACCCTCAAATTGCATGATGATTTTATGCAGTTGAGTCCCCTGCCTTAGAACTTCTACTCTTGGGGCTGCAGCATATCGGTTGATTTGCTCCACAGCCTCGTCCCATTGCAGTTCGGCTTTCGTCTTGCTTTCCCCTTTAGAAATTACATTGAAATCTTTCTTCGGCAGCATCTTCAGTTCTATGATATAGCTATGCTTAGCCTCATAATGCGTAAGGTCTGGCAATAAGAAGAAATCACAATACCCATGACTTAACTCCAGTTCTGGCGCAGTATAATAGTAATCGTTCAGACTGAGATATGCCATAAAGAATCCCTGCATGTTACGTTCAGCCTCTATTCCGTCACGCACGGAAGAAATCTTGGCATAAGAATCTGCCATGTATTGCAAGGCTTCATGCCACTTGCCTTCATATGCCATGTCGTAGTAATAGTCAGTAAGCTTGTTTACATTGACATAGGCTTTTGCATCCATGAGTTCTATCAGATATTCATAATATTGCTTGCGCACATTGTTGTTCGGAATTCCGAGTATAAGCTTTGCTCCTCTCGTAGCCTTGATGGTAAGCATGCCATAATAAAACAGCAGGCTTGGAAATACCTGCGGGTCTGTTATCATTCTTGCAGGGAAGGTGTCATAGAGTGTAGTCACAATCTCTCCTTTCTCGGCAATCGTGCGAATCACGCCCTTTCGGTCGCCATCTAGCTTGTCGAGCTGGATGAGCTTTTTCATCTTGTTATAGTCGGTCTTGGTGTTAGGGTCTATCATCTCTTCAGGGCCCTTGCCAGAGCTCAGATAGTTGCGCAGATAATAAAACACCATATCGCAGTTGAAGATCTTACTTTGAGATGTCAAGGCACTCTTCGAGAAGCAATAGTTATCATACCAGGGTTTCATCTCGTTAACAATGTCATCAATGTTGGCATTGGCTGCAATTTCGCCCTTTTCCTTATAATAGTTGAACATCTGATAGACATCTTCTGTAGAAAAGCCTAACATCTGGTTGAATTGCTTCTTGGTGGATATATACCATCCGATGTTGAAACCGCTGGTCACGTCATCGAGCGTCACAGGACTCACACCCGTCATAAAGATACGTTCAAACGAACCTTTGAATTTCTTGAAGATATCACGATAGAAACCCTCAGCATGGGTAATGGCACGATATACTCCTTCACCCTGCTCGTTGAGCACCGTATTGGTGAAGTTGTCATATTCGTCAATGATGAGATAGGTACGAAGATTCAGCTTCTTCGATTCGTCGTTGATAAGTATCAACTTGTCTACGGCGTCTTCCGCCTCGAAGACCTTCTTTACAAAATCCTCCGAATAGTATTGACGGTAGACATCCACAAAACTATCCAGCTTCACTTTGCAATAACGGTTAAACTTGTCTTCCAGCTGGTCGATACGTCTGCCTACTTGCGAAAAATCAAGATAGAGAACCAGATATTTACCTTGAAGGGGAGTAGGATTCTTGCCAATCCACAGATTGCCGAACAGATCCTTGAACTTATCCTTCATGCTACAATCATAATAAGCTTGGAGCATACTGATGAATACGCTCTTGCCAAAACGGCGAGGACGGATAAAGAAGAGGTTTACCGCCTCATCTTCCAATGCTGGCAAATACATCGTCTTGTCCACATAGTAATTGTTTTGCTCTATGATTTGTACGAAGTCATTGCGTCCATAAGGTATTCTTTTAGTATCTTGCTTCATATCTCCAGTATTACTTGTAATTTTGTGCAAAGATACAACTATTTGGGAATAATACCAAAGAAAAACGGATTTTTTTCGGTAATCTGCAGAAAACAACATTCCTGGTAGATACTCATACATTCGTATCTAGATGGTCCCTATATATAATAAGGTGTAGGACCGCCAATCTCCCCTATATATAATAAGGTGTAGGTTTTATATCGGCAAAATGGAGGAAAACAGGGAAAATGGACGGGTTAGAAGCCCAATATGGGGGCTATTTTATAAAAAACATAAGAAAATTAGCCTTTTTTTGGAAAAAAAATGCTCAAAAACTTGCAAGTTTCAAAAAATATACTTACTTTTGCAACATGAAAAATCTCCCGGCTGGAGATATTTCAAAGACGATAAGAACTGAGTGGTCATAAAAAGCCACAATATTTAAGAACGATAAAAAATAACTTTTCTAAGAGGACCTTTGAAAGAGAACGAAGAACTTTTCTAAGAGTGCAGACTCTTTTCATCAAACGGGACTCTTGATTCGATATAGAGAATTAATTAATAACTTCCTGCCGAAAGGCTAGGAAAAACGTATAACTTTATAAATATTTACCGTATGAAAAGAAAGTATTTTTAGCGCGCTGCTTATGGGTGCATTGACAATTGCCTCGGTAAGCACATTTACTTCTTGTAAAGATTACGATGATGACATTAGCGGTTTGCAGAGTCAGATTGATGAACTTAACAAAATCGTGAAGGACATCCAGAGCCAAATTAACAATGGTGCTATTCTTACAGATGTCACAGATGTTGAGAATGGTGTGAAAATCACGTTGAAAAAGGATGGTAATCCAAAAGAGTACACTATCACCAATGGTACCAATGGTACTAACTACATTTGGACAATCGGCGATGATGGCTATTGGTACTTGAACGACCAAAAGACCGAGTACAAGGCTAAGGGTGACAAGGGTGAAAATGGTACCAATGGAACAAATGGAACAAATGGTACCAATGGAACAAATGGTACAAACGGCAAGTACTATGTACCAAATCCTGCAACAGGCTGCTTCGACATCTATCAGGATGGAAAGAAAGTCGAATCAACACAGATTGCATATACATCTACCACGGAGAACATCATTACTGCTACTTGGGAGAAGGATGCTCTGACATTGCTCGGTGTTAAGGATGCAACTGATGGTAAGGTCACCATTAGCTTGACAACAGACTTGAAGGCTCTCGTATTCAGCCCAGAGTATTATTATCAGGGTATCGAAGCATTCGAGATGGCTACTTACAAGTTCAAGCCAAAGACAGTTGA